>JAABUP010007014.1_pt1 | contig 15498 bp, 19 predicted proteins | sample 5559201 | NCBI WGS metagenome assembly JAABUP01 (sample SAMN10711887, study PRJNA513373) | rock metagenome | isolation source: Antarctica rocks | place: Antarctica
CAACCCTCCCATCCGCACCCACGCACTGCTGCTGGAAGATGACGCCCACCCTCTGATTCCCGGGGTGTAGACGGAGATCCGCGATATGCTTCACCGTACTCTGACCGTTCGCAGTGAGTGCAGGGAGGAGGGTGAGGATTTGCGTGAGGATGTCATCTGATGTTTCGTCGCTGCTGCTGTTATCATTATTGTTCTCGGGGTTGGTGAGTTTGTCGGCTCGTGGAAGCACGAGGACCGTGTTTGTGTCGGTATCTGGAATGACGAGGACGTTTGGAGAATAGGGTGAGATGGGGGGTGGAGGGCGGGTGGTGGTGTAGTTGTTGTGGGCGGAGGGATACTGTATGTGATGATTAACTTGGTACTTGCCGAAACTGAGAAATAGGGCAGGTGGAAGGGAGAGATGTTGGCTACCTCGTCTTTGAAGAGAGGGCAGAAGGGACGGCCTGCGTCTACGGGGCCGAAGGATCGCCAGTCTGGTGAGGGTGTTAGCTCAATTCAAGGAGGTGAGAGGGAAGGAAGGGGGAGGTGCTTGCCGACGAAGATTTGGTCCATGTCGCTGACTGTCGGTTTACGGTGATGGACTGAGGAGGTTGTTGATGATGCTTGAGGTTTGGATGCCACGATGTTGGCGTAGGTTTTCTGTGATAGATGACTTGCGAGTAGTAAGCGGCTGGTCATGAGTGCCATTTCTGGGACGGTGAATGTTTTTCAGTGGATTTGCACGGCTGTGAATCGTAGGTAAGGATTTAAGTAAGGGTGAATCATGCAAATCCCGCAGACTTCGAGATCTGTAAAGATGCTTTGAAAGCAGACAGTGCTAGAAAGCAAACAACAAACAGCGACGACGCATCACACCAATAGTACGCGTGTTTGTTTCATGAGAAGTTCAAAGCCTCGAGACTGTCGCACAGAGGTTACAAACATGCGGACGCGCCGGTGGCCACGGGTGCTGTGCCACCTGATGATGAATGGAGCATGTGACACATCTCCCGAATTTCCATCACTTTGATCCAAAGAACGACCAGAAATAGCAGCATTGAAAATCAAGCGCATGAGACCTCGTCGAGTTCGTTGATTGTGTGGATTCTTTGCTTTCTGACGTTGTGCTCTTGACCAAAACCGTTCGTAAAACACCGTATGTACAAGAGCGCGTGTGTGAGTACCACCGCGAAATTATAATTTGTAATGGAAGAACAAAGGATAGACGATAGTGTGGATCAGTGTCTCTAGTAGGTCCCTTTCGAAGAACATGAACAGGTAAGGTTGTACAAGAAGTCTGAGAAAGTAAGTCAATATAAGTTTGCGAAGAGCTGCGAATCCGATCGTTTTCCTACTCCAACAGAGACAGGTGTCAAAACCAATGACAATCCTGCGACCTGATGCTATAAACCATGTGAACCTCAACGATGTACGCCAATGCATGAATTTGTCCGTGATTACTTCCCAAACATAGCCATAATGCTCTTTCTTCTGCCCACCTTCTGCACCTTCTCCGCTTGGCGATCCCTAGCACTGTTCTCCGTCGGCATAGCCGGTAGAGGCGGACTTTTCAGCGGCGGATCCATCAATTCAGACCTACTCTCGCTTTTCTCCATTATTGGCAGCGTCTGCGCCAGATTACCGGCGTAACTCTTCTTTCTCTGTTCGTTATGCATCGGTATGGCAACAAAGCTCTTCTTTCTATGTTCGTTGTACAACAATGTGCCAACAATGCTTTTCTTTCTGTGTTCGTTCTTGGCTATCGACATACTCGAGTTTCGACTTCCATTCTCTTCCGGTGAATGCCTGTCGTGTGCCTCGATCTCGCCAAGGACGGTCTGCCCGTTTGTGGCGAGATTCTCTTCTCCTATGGCGACGAATTTGACGACGCCTCTGTGGGCAGAAACGCCAAGCGCTTCGGTCATGAACGTTTGGGTGACTGCGGCATTGCGTTTATTGGTTGTGGGTTGGATTTGAGATGGGAGAGCAGTAAGGGTGAGTGTATAGGCCGGGTCAAAGGAGCCACCGAACATCAGGCAGGCGGAATGCGCAACGTTTATCATAACATGGGACTCGGGCCGTGAAAAGCGCAGAGAAAGGTGGCGAGAGAGTTTTGTTATGAACGCGTATTCATCTTTGATCTGACAAAGCATATGGATTAACTGACAATGGACACCGCAATGTTTGAGAGGACGAAGCATACTATAACATTGGTTTTCACCTCTGCCATGACCACCGATTCTTTTGCTATCCTCTCTTTTGTTGCCATGTTTGATTGCCGATATGCAAATACGTCTCCGTAAAACGAGCTCTTCCGCCTGGACTGCTGCGTCTCTTCATGGCTTCGCTGGACCATGGGCGCATCGCCTGGTGCACCGTTTTTCAGATTCCATGTTAGAGGCTTCTCGTTTATGAGATCAGAGCCAGCGGAAACCGGTTGTACGGCATAACCATTCTTATCAAAGGAATTCGTAGACCGAAATGGCGATGGGGGGCCGCTCTCATGCCCCGGTACCGTCAATGTCTGCCCAGCTGATCGAGGAAATTGATCCGAGTTCGTTGACGGTCGTTCAGTCATCGTCGGAGAAGAATCGTTTAATGGAACTGATGCTGGCAGTGGGTTGAGATTGGTTCCAGTAGAGAGAGGAAGTCGGAGCCAGGCGACTATCTGATTGTTCGCCGATGATAGATGGTGCTGCGATACTCGAGGCTGCGCACTGTGACGACTGAATTGGCGGTAGACTGAAGTACAAATTACTAGAATTACAGCTGAACGGTTCCAGTCAGGTCGTGTGAGCGAAAAGAGAGCAGGAGCAAACAAAGTAATCAACTGCAGAGCGAAGAATGTAGCATTCTAGAGTCTGAATGGAAAGAAACGTGCTGTCTCAGAGTGACAGCCACAGTAGAGATAGGAAGTACAAGGAGAATTCTTTCGATTCCTTCGATCGATATGAACGGACGCCCTCGGCCAAGCTGCAGCTGTCAGTAAGGTATGAAAGTTCACCCATGACCGCAATTAGTTATCATCAGGCCTGCGAATTGAAGGACCCAGCAGATGGACGCCACCAGCGAGTACCTTAGCGTACACGTAAGTTATTTCGCACGTTAGACTAGCTTCCATCACAATACATACAAGTACATCCTTCGTACCTAACACGGGACCGATATTGAACTTCGTACTACACATCTTGGGCTGATGTCCTCGTTTCTTCGGCGGCGATATTCATGCAGAGCTCGAGCTATCGAACAGACTTGGAAACTTTCAGTTCTGCATCTGCAGCATCTTCAACGGTACATGCAGGCCAGGTATCACTGCTAATGCACAAGCACAAACCATGGGCAGTTGCATTGCAAATCTGTACAAGAATAAGATTGATTGTGTATTTGGACTTACAACCCAAGTCCCGTAATAATCTCAGATTGAGTTCAGATTTATTTTCCTAGACTTGAGTGGGGAGAATAAGCATGTCTAATTTTAGCCCTCCCAGTCGATCAGGATATGACCTCTCGAAGTGGTGGGCTGCTGTTATTCCGGTCTTACAATGAAGATGACATCAATACTGAAGCTCGATTAACTTACTGTTCGGTCCGACAAGTATCTATAACTGTGTTCATTGAGCCAATGGCTCGTGTCCCATGATCCTCGAAATTTGAGTGCATCGCGGCCCAATTCACCATGCATTTGCAGCGTTTGAGAAGTGCAGTTGCTTCGACGCAAGTGCTGCGGAATGATCTTATAAGCCGAGGAGGTATCCTTGTGTCGCCTTGGACAAGGTGAAGCCTTCCAGTCTCAGCGCTCGGAAATTGTAAGTTTCATGCTCTCGAGCCTCGCCCGCATAAGATAACCCTGGAGTCACCGACGTCTGCTTCAAAATAACAAATGATAACAAAAGTGGAGAGGCAGACTGCAATGCCGCCAACCGCAACCGGTGCGCTTCAAGAAGCTCCATATATGCGGTGCCTTTCACGGGGAAGAAACTAGGGGTTCTGAAAGAGGGCGGATGCTTTTGATCTTCACATGTACCTCGCAGACAAAGCAAAGCTTTTCTCTTCGTTCCAAACACATATTCCTTATCCCGCTGTTCAGTCCAGTGTAGCTGGCTGACGTCAATCTGCCGTCGCTTCTCATGCCATGACGCTTACAAGCCCCACCGAGGGGTAGCCCGACTTTACTTTATATTCTCAGATTAGCATCACTATTACGAGCATCATCTTTCACGAAACCAACACATCTCAACCGCTCTCTCTAATACTGTTGAGATCGAACACTGCAAAACGTTTCAAGCATCATGGACGGAGACAGCAGTGCCAAAACCTTCGAGCAGGGCGCCAACAGCGCATTGAAGGACCAGGACCTCACAAGTGGCATTCACGAGTCCGCCAATCAAACCGTACGCTCTGCTTGCTCTTACTATGCCATATGCTAGGAATACTAACTGGCGACAGCCCGCCGCCGGCGAGAAGACCACCGGAACAGGAACAAGCATGTTCTCCAAGGACGGCGCGATCGGCTCAATGTTCAAAGGTTCGCCTTAACCATATGTGCGACACGTATCCTGGAAGATCCATACTGACACGCAGTGTTGTCTAGCTGACGGGCCTATTGGCGGTACTGCACAATCCGTCGGCGGTCCGTTGGACAAACAGGGGATGGTCGGAAAGCACTTCAATGCGGATGGCAAGATTGGAGGCACGATCCAGGAACAATTGGCGAACAAGAAGTAAAGCGTTATGAGAAGTAGTTGCACGGGTCTACGGTGGAGATTTTCATACTACGGAAATAACAGATTACATCGAAAAACCACATGCATGGATGCAGGCGGAGCATGGAACTGCATCCTGGAGCGCCCCAAGGACCAAATTGCTTCACATCACTTATGAATTACAGGCAGTCTTTAGTTCACTGACTCTCTATAGATCATTGAAAGGCAACTAGTCTCGGAGACGTTTGGAGGAAAAGGTAGCCGATGCCATTCGAGCTCGTCGACCGCCTTACTCCTGTCAGTGACCAAGTAGGAGCTCCGAGATGGTAGACGGATCTGGCAAGCTCGAGTTTGTACTATACATCATCTACACATCGCTCATCACTGTCAAATCGCCGTCCAGAGAACTCCGTCAAACCGGACCCCGACACGCCTGACACAGAGTCCCTACCCATCCTTGATCCTTAGTTTAGCCGTCTCCTTTCCCCATCTCACAATACCCGTGATGACGCGCTTACCTTACCGTAACACGCCGGCAAGATCACAGTCCACTCAAGCCCACAATCCCCCCTCTGCCATCACCGTCGTCACGCAGCGATGAGTACCTTTCCCGATAGAATTCAAATCAATCCAGACGGGGCTTCCCTAGAGAGAGAGAGCGGGCCACTTCCGTACCTTACTCATCACCGTCGATCCACGGGCAGCACCATAACTCACATGTAACAAGCTGCCCTGCATCACGAAGAACTGTCGCTCGTGCCTTCCAAAACCACCCTCTGGCACGCTGCAATTAGATGATACCGCCCGAGGGACCGCTTCTAGGCGTTCGACGCGCAACCCGGCATAGGCTTGCTTACTAAGCGATCCTCTCACGGGCCTTACCTACATACATGTACCTTCATGTAAGTACATGTACTTTACGAACAAAACCCCGGTCCATCAAAACAACACACAACACCACCTCAGCCGTAGAAAATGGCATCCGCCTCTTCCACTCCCTCTCCCACTCCCACTCCCACTCAGACTCCCACTCCCACTCCAACTCCAATTACAACTCAACCCCATAATTTAGTCGGGGAAGAAGAAAACTACGACGAATCCGAAGACGAAGATTTCAACCCGGACATCGGTGCTGATGCGCTCGAGAGCGAGGATTCTGATGATGATGGAGGCAATGATGGACATGAGGAGGGCAGTAGGGGCGACGACGGCGTGACTGGCAAAAAGAAAGGGGACGGGAAAGGGCCGAAGAGGTCTCAGAAGCGCAAAGCTACAACCGCACAGGATGAGGGGGATGGGGGATTGGATTTTGCGAATTCGGGCGATGAGGCTACGATCCGGAAAGGCAAGCGGCGGAAGCGGAAGGGTGGGACTGGCGATGGTGGTGGGGAGGAGGATGAGGGGGGTGAGGCGGGGTTGGTTAAGACTAGGGCGCAGAGGGCGAGGGAGTGAGTGACCTTAAGTTTGAGATTGACCAAGGCGGCTGAAGCTGATACATCCCGACCTGCAGGGAAAAAGAGAGAAAACCGCTTGCGAGCGCGGATAGTGCGACCGTGGACGTGGATGCGCTGTGGCGGAGTATGACCAGTGCACGGAGAAAAGACGAGGATAAAACGACTGCGACGCAGACGGCTCATGAGAGCGATACGTCGAAGCCTGCGGAAGCGAAGCCGAATGGTACAAGTATCGGAAATGGTACACAGCATGCGCGGATAGATCCAACGCCAGCTCAGATGTCCAATACACCCCATACAGAAGAGATGATCACCATCAAGCGCACCTACGCCTTCGCTGGTGAGACGATAACAGAAGAAAAGCTGGTGCCGAAATCCTCTGCAGAAGCGCGATTATATCTCCAACCTCTGCAAGAACAGAATGGTTCTTCGGCACCGAAGACGAAGCCGCCGTTGCGGAGACCAAAGAAAAGGACGTCGATATTTGAACCAAATCCCGACGGAATAGTCAAAGGACTTGCGCCGGTGGGTGCGAATAAAGGACCGAAGTTGAATACAGTAGAGAAGTCGAAATTAGATTGGGCTGGTTTCGTTGATAAGGAGGGTATCGCGGAGGAGCTCGACGATGCGAGTAAGGGGAAAGAAGGGTATCTCGGGCGAATGGATTTCCTGGGAAGAGTCGAAGCGAAGAGAGATGAAGAGATGAAAAGTGCTAGGAAGAAATAAAGCCGCTGGGTATCACAGTTGTTCATCCGTATCTTCATGTCGTGGAATCTTGCAATGTCGTGATAAATGTCGTTCAGATGATAATAGCCCGATCTGGATCGTGAATCGGATCTTGTCGTTTGGTATGCTGCGGAGTGGGGACGACGACGAGCTTACCGCTCCATTTCCATGGAAAATGCACTCGGAACTTCTGGAGTGCTTGGACTATGTCTCCTTCGTACGGGTTCACTTGCTTACGTGTAGCGCTTGGATGCCGGCTTGATGTACCACGTGACGGGCGGTCCCTGAAGAATGAGAAATCATGTTCGAGAGCGTCCTGAAAAGTCAGACTGGCGAAGTCCGAGTTCAGCGGATCGGTTTCAGATGTTTTCCGCAGCTCAAGGTGCAGTTCCCGAAGGTTGGTGGCGGGGTATCCAGCAACGTCGATCACCTGTGGATCGTCCGCATTGGCTCTCTCTTCGGAAGCACATTTATACAGGAAGGCCAGTAGGCCTTTTGTTAGCCAGCCTCTGGCGCTTCTGGAAGGTAGATCGGTCAATACCAATGTATGTAACCCTAAGCCTGGCAGCTTATTCTCACAAAACAGCGTGCCCTGTGTTACATCTTCAGACCACCCCGGCCAGTGGTCCATTGTGCTTTGAAGATGAATGCCCGCATCCAAAGCCGCGTACTCTCTTGTCACGAGAAGGTGGTCGACTCTAAGGTAGTGCAATCGTGCTCCAGCTTTCATCTCAGCCTCAAGGGTGTCGAGGAGAAGCCGTGCCGCAGCAAAGTCTTGAAGCGCTAGTGGGTACTCAGGCAGAGACTTGAGCTTCCCCCAATCAAGAGCGATCAACCGCCAAGCTTTGATCAGAGGACACAGGCTTCTGATGGTAATGTTGGTGTTGTCTGAAATGTACAGATGCGTGAGACCGGTCCAATACCGACGTAAACAGCCGGATTTTGGTGAGCCAGCAAGCCGATGTAAAACACTGGACTCGTTGTCTTCTGGTCCCAGTCCATTGATATAATCCATCTGATCTTTGTGCGAGCTCGGTGGAGAAGCAAAATCTGGTCGTAAGAAGCAGAATTTCAGCAGAATGAGAACGGCAGTATCCGTCAGCAGATTCTGCCGCAGGTCAAGGCTCCAGACTCTTATTCCCAGGCCGGTCGCCAGCTTGATCAAGCCAGCATCGCCAAGACCGATATTGCGGAGCTTAAGCACTTCTAGAGCCGGGAATTTAGTGATTGATCCGATCTGCTGAAGGACGGAGGTGTTATTGGCGGCCCTGGTAGAGGAAAGATCAAGATAGATCAGATGTGGAAAGCACTGCAAGGCACACTCTAGACTGGACGAGACAGCATTGCGTATAGTAGAGGCTGTCAGTAATCTTAGGTCGTAGATCGGGCGTTGGTCAGGATTGCATCTTGCTGGAAGATTGAAGCCCCTGAGTACACGTAACGATCCAGTGTCGAAATCTGATAGGGCATGGACAAGGAATGACTGAACGTTCGGAAGTCCGTCGAAAAGATTCCGTAGCCATTCAGAAGATAGTACGGAGCTCCTTAGCAAGCTGGGTTTGATCCTGGTGAGGTCCAGAGTGTGTGTTTTGCTCCGGGTTGAGAGACGTGCCACTTGCAATATATTGATGAACTTGCAGAATGATCCTGCATTTATGATAAGCTAACAATAATCATCGCGGAAGCTTTCCAGGACTGACTATGTACATCCTCGTCGTCCATGCCGAGATGCTCGGCCGGCTTTCCCCAGAGAAGCCCTGTAGCACGCTCTCCGATGCTCTTATTTACTAAGCACACAATCTTGAGCTCGCTTGTTAGAAGATATGCCACGATGATCTTCCAAGGATCTCGTGAAGTCGCCTCCTCATAAGAAGGTGGTGTCTCGGCCATATTAGGCTGCTGGCTTCTCGCCATTGAAGTGAGGTTAGGGGTAGGCGTATCGGGTAGCTCTTATTAGGGTACAGGTCAACCTGTATCAGAAAAGGCTTGAAAGAAAGACTCTGGGCAAGTACTCTGCTACTACTCGGAGCAAAAGCGAGTGCGAAGAAAAGAACGTTGTGGTAGAAGAGTTCAAACACTCTGGATCGATAAGCAACTATAGCCGGCCTTCGCTAGCCGAAGCTGACAACAGACCTTAACTCCAACTACACCTCAGCTTGTTGTCAATGGTCCCTCCGATGACCTACTCACAGACTCCTCTGTGAGAGAAGAGTCTACCAGTAGTACAAGAGGAAAGGCATATGTTGAGCCAGATATGGAAAGACTCATCGTCTTGTACGATCTCCGGGCGCAAACTCTGCGGTCGGCAATCCTACAGACGTGCGATGCCTCAGCAGCATTGATACACCACAATAGACAGCTTCGTCCAAGCTATTGGAAGGGGTTGCTTGGCCTTATATATCCGTAAAGGAGGACTCGATGCCTTGGAGTCCATGCGGAGAACTTGATGGCTTTGGCGGCCGTCATAACGCTTTGAATATACGCTGTTCCACTTCCCAGTCATATAAATCAATATCCTTTTCTTTCTCTTCGAGGAACATTAGCCTCACTCTTTATATTGGATTCGTTCATATCAAAATGGGTTTGCTATGGATCTTTCCCGGAATAAGAATTGCTCTCTGCTCCTTTCCATTCTCTGCCGATATATTACATTGGTTTATCGGTTGATATTAGCCGGTAACTTGCCTGTTCAGATACCTAGGTATGGTGCTAGTAGGCAGGAAAGGGTCCAGGGGGGTGTAGGGTTCTCATAGAGCAACCGTTCGGCTCCGTAGGTGGGCGCCTTCTCCTTTAGGCATGTGCCTTATAAATCCAGTTCTACTTGTTCTTTCTGGGGTGCTTCTTATCGCTCTTTCCCTTATGAACGGAATAAGTTTGGTGCTGGTCTAGCCACAACGCAAACAATGAAATGTTGTTCTCGTCTCTTTCCCACCAGCCATCTGCTTGCCCTTTTCCTACCTGCCTTCGAAAACCATCGTCTCACTACTTATATCTGTGGTCCCAATCCATCGCTGAAGTTGTGCTCGATGCTTGTGCTGCATTGCCCCTGGAGAAACTTTCTGAGTCTGGTCGTATAGCCGTCTTTTCCTATTACGAAACGTCAGCTTCTTAGGTTTCCTGTGCGCGTCACTCAGGAAAGCAACCAGGACAAGCACACAGCTAGCCGGAGGCGATAGTCAGCGAGATCAGTTAACGAGCTCTATAGTTCCCAGACTCTCCGCGTTTGCTTCATAGCCAGAAGTTGATTGCCAGGAGGCGGCCGGCCAGGGACCGAGGTCTCGGAAACCATTACTGAGTTTAAGGGGTGTTGGAAAAACTTCATACAAGCACCGCAGTTGTCGAAGAGGCCGTTCGACGTAAGGGACGTGGTGAAATTCAGGGTTAGCGGATTCGAGGCGCATAATTGGCCGATTAGCCCACCATGTCAGCGAAAGATAAACACGAAATTACGGCCCCGCTCACCTCACCCACCCCGACTTCTTTACCCTCTTCCCATACATTCGAGGCTTCTACTTGCAGTGAAGTTTGCACAGGGCACAAGCACGCGTCTGGTGATCTTCTGCAGGTTACGTCTTACAAGGCTTCCTCGCTCAAGCCTCCTGCAACTTCTGGTTTGAAACCTTCAGCTCAAGTATTGTCCTCGAATCCATTTACTTCACAAACTCCAACCACTTTTCAAGACCCACAAACGCTCGTCTCTAAGACCGCAGAGGTTACGAAACTAGAACACCCATTCAGAAATACTGCAGAGGCGATTACTCCTCTCTCTTCGGGTGATCTAGCTTCTTTCTTTACTCCAAGTTTCGATTACAAGGTAGGTCTAATGACTGAAAGCTCTAATGTTACGCGTACTGACGACTACAAGACCCAAGCTACAAGCCTTCCTACTTGTTCACTTGACCATCCAGCTCAAGGATTGGACAGTCAGGTAAGGTTGACGCTCGAGTCTCTGAAATTACTCCAACTAACGACAACAGCGCTACACTCCAGAATTGGAGTCTCCACAGAGCACAAAGCTTTCAAGGACTACCAAAGACCTTCGATCGCTACCGAGGATTTCCTTCTCTAGTGGACCTGCTCTGAGTGCTACTTTCGAAGTTCATAGCGAGGTGCGCCTTAACCCTACACAATATTGAAGTAACATTGCTAACAACAACCAGAATCAATCACCACGCGTTTCCGACCGTCTAGCTGCACTTAAGGTACCCAAAATTCGAAGCAAGGCATGTCCAACCCCTCTGATCATATATTAACTAGCTAATTTGTGTCAGGAATCGCCCGCACTCGACAAACGGTCTCCATCATTCACTAAATCACTATCGTCGAGTATTAACTCTTACGCTACCGCAGAGGACAGTTCACCACACGTCTCAGGCTTCCTAGCTAGACATCGTTCTCAAGATCGCGCTCCATCAATTCCGAGATCAGTCTCCTTTGGCACTGCTCGAGAATTGCGTAGCACAGCGCTAGCTTCCTTCAAAGAGCGCTCTTACAGTATCTCTGGTCCAACCGTCCCATCTCGCTCGGCATCTCTAGTTCACATCCAGGAAGTCGAAATTCTTCGCTCAGTACGGTCGCAACCTGTCTCTATCAGCAGTACAGAAGAGTTGCACGATCTACTTTCACTCAATACCGAGCCTCTCTTCATAGACGTCGAAAGAAGACGCAACCACGACTTCGTGTTTCCACGCTCAACCCTAATCACTATTCCTCCCGTTGCCACACCTCGTCGCCGTAGTAGCGCTAAATCAAGGTCGTTCAGCATACCACGACAAGCTTCACCATCACCGTCGCTAGGAGTCCCCCTGATCTACCGATCAGCGAGCGCAGCAACCCTTCACGACCCTCACCGTCGTAAGGAACCAGTTTTCGTGCCAGCACGTATCCACCACCAGCAACGTAGCACAGACGAGACTATGGCAACCCAGGGTTCCACCAACCCTTTCGACAACGCGTCCCCCGTCTGGCAAGGGGATTGCCCCGTGCGGGCTGCGTCAGCAATGGCGCAGCCGCCACGGGTCCCCGCCCACGGGGTGGCCGCTCTGGTTGCCGCCACGGCGCTAGCGCAGCCCCCTGCTGCCGTCGTCCGCGCCCCCGCCCCCCGCCGTCGTGGGTTCTTCCGTCGCCTCCGCGACCGCCTCCGCCGCCTCGTGGGGAAGGATTAGAGGAGAGGAGGGAGCGGAGTGGTGACCGCGTTTGTTTTTTCCCTGCTGGATGATGAGGCGTAATGAGGGGTGGTGGGGGGCCTCGGACAGTAGTGATGTTGTATTTTTAGTGTGTAACAAGAAAAGATCACCACTCCTGAGATATTGAATAACGAACATGCAGTCAATTATGCCCTGATTGTAGTGAATAGGAGGACTAAGACATGGATATACATCAGATGTACGATGACCTGCAGCAGTCTATGACCCATTCCAGTGCTGTATGAGGGTGTCAATACACCAGGAACCCTCTCAATGGTAAGCCTGAATGACAATTGCCTTGGAAACATTAGTTATCCAGCTAAGTGTGACTGTCTGCGGGCGTCAGTATACTAAGGGACCCTCAATGGTAGAATCTAATGATCTGTTGAGTCGAACTGTAGAGCTAGCATGCAGGATCACAGAGGTATTCATTGGGGTATGATGTCCTTTAGCAGCAGATGATGTTACACATGCTGTGAATAATGCTAGTAATTGTGGTAAATAGAAACTAAGACACGGATAAACGTTGGTCTTATGAGGCCCTACAGCAGTATATGACACCGTTCAGTGCTGTATGAAGATGTCAATACACTAGAGATCCACTCAGTAGTAGATCTGCTCGACCTGTCAAGTTTAGATGTAGAGCTAGCATGCAGGATCGCAGAAGCAGTCGTTGAGGTATGATGTCCTCCAGCAGCAGATGGTGTTACACATGCTGTGAATAATGCTAGTAATTGTAGTGAACAGAAACTAAGACACGGATAAACTCTGGTCGTATGAGGCCCTACAGCAGTATAGGAGACCTATCAGCAACGTATGAGGGTATTGATATACTTGGGGTCCTCTCGGAGTAGGTTCGGATGACGACTGAGCGAGATTGTGGTTGTAGTGCCGCGGCCGGCGCAGTCACGGAGTCCTTCAGCAGACCCTGAACCTGTTCGGCGAGGATGAAAGAGCTCTGGAGCAACTATGTATTCACCATCGCCGCTGCCCTTTAGTAAACTTGGGATGTTTCTCGGAACCAAACGCCTACCCATGACCTCTTGGCGGTTGCTTGACTTGGCTGATGAAGGTAGAGGTGTCCTCATGCGAAAGAAAATGACGAGCCTGCAAACGCAGAATACTCTGGGGAGCCTCTCAGTAGCACACTGGCCGCAAAGGTAATCACTGAACGGCTTGAGGCACGTCGTCAGAGGCAACCACAACCCGCACCATCGTTGGCGGTCTGCGCCCGGCATCAATCGGTGAGCTTGGTCTCGACAGATCCAGTGCTCGGCGTCCTCGAGAGACTTGACGCTCGACGACAGCGGATCATTGCTCGAAATGCTGCTTTGCAAGCACCTCGACAGCAACGTGTGTATCCCATATCAGCAGATGATGCGTATGCAGACTCATAATTAGTCGATCGGCCAAGGGCAGGCACCCACCCATCCCAAAGGCATCCTTCGGAAGAAAGGTTATCGAGGTATGGAGTCCTCCAGCAGCAAATGAGATTGGCCTGTGGAGTATGATGAGCCATAGAGCCATGGTGACACGGAGGACGTCTGAGGTTCTTCGAAAGTTCCGTGGCTGAGATCTTCGATAGTGGGGACGAAGGACATTAGAGACGACTTGGTGAGTGCGTCCGTTTCGCCATGCTATCAGTGGAAGGGCTTAACGCGATGATGGAGAGTGCTCGGCGGTAGGATTGGGTTTTGGGTTGTAGGTTGCATTAGCAAAGCGCTGCTCGCAGGTTATTGATAGCCTTGGATGTGTACAGTGAAAGGAAGAAGTATAGGACAAGAAGGGCAAAGAGCAGGATCACCAGCAGCATCAGAGTACAACGCGTCCTGCCGGTAGACAGGGCCTTGAGTGGTATATGAGGGACGCGGTGATCCAGTGAAGATCATCAAAATATCCGTATGTTATCTTAAGACGAAACACAAGAGTAAAGGGCAGCTAGCTTCAGGGGCCCTTTCCATAACTGGCATTACTCCTATTGACTGGTAGAGTTCTGCCACGGTTGTTTTGCAGCTAAGTGATAAAGATCTCGCCGACACAAGCCGCTTAGAGTACCACAGCGCAAGACTCAAGTTCGACTGAATGAGACAAGGTGCATGATAGCAGATAATCCGACCAGTAAGTGAAAAAATCAGGGTCACACACGTTGCGGCTGCGGCAGTTGCAGACCTCACTGTGCTGCAGAGCTGAAGATCGGAATTCAGATCTATCCTTGTGAGCTCTGACCTGAGGATTGCGAGCAGAAAGTGTTCATTGGAGTGGGGTTGGAGGACGGAAATGCAAAAAAACCAAATCTATGATATGTAAGGTGGCCCGGTAGCGCCAAAAAGACTATGGGGCGGAGTATGAGCGTTTGTAGAATCTGGACGGCTCATTGATTTGACGAGATCTTCTGCACGTTTTTAGTTGGACCATGTGGCACGAAAGCCAAGCAATAGCACCTGAGAGCCTACATCTGCAGAACGAAAGGTGCCAGTTATCAACATAAAACTCGCACCAACCGAGCGGACAGCCGCAAAGGAACAGAGCACCGCAGAAGTTCGTGGTCGATGTCCGCCCCGCCACAGATCATGTTCCGTAAGCCGTCTGCATAGAGCTCTGAGTACCCGGCGAGCTCTTGGAAGCTCCCCCAAACCTCTGAACGGAGCTGCTTGCCAATTGGCTTCTCACGATCAACGATATTCTTGCCATTAGCGAATAGCTCTAAGCTACTAGTGACCGTTTGCATGATTGCGGTGCCAAAGAGCCGCAGAGACGGTCTTTCCACATACAAACAGCCCCTTCATACGTTCTGCGAGTATGACGGTAGTAGCGCTTGCAGCCACATTCACACTTCCCACTAAGTGATATCATCCTCGGACACTCAAGCGTGCTGCCATGTAGCCCCTGTTTCTGTCTTTCGATTTAAAGAAGTGCTGCAAATAATCAGCAGTGGTCGTCCTGGTAGCAGCACTTGATGGTTCGAGAATGGCACGTCGGCAGAGAGATCATTGCTGAGATTAGAAAGACCCTCATCCTTGAACTGGTTAATCGAAACACGAGCGGTGCTGATATTTACGGCAGCGGGAATAAAAGAAGAGAAAGCAGAATGAAGAATTAGGGCAAATTATCAAGGCCGGTTCCTAAATTCCAGAGTCATCGAGGATTGCGGCCGCAGTACAAGGCTTTGGCATTTGTCCGGCAAGCGACGGAGCTTCTTCTCCACGTTCATCACTGCCGAATCTGGAGTTGACAGAGCGCGACAGAAAGTCGCCTGCGGTCCCAGGATCCGGAGAGCGTTGTCATCTTGGACAATATGATCGCTAGCGGCTAGGACTTATAGATGATACAGCAAACTCGACGACCGATTGTTGGTTAAGCCCGCGCCAAACCTATCGGAGGAATAGCGCAACCAATGGAAACTTCCAGTGGCATTGACAGTCACAGAGGGATGAAGGAAGCATTTACAAT
>JAABUP010007015.1_pt1 | contig 15497 bp, 17 predicted proteins | sample 5559201 | NCBI WGS metagenome assembly JAABUP01 (sample SAMN10711887, study PRJNA513373) | rock metagenome | isolation source: Antarctica rocks | place: Antarctica
CACACCCCCACCCATGGGCCCAGGGACCCCAGGCCTGCAAGGCAATGACAACATGCAGCAGGCACTTGCAGCAAACGCAGCTGTGGCTGCTGCATTGCAAGCTGCTCAGAACCAGGCACCATTGTCCAGGCCAGGATCACAAGGACCACCGCTGGGAACTGGCCTGCCACCGCATGTCAATGAGTCCATCAAGTACCAAGCTGTCTACCAGGCAGCTTATCAAGCAGCACTACAGCAGCAGGCTGTGACTAACCAGACTCTCATCATGGCGCAGCAGCAAGGCGTGCCGCCTCAGATTCCTCACATCGCGCATGTGTCCACCCACCTGTTGAGTCAGTTCCCAGACCAGCAGCAGAACATGTTGCATGCAGCTGCCACAGCTGCTCAGTTGGCAGTAGCTCCGGGCTACTACAATCCCGGCCTGAACAACCCTCAGGCAGCAGCTGCTGCGGCAGCTGCAGCAGCTGCAGCCGCGGCAGTCATGAACGGAGGTAAGCTGATCACTGTAGTGCTTTGTGGTCCTGACTGCTGCACTGTTCCTGGGTGGCCGAATCTGTTCATTGGGGTGGGTTCAGCTTTTCCAAATGTGTGGGTCGGTTGTTGAGCATGCAAAGTCAGGTGTCTGCAGCATGCTGCTTGCACCACAATGATTGTCTGCCAGGCATACAGTTGTAAAGCAACGCCTGGTCATGTGCATGGGGCATTCGACTGCTGCCTACCGTCGTCGACACATGACCAGGCGTTGCTTTGCAACTATATGCCTGGCAGACAATCATTGCAATGCAAAACCCCATGCAGCATGACACATGCAGCCTCACACTGCAGTACAGTACAATATCTGCAACTGCGTATGACTCCTTGTGCTCTAGTGCGGTTGAATCCTTTTTCAACGCCCATTTTTCTGCACAGGCGCTCTGCGAAGGGGCGCTGCCTCTGACTTGGGGCGGGGTGACCGTCACAGCCACGCAAGGAGGGGCCGCAACAGCAACCGCCACAATGAGCGTGAGAGCCAGAAGAGCATGACCGACTTGGATGACGATGACAACTTCTCCATGAGGTTCCAGACGCTTGATGAGGTTGTTGGCCAGGTATGTAGCTATGTTGCTTAAGTGAACAACACCAGACTGGAACACTTGTGACATGGTCCATTTCAAGGTTATCTTGTCAAACTGGGTCACAACTGAAGTAGCTCAGATGTCATAAACCAAGGCTGTTGATATAACACTTTGGACACATTGTACTCCGCCTTTCAGCAAAAGTCATGTGACCAAACCAACAATGGATTGTAGTCAGATGTGTCATCTCAGGCCCGGATGGCTGTCACTGCGCTCATTTGGAGACTGGACTCTCACATAGAGACTGCTCTTTTCAATCCCAAAATGTCTATTTGAATTCAGAAACGCCATCCCTACACTGGAAATCTAAACTCAGAAACGTCCGGGGACAGTAACAACGCGTTTCTAGATTGTGGAGATGTATCAGGACTCACTGTTTTCTGCAGGTGTTGTCAGTTGCCAAGGACCAGAACGGGTGCCGCTTCCTACAGCGCAAGTTTGATGAGGGCGGTGCTGCTGCCATAGCGCTGGTCTTCCCCGAGGTGCTGGACAACCTGATTGAGCTCATGGTGGACCCCTTTGGCAATTACCTCATCCAGAAACTGCTGGACAGGTGCTCTGAAGAGCAGCGGCTACAGGTGGGCTCGGGTTTGCTTTGAATTTCAAACAGCAGAGCGTTTCAAACAGCATCGAATTCCAAACAGCATCGCGTTTCAAACAGCATCGCATTTCAAACAGCATCGCATTTCAAACAGCATGCAATCATTACAAGGGAGATCCAGAAGAGAGATGTATACCAATGTTTGAAAGAGGAACAGCCCATTGCCCTTTGATTTCTGATGACCAGGTGTTTCTTCTTGCGGCAGTGAGCAGTTTTGGGTTGGAGCTAATGTCTCTTGGCCTTAACCTCTTGCACCAACTGGATGTCACACTTTCCGTTACAACTTGGTTGCCAGCTGCTGCACATCTGATTGATCAATCAACCAGTCCTTGACATTTGCTATCTGCGAGAACAAGCAGAGAAATGCATCACAGTTGCAATGTGGAACCCAGTGGTATAAATGGGTCTTATGCTGGCGTAGGTGTTGCAGAAGGCATCTGAGGAAGACCGGCTGGTCACAGCTGCCCTGAATACACATGGCACCCGTGCTGTTCAGAAGCTCATTGAAACGCTAGCCACCAGAGAGCAGGTACGCACCATTCTGTGCGTCACCAGTCTGTGCATAACCCTTCTGTGCATATCCCTTCTGTGCATCACCCTTTTGTGCGAAATCATTGTAAACTGGTCTCAAACCAAGCTGCAGATGTTTTCCTGTAGCAGTTCTTGGAATGCTCTTTCTTCAAAGCATGTTGGCGCCTGGTAAAGGTTGGCGCATGGCCAAATCAGTCACATAATGAGCACAGTCATGTGAGCACTGCATTACGCTGTAATGCTGTGGTGCAGATGCAAAATGGCATGAATTAGCAATGCACAAGCAAGGCATATTGGCTAACATAGTGAGCCTGCTATGCAAAAGGCAGCAGTCAGCAGCTGACATTGTTACGTGCTGGTGCACACAGTATTACCTGTCAAGGATCCACGTTCCAAGTAAAGTTGGCAATCAGCTCTGTCTGCACCTTAGCTGCTCGCTGCTGGTGATCACCACTATTGTGACACTCAGCACAAGCACCATGCATTCCCAGGTGCAAGTGGGAATCTCAGCTTCAACAAGTGTTTGTCTGGTTGTAGAGGCAGCTGGTGATCACCTCTCTCCAGGAGGGCGTGGTCTCTCTCATCAGGGACCTCAACGGGAACCACGTCATTCAGAGGTGCCTCCAGAGGCTGGGTCCGGAAGACAGCCAGTTTGTGTACGATGCGGCCTGCGCCCACACCATGGAGATCGCCACGCACCGCCACGGCTGCTGTGTGCTGCAGCGCTGCATCGACTTTGCCACCCCTGTCCAGAAGAAGCTGCTGGTGGCAGAGATTGCAGCTAATGCCCTGCCATTGAGCCAGGTGCGCCGTCCTGCCATGTTGCTACAACACTGCTGACAATTCAAAATTAGTCTTGATTGGCCTATTGTACAAGGCACACCCCAATGGTTGCCGGCACACACTACAAATCCTGCTGGGGCTAAGGCCTTACCCCATGAGGGGGCATTGGCTTTTGTGAACACTGCTGACAATCTCTACATGCACTTCAGCTTGGCATTCAATGCCATTTTGCATGAGCCATTGCTGACAAACTCTATGTGGGTTTAAGTTTGGCAACCAGCATCACAGACATTGACAGACTACTGTGCATGATGCAAGAGCTGGAGTTCACACCTTGATGCAATGCCATGGCTGTGTCTCGCCACTGCTGATGCTAATTATAGGCACCAGCTGCATATAACTCACAAAGTACGCATGCTGCAAAAGTTTAGTCACACCATACATTGCTGTAAGATCTGGAGTTGCTGAAGAGCAGTGTTTGAGGGGCTTAGCTCATGCCACGCAGGAAGTGTAAATCTGTTCATGTGTATGCATGGTCATGTTCCTGCAGAACCTCTTTCGTGCGTGGGGCTCTGTCAGAGCCACAGCCTGCCAAAACTGACTCCGACGCTGCATTGCATTGACCAATGTTCGGCATGTCAATCTGCAGGACCCATTTGGTAACTACGTAGTCCAGTATGTGTTGGAGCTGGGGCATGTGGAGGCAACAGCCACCATCATGCGCCAGCTGTATGGCCAGTATCCTGAGCTAGCACAGCAGAAGTTCTCCTCAAATGTGGTTGAGAAGTGCCTCAAGCTTGGTGGGCCGGGACTGGCAGAGTGCCGAGAGCGAGTCATTCGGGAGCTCATGGTTTCACCCCTACTTCCTCGCCTTCTGCAGGTAGATCTTCTTCCCCTTGTGCAGCCTCTGTCAATCTTGACCTGTTCATTGTGCCCATGACCGCTGTGTCCAATCTGCGTAACTGCTCTAGGGACTGTGCTTGCATACAGCTCACATTGACCAGATAGTACTTTGTTGCAGCTCCAGTGCTTGTGGTGCATGTGCACACACATCACTGCAAAATGTGCTGGCCACTGCAGCACGAGCGGTGGATTCGGATCATTGCGCCACATATGTGCAGCTCCTGTTGGCCAGCATTGACATGTGCTGATGTTGTTATTGCAGGACCCATATGCCAACTATGTGCTGCAAAGTGCCCTGACAGTGTCTAATGGGCAGCTGCATGCTCAGCTGGTGGATGCCATCAGGCCTTACCTGCCCTCCCTCAGGGGCACCCCTCATGGCAAACGCATCCTGTCCAAGATCAATGTGAAGATCTAGCAGTACTGATCGGGAGACGAGTTGCAAGTCTGGTGCGCAGAGGGTGCTTTTGCTTAGCATATGGCTTGACGAAGCTTCTGCTAAGCAAGGCTCCTAATTGTGTGCTTGGGGCTTTTCATTTCCTCATGATGATGCAGATTCAACACCAGTGGGTATCAGTGCAGGTTTGTGCACAGGCCAATGACACCTTTGGTGAAGACTGTGCTATCAATGGTTGCCATGTATGTACAGTGTTGGTCCTAGTCTGCTGTCTTCTCACTTCCTGAGACGAGCTTTTGATGGTTTCTTCTTCTGTACCTGCTATACAGCAGCAGCTGCATGTACTTGTGTCACAAGACGTGCAGCCTTTGGATGGCTTCACGGCTGTATACAAATGTATGCTACATGTATCACTGCAGGAATGTGTTCAGTTACCCTATGTGCCTGTCATTTACAAAATTACACATGGCTTGTCTACATCTGACTGATCAAACAAGATAGCACCTGACACTGTTGTAAATTTGTGACAAGCCGACTGGATGCGACACATTGCATGTTCTAACGAGACATGCAATGCATGCAGCTGACATTCCAAACAACATCATTTTACTGGTTGAACCACTGATGCAATCTCCAATCTCACTTCTACAAACGCTGGGCTTGCACTCATGGCCTGCCGTCAGGACTGTCGGCATTAACATGGCAGTTGGCAGCAGCTGCTTCAAACTTTCCAGCAGCTTACAAAGCCCGCAGTCCTACTGACCATGACTGTAAAATTAGCTCTCAGATGTTTGTCAATAAGAAAAGCAGTATAAAACAAGCTTGCATACTGTATTAAACTCTCTGTGCTCCAAGCAATTTATCAGGCTCTGCAAATCAGTGCATCTTTGGCAACATCTGTCTGAAAGCCAAGGGAAACAAGTCTTGAACACACCTGTTGAGCAAAACCTGCATTGCTGTCTGCATTTTGTGTGTTGAGAGACAATCCGACAAGCAAGAGCACTAAAACATATCAGTTGTCAGCTTGACTGTCAGTCTTCATAAGGATGATGTCGGCCTGAAAGTCGCTGTATAGCTGGGTCCAAGTTGGTGTGGTACTTTGCGTTTGCTCTGTCTGTATTCCAGAAGCCGTAGGTCTTGGAAGGCTGGTTCCACATTGCGATCCTGCAGTCGAGCACGAGTTGCAACCAGAGCAAAGTGACGATTATCGTCAGCAGCAACATGATACACTCACAGTCAAGCGAGGGTATACTAAAGACCCCAAGGAACGTCCAGGTAACACAAGCACGACACATTGCTTACAGCTTGTCAGCAGTAGCTTTCGTCTTGTACATATGATCGTGCGCTTTAGCATCTCGTTCGACTGGGTTCTCCATATTTGACCGGATAATGCCCCGCAAGAACTCGTGTACAAACATGTCGCGCCGAGGGCAAATGCCCTTCAGTCACCCCTCCTGCTGACAGCAGTAATTACCACCGCGCGACAATGCCTGGCAAGAACACGGTGTTCTGAACACCCAACGATCAATGCAGCAAGCTACAGAATGATTGATTGATATTATGACTGTCAGTATACTGCTGTGACGCCGTCAAAGCGCCGCCTGGAAAACTTTGCTGAGCGTTCGGGTCGGCCCTCTTTGCGCAATTGACCAAGTCTTAGTGCAAGCTCGATCTCGTCCCAGGTATGGCGTTAGCTGCAAGGCAGATGTTTCAGCTTCTGGTTGCTGTCACCTGCCTGCACTTTCGCTTGCTGGTTGGAGACCGATGTCTTCACCACGCAGTGCATGTGCACCTTTTAGGGACAGCGTGACAAGGGTGTCCGTGTGGCGCAGGTTGGAACGGAAAGTGCGTCACCATGCCACCCAAGGGAGGCAAGATGGTAGCTGCTGCCAAGGGCCAGAAGAGCAAGAATGCTACAACCTTCACCATAGACTGCACCAAGCCTGTGGAGGACAAGATCATGGACATTGCTCAATTTGAGAAGTTCCTGTTGGACCGTATTAAAGTTGATGGCAAAACAGGTGAAAAACAATGCAGTGTTACACATTGTAGTGACTTGCAATTGCCACTCAGCTAGTGAGCTCAGCCTACTTCACCTGGCTTGTGTGCTTCCCCTTGACTGGTACATTGGTGACGTTATGCTGATTGTGTGATATGGACAGGAGTGCTGGGCGAGTCAATCAAGATTCAAAAGGACAAGACAAAGCTGTCTGTGACCACTGAGCTCCCCATGTCAAAGAGGTACACCTCTGCCATGTTAGTTTTATTGTTTAGCCTGCTGTTTCTTTAATTCTCTTTAATTGCAGCAATGACTGTGCCCTGCACAGGTATCTTAAGTATTTGACAAAGAAGTACCTTAAGAAGCACAATGTGAGGGACTGGCTACGAGTGATTGCATCAAACAAGGACAGGAGGTAACATGTTGGCAACTTTTCCTCTCTTGAACTGTGATGTCAATAGATGCTGAGCAGTGCTGTACATTGTAGGGTGTATGAGCTCAGGTACTTCAACATTGCTGACAATGAGGGCGAGGATGAAGAGTGATTGCTTTTTGTGTAATATTCATGATCTCTTCTATTATCTGCTCAACGATGCATAGCTGTATAGCATGATGCATTGCCAGGCTCATGAAGGATACTATATAGCATTTGGTTGATCAACTCATGAAACTTTCAGGGGATGTTATGGTTGATTCTGTTGGCAAGACTGCCTGTGATTTTATGGCTGCATTGTTGTGTTTGTGAAATGTGTTGGGTTGTGCGTGAAATGTGTTGGGTGGTGAGGTAAGGAAAGTCTAGCAACAATGGTGGCTCACAGCATAACTTTACATCCGTCTTGAGATCATCTGGTGACATCATGTCATCACCATGATGGCTGACAGTTCTGTTAGGCACAAACAATGACGTGCAAGTGCTGATGTCTGTGATGTCTGATGTCTGTGGGTGTACACATGTGGTTTGCCTGTCACCGAGTCATATGCTGACAGAACCAAGCGATCCTCTGAGCATTCCTGGCGTGTGGCAACGTCATGTCAGGAACGCTTGTCCTAAGTGTTGGCTGATGTCTTAGCCTGTGTTGTCCACATGGCCATCATGAGCTTAGTCATGACAGGCAAGCCAAATCTGGCACACTGCTCCAGTGACGACCTCACGAAGCAACGTCCCTCTGTGGCTAGCAATACTGCCATCAGCCTGCGTAGCTTTACTGACAGCAGTGCTCCGAGTCAGGATTGCCAAGTATGGCATGTACTTGACAACTTCCGACATTTATTCGAGCTACTGTGTCATGTCCACGGCGGTGGCCTCTGTACCATCCAGTGTCATGACCCATTGCTCTAGCATGTCCAGCTGCTGTCGGGCCGTCTCAGTTCGATCAACACAACTGCCGAACTTGACGAGCCCACATGCTGCTGTTCAACGGTCTCGAGCGAAGTTTCACATGAAGGCCTTGCTAATTGAGCCCCCTGTTTGTAAGGGAGCGTTTTGCACAATGAGCACAACTTCAATGGCTGCACCAGGCCCTGGTGGTGGAGTCTTAGATCGACCAGCTGTTCTTCCTGGATATGACAATAAGTAAGTACCTGAGGTGCTATCAGCTTATGATCACGTTCTCAAGAAGTCTGTGCTGTGATGAAAACAATGCATCAGTATGTTCTCAGGAAGTCCACTGTCAAGAAAAAGCCACCCATGTACCGAGTCATGCTGCACAATGATTCATCCAACAGGTGTGCGGCTGTGTTTGACGTAGCGCGTAATCCACTGTAGTGGTTTGCAGTGTCACTACATGACACAGTCTTGAACTGCTGCACGATGGTTTGTAGGCGGGAATATGTGGTAAGGGTGCTGATGAAGGTTGTGGATGGCTTGACAGTTGATGATGCTGTCAATGTCATGCAGGTATGATTGCGCATTGCAAATGTTGCACTATGCATGTTTTGCTTGGCCCTCCTGTGAGTATTGCAACCCATAAACGTCCTCTTTGCTTCTTATTGTGAGCGTTCACATACAGTCTTGGTACAAAAGAGTTTGCAAGGCAATGTCTCCACACACTTTTCGCTAAGCTTACGGTCAATTGCAGGAGGCACATCAGAATGGCATGGCCTGTGTGATTGAATGTGCACAAGAGGATGCTGAGAGATACTGCGAGGGTCTGAGAGGCAACGGTCTGATTGCCAGTGTAGAGCCTGCTGGCGGTGGCGGCGAAGGCAAACCTAGCGACTGAAATATCAGCCCTGACAGTTGCACATGTCAGCGCATGAGCTGTTGATGCAAGCGTTAAGAGCTCAGTTGTGAGAGACATGTTGCCAAGCAGCATGATCACACTTGTCGTCATGGTCATTCTTGTGGCAGCAACACAGGCTTGTGATGCACAAGGTCTCCAACATGAGGCAGTGTTCTGAGGGCCTGCTCATAGCAGTCTTGCTTCGTGAAGATGAAGAAGCATGGTCAGATTGAATTGTTGAATATGTTACTGCATTGGTCTGGATATTGCAGCATCAGTTTCATGTGTCAGCCATTGTACAACATGTATTCCTGTACTTGCATGAGGTATTGAATGTGATTTTGTCACACTTTCCCCAACCATAGAGCTTTAAAGGACATTGGCTGCTTGTGTTTAATCCATACTCTACTGTGGATAGACCAACTGGTGACAATCTTGTAATTTCTCCCACGATGTGTGCATAATGCTTCCTCCTAGGATGTGTGCATGCTCCCAAAACTTCTAAAATTGGACAGTGTGCTTGCTGCAAGCCAACTTCGAGACACAGCTGTTTCAAAGCTTTGCTTCGAGACTATGCAAGAATGCATGACTCTTAGAGGAACCCACGGTGGAGCCTCCTAGTGTCATTGAGCAGCCACTCCCGGGCAAAGCCAGTGCCTAGTAATCTACTTTGCATGCTCGTTTTCGATCAGTGCATTTGGAAAACGCTCAGTGCCGGAGCCCTCCATAAACAACGCATGTAAGCCAAAGCATTGCCTTGTATGTAACCATACATTGTCTTGTATTTTGTTGACGGTGGTCCAGAGACATTTGCCGGAATGCCTTGAAGCTACCTCAAAATAATTTACATGCTGCAGCTATATATGTCCACCCCTGACACTGCAGATCTAGATGAGCTACTGACAACATGTGATGAGCTTGACTCAGTCTAGTGACTAGAACATGACATGGCAAATTTAATGCACCAGATCAAGACAGGCTGTTGATTTGGGTAGTGCAAAACATGCAAAGTAAATGGTGCTGAAATGCCATGTGCACGTTTATGCTCTGTCCCCAGGACAACTGTAATACATTCTATGATAAAACTCGACGCTTACCACTAACCTTTGCCAGAAGCAACACTGTGTTGACATGGCAAATGTTCCCAATTGATCTACACACCCTGTGCAGTGCAATGAAGTCCGCCTGTGTTGTACTGCACAGTACAATATGTCTACGTCTGTGCAGTACCACACTTTTCTAAAGAGATCTGACAAGCTATTTGTGCTGAAGTGCAGAGGCTGCAACAAGCTACAGCATGCCAAAATGAAAAACAATAGCACTGGTAATGACTAATTGCATATGATAGGCAGTGCTTGTACTTAGTTGCCCTTGGTCTTGCACCCAGGTATATGCTAATCTGGCGCATGGATAGCCACTGCAACTGAACACCAGCTACAGTCAATCTGGCTGATAGAACATCTGATGTCTCCTTAAGCAGTCTGCAGAATGCCCATTGCTTGTAGCAGTGCTGGCATGCAGGTTTCCTGTCCTGCAGTATGCATCACCAAAGACACCCAGGTTGGCTATCACGCCACACATTATACAACGAGCTAAGCTGAGCTCAAACTGTCAGCTCTGCAATCTTGCCAGATTCCCAGTGGTGGTAGTTGGCCTGAAGGCCCTGCATCATGGGCTGTGCATCTTCAAACAGCTCAATGACAGCCATGAAAAGTGGCGCTCCAACAATGTTGAAAAAGCCAAGCTGGGATCTGGTCATGCCGCCTGCAAACACACAATTCAAAACTCATCAGAGGCATACGCAGAGAGCAGTCTACGGCACATCAAGTACTGCATGGGCAGCAACAATGCAGTACACCAAGTAAATACGATTTACGTGCATGAGAAGGCATCAGGACACTGCAGCAGCAACACAAGCTAAGCGCTGTGCCACAGCTTCAGTGACACAATGCAAATACACTAAGTAACTACAGGATGCACCCACAGAACATGCAAATCTGCGCTAAGCCTGACTCCTCCATATGAATGGCATTGTCAATGGCAATTCCATGATCATTCCATGATGCCTGCTGATATGTTAATGCTTGATATGATGCTGTTGTTACCTTGCTGGTTACGGTCCATCAAGGGACTTACTGTCAACCCCACAGACCTCTCCTTGTCACCCTGCAGTGGCAGCAAACAGACAGTTTTGACAACTCTGGTGTAGTGCTATCCCTGTTCTCATGTCATGCTAAGCTGTCCCATGCACTGGTGTCCACACCAACATTTGTGACATGCTGTGCCATGATATGCTCTCCTACAAGCACACCTCACGGCCATGCATGTTGCTGGTGGAGTGTCAGCTGGGCCAACATGTGACAGCTGATAGGCAGAAAGGCTGTGCAGAGGGACATACACATGCACACACACACACACACACACACACACACACACACACACACACACACTCACACACACGAACCCACCCACCCACACAAATTAAAGTGCAGAATGCAGTGGCAAAGGCCGCAGTCCAGCACAAAAGCATTTCTGTCCCAACACTGCCAACCCAATCATTGACACCAGCCAGGGCGTCACATTGGTACAGCGCTGGCTCTAAGAGAACAGAGGTAACTAGCAATGTGCATCCATGGGTGCATTGCATTCAGGCTTGCCTGTCTGAAGAACTCCTCCTCCAGCTGGATAGCCCAGCGCTTGTGAGTCCTGGGAGCCGCTGTCAGGTGACCAATGTCAGCACACTTCAGAATCATCTGCACATGTCACCACAATTCAGGATTATCTGCACATGTCAAACACCTCAAGATTATCTGCACATGTCAAAGATCTCAAGATTATCTGCACAGGTCAAACAAAGCTGCATTGCACACGCCGTGCACAGAAGGCAACCCATACACGTGGGTTTGCTTTCAACACATAGAGTCTGTGGACAAGATCTGTGCTTGCTGTTTGGCCTTGTCCTTGCTGGAAAAACATCAGCCTAAGACAAGTCCAGCATCTACACAAGTACCTTTGCTCATGGTACACAAAGCAAAGCCAGGAATTTGCTGAACAGCAGAGGCCATTTGGCATGAAGTCCTACATTCAGTCCCACGGTGATCTTCATTGCATGTCCCATGAGTTCCCGTAAGATGACTACACAACGTACTTTCATGCCCCATTGATGGAATGTGTGACATGATGTCAGCTATGTGATGCAGGTATGATAGGTGTAATGATAATAATAATAATAATGAGAATATGTAATGTTGAAATATGATAGGTGTCTGTGAGGTGATGTGAGTATGACATGGATTTGGGACCTGCCTGATGAAGGAGGGTCTTGTCTTCCAACTTAGTAGAATCCCACTTTGTGCTGTGTGTGCTGTTGTGCCCGCCGGGGGACCTTGGAACTTGCTTGAATGCCGCCTGAGTCAGCACGACAGACAGTCACACGCATGGAATGTAGCCAAAGGCATGACAGACACATTGACACATGACAGACATAGTGGTGTGCATCAAAGCACTTCAAATCAGTGTGGACTTTTATTCCTTGCAAGGCAGACATGGACATTGGGAGTCAGCCATTAGGAGTTCAGTGGACAACAGAGGTGCAACACAGACATACAGGATGCAAAGCTGGCAAGTGCGGATGTGAGGAATTCACCTGAAATCTAGAGAGGATTTCGAAATGCTTCTTCATGTCTGTGCCTAACACCTGACTGATGCAAGTGGACCGCAGACCAATCAACTGCCCAGCCATCTCTTTCTGCATTGACATACATTTCCCTGGCTGATTTGCTATGAGGTTTGCGCATGTTTTACAGATCAACTAGGACATAGCAGCACTAGCAGACATGCCAGAATAGGCTTTCTTGAGGGAAGCAGTAGGGCTATGCAGTATCCTATGGTGACACCCCATTAGGATCTCTCTACACATGTGCGGCATGCTGGGCATAAATGTCTGCAACACTAGCTGCAGGGTGCAACCACAAACAGCACAGCTTCAAGCTTTGACAACAGCACAGCAACAGTAGAGCCGAGTCACAGAAGGAAAGCAGTCTTCCGTTGAGTCCACAAGATGCACAATGCAACCACAGACAGAAATGCCTGTAAGCTTTTGACACAGCAGAGCAACAAGAGAGCAGACTTACAGGAGGGAAGCAGTACTCTGGTGAGTCCACAAGATGCACAATGCAACTGCAGACAAAATACATACAAGGTGTTGACACAGCAGTGCAACAGGAGAGTGGACTTACAGGAGGGAAGCAGTACTCTGGCATGTAGAGCACTCGGGAGCTAGCAGCCAAGTGATGGTTCTCCAGAGGGGAGCTGTCATTGTAGGTGATGGCCAAGGGGTGTGCAGTCTTGATGAGGAAGTCATTGTTGAGGCCTCCATGCTCGTAGTCATGCACTGTGGCAGACCAGTAGGTGGCCAGCTGCTGCGTCCTGTTCATCACCTTGCTCTTCAGTACCCCACCATGTACCAATAGCATGTGGGTCATCTGCACCACTGACGCCACATGAATGCTGCAGACACAACAGCAGCAGCTGTGTACCACTGACGCCACATGAATGCTGCAGGATCAACAGCAACAGTTGCGCCTCTGGACGACGCCCTCATCTGCACTACTGACACCACATGAATGCTGCAGACACAACAGCAACAGTTTTGCCTGTGGACAACACCCTCATCTGCAGCTGCAGCTGCTCTGTATGGTAGTGCCTTTCTTCTGCAGGCGTTGGGGGGCAAGGTTGGGGGGCAAGGTCTTGGGGGGCGTTGGGGGGCAAGGTTGGGGGGCAAGGCGTCAGGGGGCAAGGTTGTTAGCAATGAGCTGCTCTGCATGCGATGAGCTTTGAAAAGACAACAGGGTGATCTGATCGGACCGCATATGTACATAGTCAGGACGTAAGCACATGGCTTTTGGGTTCAAACCAGTCGCCCTTGTCCAGAAAGAGATCCCTGGGGATGCAGACTTAGTCATGTTTCATGCACATCGTTGGTTGGGGCTGTTGCTCTGGTCATAAGAAGGTGCGATTGAATCAGGGCTTCATGCAGAAAGCCACATTAGTGAAGCTGCACAAGGTGTGAGGCCCCCTTCAGATGAGTAATGCAGCAAGACTGACTAAGCCAGAACAGGCAACATGATTGGCCCCTTTCGGTGTAAACTCTTTTGGTATAGTAAGCAATTTCATATGAACAACAAAAAGAGAGTAGGCAGAACACAGACAAAAGAAGTGACACCACAAACTTTGGGTAGAGAAATGAGCCTGACAATGGGTTTTTTGTGTGCCAGGCAGAGCGCCACAATCTATCACCAAACACTCCATCTGCTCAGCACCCAATGTTTTGTGATGCCAGATGCAAGTCACGAGCCACTGACTGGTGGCGTAACACAACAGGCATCTGGAGTCTTATGGGTAGGAGCCAATATGATGCCGCTGTTATGGGCAGCAGTGAATGGGATGCCTTTGTTATGGGCAGCAGTCAATGTGAAGCCATTATTATGGCCATGGGCCATCTTAATGCCTTTGTTACGGGCAGCAGTGAATACAATGATGTTGCTATGGGCAGCAGTGCATGTGATGCCTTTGTTATGGGCAAAAGCCAATATGATGCCTCCTTATGGGCAGCAGTCAAATGTGATGCCTTTGTTATGGGCAGCAGTCAATGTAATGCCTTTGCACAAAGCATGCCGCCGAGACAGCTGCTAACCTGTTGTGGTATGGGTTGGCGGGATCATAGCCACTCTCTATCTTGCGCAGGCATGCTGTGAGCTTTGGTTCGTTCAACTCAAACTCCTGCACCAGGCCTGTCGACTTCAGCAGATGGAAGGTCAGCATGGACAGACTGTTCCCCGGGGTAGCCTCAGCATATGCAAAGATGTCAAACTGCCAGTTGCTCTCTGCATCCTGCATAGACCAAAGCTTAAGTCAAGACTGGGCACATGCGAAGATGTCAAACTGCCAGTTGCTCTCTGCATCCTGCATAGACCAAAGCTTAAGTCAAGACTGGGCACGTGCGAAGATGTCAAACTGCCAGTTGCTCTCTGCATCCTGCATAGACCAAGATCAAGTCAAGACTGGTCACATGCGAAAAGACTGTGTGAATGGACAGACGAATGGGACAGAAGAATGAGCAAAGGGCTGATGTGTATGAACAGACAAATGAGCAACAATGAGTGCAGATAGAATGATGACAATAGAAGGACGAGGCAAGAAGCAAGTGTGTTGAGACATGATTGCGCGAAGGGGTGAGTGAATGACTGCATGAACAGACAGATGCATTCCAAGTCCATACGAGTCAGGCTACCTGCATCCAGTGACTAAGAGTTGTGAATCATATGGACAGATGCACAGGCAGGCCAGAGCACTCCTGCTATGTGTTGTTGCTGCACTGTGAGTGTTCTCTGAGGGCTGCCACAGCACATTGCACATCAGCACGTGCGCCAGCAGGCAGGCTGGCCACAGCACATTGCAAATCAGCAGGAGTGATCACAGCAGAGCTGGAGCTTGGCATCTGAAGCTCCAGACTGGACAGCAGTCATGAGCTGGTGCAGACAGCAAGACCAGCTGAACATAGTCCTATGTGATGCTGACCTGCAGCATGCGCTCAACAGCAGGTGTGATGGTCATAGGGATGACCACAGGTTGTGAGGGCCGCGGTGCTGCAGCTGATGTTGTTGCAACATCTTCTAGGGAGTCCAGTGACACATCCAGTGTGGGAGCATCTGCCAAGTCAGGATGCCTTGAGTAGGCCAGGGACATGTGTGCCCTTCTGGAAGCAGCACTGTTGCTCTGCGGAGCCCCCCCCTGCTGAGCCCCAGGGCGCGCCATGCTGGACTGACTCCTTTCACGACCCTGTTTGGGGTGCAAATGTAAGCCATATTAGGTGTGTCAGCGCTGACTACTCTTGGTGACAGGAATGCCATACTGATCATATGGAGAAGACTCAGGAAATCTTTTG
>JAABUP010007016.1_pt1 | contig 15489 bp, 14 predicted proteins | sample 5559201 | NCBI WGS metagenome assembly JAABUP01 (sample SAMN10711887, study PRJNA513373) | rock metagenome | isolation source: Antarctica rocks | place: Antarctica
ATTCTTGCACAATTTCAGTATTATTCTTTTGCTAAGACAATCTGTAATTATCAGAAGGTTTGTACAACTCTCACTTGACAGTAGATTTACTACAAAGTCAATGAATATCTTTTGTCAAATTCACTCTAATACAGATAAAGGCTTCAAGAAGCCTTGTCAGTGATCTTTTCAGCTGTTGTTCATATGACATTTGTCACAATTTCAGCAGAATGTACAGACATTCTGTAGCATTTCAGGTCAAAAGAACTGTTGTGATAAGAGAGCATCAGTTACATTTCTTTTTGAGTGTTCAGTCATTGTTAAGTCATGTGTATACTGAATCAGTTCTGTACAAAGAAGTTCTGAGAACAGCACTCAGTGTCTTTTGCAAAAGAGTAGCTTTTCTTCATCACTTAAGAAGCATTTCATTATGAATATTCTCATTTTTAGAACAGTGAGAAATGATCTTCATTGTTTCTGAATTGCTTGACACAGCTTCTTGTACAACTTGTCTCTTGTCTCAGCATTCACTTACATCTGTTTGAGATCTGTGACTTCACTGAACAGATTCTGATCTCATACAAGTACAGATATCAGTATATTCACTACTGTCATTGAGGTAGCCTGTATAGACTTGCTCATCATTTCAGAGAGTATTATTTGTGTTGTACAATGCTGTACTTTATCATCTGAGAAATCTGTTGACATATCTTGCTCATTTCTTGATAGAGCATCTGCTCTCTCATTTTGATTTTCTGACAAATATAGTATGAAGAAGTTGTATTGTGACAGTATAAGAAACCACCTCATTTGTTGCTCTGTAAGCTTTTTAACTGTCATAAAGTATTTTAGGTTCTTGTGATTTGTATAAATCTGAAAACTTGATACACTTCTCAATTCTGTGTCTCACTTCTTCAAACATTGTATGATGATCAGCATCTTCTTATCATAAATTTCATAGTTACACTCTGCAGATGCATTCTTCTTTAAATAATAGACACAGAGTCTTTACACATCATTCATCAACTGTAACAGAATTTCATCTATGCATCAATCTGAGAAATCTGTTTTCATCACAGTTGTACTTGTATGATCAAACAGAGCTAGAATCAGCACTGAAATGAACATAGTCTTTAACTTCTTAAAATCTTGATCAGCTTTCTCAATTCACTTAAAGAACATGTTCTTTCATATGAGAGTCATCATTGACATAATCAGATTAGAAAAGTTCTTAATGAACTTTCAGTAGAAGTTTGCAAAGTCTATGAAACTCTGTACTCTCTTTACTGATCTAAAGACTTGTCAGTTCATGATTGTCTTCATCTTCTGAGAGTTCATTCATATGCTCTTTTCAACTTTCAGAATGAATTTTAGGTACTTGATCAACTTAACTTCAAACTTACATTTGTCAATGTCAATCTGTAAGCTGACTTCTCAAAGTCATAGTAGTATTCTTTGTATATGATCTCAGTGCTGATGCAAAGACTTATCAGTGAAGATGAGAATATCATTCACATAGACTGAACAAAACTCATTTAAAAAGTTCTGCAAAACTCAGTTAATATATCTCTGAAATGTGCTTGAGACATTGACTAGCTTAAAAGAAGTCATCATTCATTTATACAACTCATATCTCATATGAAATGTCATCTTTCATTTGTTCTCTGCAGCAATTCAAATCTTGTGAAATGTCACTATGACATTCAACTTGATGTATCATTGAGCTCATTTGATGTTTCACAGAGTCTCATATATCAATGAAAGAAGATAATGATTCTTTTAAGTGATTCAGTTTAAGTCACAATAGTTCACACAGAATTAAAGTTTATCTTCTGACTTCTGTATGAATAAAACAGACACTGCAGCAAATAAGTTACTGACTTATATGAACTGCTTATTCAAAAGTTCTGTTAATGTCTTGCACAACATTAGTAGCCTCTTTTTCATCATGTTGTATAGAGAACCTCAGAGTACTTTTGACTCTTTTTCATTCATCTCTTTTAATTCAATCTGATGATCTGTGCCTTCTCTTCTTAAAACAGGCAATTTCTCAGTCATCATATGATCAAATACATTTAAAAACTCATGATAATGATCAGAGAGTATAGTCCTCAGATCTGTCTTCTTCTGTGAGGTTAAGACTTTTTTAATATTGATCATGCTAGCTGAGAACACCTTAATCTTCTTCTGTTTCTTTACTTTCTTTTATATGAGATTTGAAAAGAATGTAGCTGACATCATAATATGATTGAACTCACCTTCAGTTGAAGCTTTTCTGTTTTATATGACAGTTTCTGTGAATTCAATCGTAAGAAAGACTCTGTCTGCATTCAATATGATCTCATTCTGCTTCATTCATGATAGACTCAGTATAAGGTCATAGAATGCTATCTTAAAGACAATATAAAAGAATGTTCTTGACTTCTGATATCTGTTAATATCAATCTGTATGACAGCTACTTTATTTACTGATGAATTTGAAGATTCATCAAACTCTGTAATTATACAAGGTTTTATCTTCATGCACTGTAGATTGTGATTTTTAGCAAAGTGAGAAGTGATCATTTCATAAAACAGACACTCTGTGTTGTACAGAATATGTGCATATGACTTCTTATTGATTAATGTTGACATAGTGAAGAGAACACTGTTCATCTGTTTCTCAAACTTCTTTCAGCTTTTATCACATCTTGTATGCTTTCAGCTGTGACTTTCACTAAAAGCTACTCTTTTTTCAAGTTCTCATCTGTCTTTATTACTTTCTTCACAGTCTCAGCTGCAGTGACATTGATGATTCAAGATCATACAGTCAGTAGAAGTTTGCACTCTTTAACAAAATGTCTGCTTTCTTCACATTGCATGCACAGTTGTTTTGTACAACACTCTGTCACTTTCTTCTCTGACATTCATTGTTCTCTGTGTTTCTCTTCAGTCTCTGTCACTGTCACACTGATGTGTCTAATGACTTCTCAGTTCATGAAGTCAGAGTAAGACTGCTGTGTGATGATGATAGTGATTATACAACACTTCTGAGTAGCAGTCTTTTGAATTAACTTTAAATTGTAACTGACCTGCTGCAGTAGAGTAATGTACTCATCATACAACACAAAGATTGATGTTGCAATCAGGGCTCACATAAGCATTACATCTAGACTGTTACTGAGAAATGTCTTCTTAACAGTATCATCTCATTTTAAGCCTTTTGCTTTCAGCAATGTCTGTTCAAAGGTGGTCAGGTGTCTTGCAAATGGCTTTTCTTTCTGCTTTAATGCTTTTAAGATATGAGTTGCTTTCTCTCTTAATTCTGAGTTGTTGTACACATGTTGAAGTTGATTGATCAGCTCTTCAATGATTGTGTGATTTGAGGCTTCATTTGACTTATAACAGGTCACAATTCAAGGTGTGACTTGACTTAAAGTCAACTCTTTCAGCTGACTGTGTAAGTATTAGAACTGCACACTGACATTGTTGTCTGACATGTTCACATTCAATTTAGTGACAATTTGTTGTAGTCAAGGTCTGAATTTCACTCTTTTTCCTTCAAATCTGAGTGGGTCAGAAAGACATCGCTTTAAGTGCTGATTCACACTCATTGCTGCAATGAGCTGCTTTAAAGTGAGACTGTTTGTACAATTGACTGATTCTTAAGAAGAAGATAATGTTGCAACAGCTGATGTAGTCAGTGTGAGGTTGTCTCAATTCATCACAAAGATGTAAAGAAGATTTGTACAAACCTTCATGTTCTACATGTTCTCTTCTGTATAACTCTTCATGCTGTGTAGTTCTGTTATAAGTATTTGTACTCAAGAAGAAATCTTCTCAGCAACAGTCTTTACTTCATCTGTCATAGAGGTTTCTGCACTCATTCTGCACTGATTTTAACAATTGTATGACAAGATCTTTAGTGTAGATCAGGTTTAAATGAGAATAATATTTTAATGTCACAGGTTTGCAATGAGACTGATGCTCAATTGATAATGTCTAAATACAAGAAGAATACTATGAAGAGAAAAGAAGAGCTTCATACAGAAGTGAGAAGATAATGTGCTTTAGTCTTAAAGTCTTAGTAAGCAACTAGACCATAAGACCTTAGTATGAGTTCAACTTATGACACATATCTTCTTTAATTCTCTTTTTAAAGTTCTTGTTGTTGTCTTCTCTTTGACTGCAGTTTCTTAGTACTTGAGTCATTAAGTCTCACATAATTTGATAAGATGTCTTTCAAGTTAAGTGAGGTAAAAGATGTCTCACTGCTTATGTAAGTCAACACTGTCAAGAAAGAAGCAAGTTATCATAAAATCTCATATGACCCTGCACATCTTTCTCTTCATCAATAATTACAGTGTTGTGCTGATCTACCTGCAATTCTGCTTGACTGTCAAGTCATTTTTCACTTTAGCGCTCTTGACATAAGGTCTGAAAGACAAAGAAGACAAGGTGACAGCTGTGACCGTCAGGTTCAACTGATTGAAGAAGAATGAGCTCATGATTGTGCAAAAGAGAATCATGAATAGTTTTCAGAAGATGCTCAAAATCATTGTGAAGACATCAGTCTGAGAAGGTGAAGGTAGAAAGAGAAAGGTGAAAAAGAAGAGGTGTGATGTTTGAGTCAAGATTGTTATGAGGTAGAGTGAAGAAAGACAGCTGCAAAGTGTGTATTGCAGATTGACTGCTGCTGTGTTGTGTGTCTTGACTGATGACAGGTGCACTTCATCAGTTGAGTATACTTGAACTGTCTGAATGATTATTGCTGAGAAGTCAAGTAGTACAATATTGAGTGTGTGAATTGAAGCTCATTATTCTAGTTAGCTGTTCTATGAGAGAAGTCACAATATAAATAAGTCTTAAAACAGCATAAGGAAAAACCTTTCTTCTTAATAACAAACTGATTGTTTAACAAACTCTGCACCCTTTCAGAACATCTGTAGAATTTTGAAAGAAGGCATGAAATTCAGACAAAAGACACATTATTACAGAAACTGAGTGAAACATACAAAAATGAAAAGGTGTCACTGCAACCATATTCTGGTAGTATCAATCTTTAAAAAGACAGATCAAAGCAGTGAGCTTCAAGCACTAGACAATGTTAGGGCTGTTGAAGTTAACAGACAGCAATTGTTAAATTGTAGTTAAAATTGAACACAGAAGTTTTACTTAACACAAGATTGATCAAAGTGCAGTAGCATAGAAGTGCATTTAGTCCTCTTCAGATTCTGGAGAGATTAAAAACCCCTGCTTTTGTAGACATATATGGCTCAGAACAGCTTTAATCACCATGTGCTTTTTTCAAAATGATCATCAGCTACTGCATCAGAACAGAAGTGTGGGTTGTTGAACTTCAATTTCTCTGCAGTCACTATAAAGTTTGTGAGAATTACTCTCTCAGAATGTCTACAACTCAGGCTGACTTTGAGCTAAGGCTGACTGACAATTCATGTACCCTGTTCTTACTGAGCTGTGAGTAGATAGCAAGCTTGACTTTTCAAAGTGTTGTCTTTGCAGCTGCAATTGGTCTAATGTTGCACAGAACATTAGTGAATGATGAGAGAAGTAGGTTAACTGGTTGCTCAAGGTGAATCTTTGATCTGAGTGACATGTTCTCTGAGATTGATTAAAACTTCTCTCACATCTTTCTTGTGTCTCATTGAAACATCTGTCCCTTCACTCACTTGAGATGGCCTATTCTGCAAATGGCTTCTCTGTGCTTGATAAGAGTGGTTTCAATGTCTTTCATACCACCCCCCAAAAGTCATTTGCTGCATCAGATCTTATTGCTCCTATTGTCACCCTTGGAGTCATAGCCGCTACCGGTCTCACCCTGTTGTTCAAACAACTTTTCAGTCGTGTTCTGGTGGACAAGCAGGGGAACAAGATCCCGAATGGCTCATGGGCCTTGCCCATCGTGGGTCAGTCTGAGTCTTTGCCGCCTGTCTTGTTGAACGGGACTGACAATCCACTCAGGCTCATTCCCCTTTCTAACACAGTATCCCGAGCTGGCCCTAGACCACTGGGCCAAAAAGTTTGGAAATTTGTACTCAATGTGGCTTGGCAACCAGCTCTTCATGATCATGTCAGATTCAGACATTGTCAAGAACCTTATGATCACCAATGGTGGTGTTTTCTCGTCACAGAAGGAACTGTACATCAAGAGTCAAACTATTTTTGTTGGTCGTGGCATCACGGCTATGCCGTATAACGACAGATGGTGAGTCACCTATATAGTTGGTCGCATCGCTCGTTAACCTGAAGTTTCTCATCTAGGCGGCAACATCGGCATATTGCCGTGGGGTGGTTGAACCAGCGCGTCGTTGATAGCTACACTGCCGCTCTTAACCAAGAGGCCACCGTCCTGCTCAGAGCTCTTTATAACGCTAGCAAAGGCGGCACAGTCCCTGTGAACCCTCAGGTATATCTCCGTCATTCAATCAGGTAGGAGCTTGATCTGACCAGTGGTATAGCCACACGCTGGTCGCTGTTCGCTCAACAACATGACCACAATCACTTTTGGACTGCGCACAAACAGCATTCATCACCTGTTGGTCGGTCGTGCTCTCGAGCTGAGCCGCAAATTCATGTAGGTCTATTTTAGGCCTCATCACAAATCTGAATTGTCACTCATACTGCGGCTGACAGGAATTGCACAGGCCCCATGTCCAACCTGGTCGACTTTGTACCAGTTTTGCAGCTCTTCCCTAACCACATGCAAACTCACGGCCAGAAGCTTCACGAAGCCCTTCTTGAGATGTATGGGGGCCTCATCAAGAAGATCGAGGTTGAGCTCAACAGCGGAGGGGATGTTAATGACTGTTTGGTGAAGTTGATGCTCCAAGTCCGTAAGGACCAGAACCTTGATGATCTAGATATGGCTATCCTTGCTTCTGCGTTCATGATCGGCGGCGTTGAAACGGTAAGGCCCTGCTGATAATTTTATCAATACAAAAGGTGATAATTTTCACTTTCTTAGACGGCGGCCATCATGCAGTGATTCTCAGCCCTGATCCCGGCACACTCTGATATTCAAAAGAAAGCTCACGATGAGCTTGACCGAGTAGTTGGCCGTGACCGCTTGCCTACCATTGAAGACGAGAAAGATCTTCCATACTGTCACGCTATTGTCAAAGAAGTCAGTTCTTTCCCATGTGATCCCGCCTCAAACATTCTGATCAACGCAGCTGACGTGAACCGCACAGGTCGAGCGCTGCCACAACCCCTTTTGGCTCGGAACGCCGCACATCACGACCGAAGAGTTCACGTACAACGGCAACTTCATCCCCAAAGACACCGTCGTGGCTCTGAACACATGGACCATGCACCACGACCTGAAGTACTACCGGAGCCCTGAGTCTTTCAATGTATGCCCCCACCTTGTGCTCCGCATTCTCTCAGAAATCCGCACTTCAGACTGCTGACTGTTTGCTTCCTCAATCATCACAGCCGAACCGCTACATCGGCGACCACCTCACCTCCGCCGAGAGCGCCAACCTCGCCGACCTGCACACACGCGACCACTGGATGTTTGGAGCCGGGTGAGTCTTGCTTCCCACCTCACTGACCCGCTGCACAACCCTTCCTTCTTTCCTCCCTTTCTTCCTCTCGTCTCGTCAAACGTGTTCCACCCAACTGACCTGACCGCATCCGTCTCACAGTCGACGCATCTGCCCCGGCATGATCGTTGCCGAGCGCGAGATCTGGCTGACAATCTCCTGCATGCTGTGGGCCTTCAAGATGATGAAACTGCCCGACAAACTGATCAATCTGAAGGAGTATGATGGTCTATCTGGACGGTCGCCGGTTCCGTTTCGAATTATGGTCTTCTTGAGGCATGCAGGTGTTGAGAGGGTTCTGAAGGGGTGGGGACGGGAGTTGGGGATCGTCAAGAGCGAGTGAGGAGGTGGGAGTTGCGGGGGGTGACGGCTCAGTGGCAGAGAATGCAGCTCGTTTCGGTATCAGAGGGGCTGGGCAGTTGAGTGTTGAAATGCTTGATCAGCGGCTCTTTGCTGGATCTCAGCGATAGGTCAACTGCAAAAGTTCCCGTTGCATGATTGTCTCGTCCGAGTCTTGAGTCTCTCTCATTGCTGTGACTGTGATCTCAGAAGCTGATATGCTGAGTATGTGGTGAACCGTTCACAAAGAGAAGGACTTGAACGATCTTCAGCCTTGTGCATAGGCACGTGTGTACAATACCTTATGCGCTTGATAAACCCCATTCCGTAGATGAATCTCCCTTGGGCTTCTGTTACTCCTGCATTGTTGTCTTCGTGTAAGGGTGGCTTCTGTAAGATGAACATATCGCGAAGAGAGGGGTAAACCGTCTCTGTCCCTAGACAGGCGTCGACATGATGATGATCGCTAGCACGTGAGGCTGGGTTACTTTCTAAGCTCATGCGAAAGGTTTGTCAGGTAGGCTGAGTCTACATAGCTATAGAAAAGGAACAGCATGAGTATCATTTTCCAGAAAGCATCACTCCATCCGACCTGAACCCAGCGAAAGGACAGTTGCAGAATCAAGCAAGAAGTGAAGCCCCTGTTCACTCATCCTTATAGTCCGCGAGACCAGTCTGGTCGTTGTAGATGACGCCTATGGCGCTCAATTTATCTTTCAACAGCTTGTTCAGCGGGATTTGGTCAAAGTTAGGTGGTAACTCCTTCCTCACCCTACAGGGACGCCGTTCCGTGAGCTAGCTGCAGATGATATGTCATGACCAAGTAACTTACTTCAAGTAATCAGTCTTGATATTTCTCACCTTATCCTTCAACACAACCTGATCCCTCCTCTCAAGTACGTTCTGGTCTTTCTCATCGAGTCTTTTGATAAAGGCGTAGCTGGTCCCGTGTTCCATGATGTACTCAATCAGCGTTGAAGTCTCCTCATCTGACCACGGCCGTCGCGTCTGAACCTTCGTAGGTGCCTGTGCTCGAACATGGTTCTTGACAAACTGATTGATGCGCTTCTGCTGCTTTGCTATCTGAGCTTGTGACTGACTCAGGGGTTGAGATTGATCAAGACTGCCATAATTATGACGCTTGACTTCCTGCCGGATTTGGCGCTGAATGTCGTCGTCTTCTTGTCCCTCATCGTTGTCTTCGTCGTCTGGGGGTGGAGACGAGCGCGTCGGTCAAGCGGGTCATGCAGATGATTTCCTTGCTGACGCCGCTGTTCAGCATTGAGCAGTCAGAGCTATGTTGTGTCGCTTGTGAATGTTGAGGGAGCGATTATTCTGCTGAAAGCTCTCGTCCTCACTTGGATCGGACATCTCTTCCTCCTTGTCAGTAGGCTGACCTCACTTCTTTCCCTTCTGACTACTGCTTCTTTGCTGGTTGGATGGCTGACTGTCATCCCATGTTACCCGCTCAGCAGACTCCTGCCAGTCAATGAACACACGGGCCTTTGATCTTTCAGAGGCCGTTTCCTTGCGCTGATTGAGGTTCTCTTTGTTCTTCTCCCTCTCATGTGCATTGCTTATTGCGACGATCCTCTTCACTTCAGGCGCGAGCTTTGCTTCTCTCGCTCTCTTGGCCTCGGCAGCTTGCAAAGGGTCGTCCTCCTCCTCGTCAATGAAATGTGGCCGCCAATGATCCTCGGACTCGCTACGGGATTCGGAGGCATTGGCGCTCTGGACTGATGGTAAAGGTGATTTGTTAGGTCATTGAATTAGAGAACTCAGACCAGCACTCTCTAGCCTCTCCAATTCTTTAAGCAAGACAATTGATTCTCGATTCCTGAACCTGTACACGATGAAGGTTAGTGAGGGCAACACTGATATCACGCTGCAAGTCATCGAAGGGCATACTTTGTGCGCTTGCGACAATCGGCTTGATCTAGATGTGCTGCTTGTTGATCCGCCATTATGCTTTTCTGATGAGTATAAGACTGCGTTCTTGAGAGCGGCAGTCACTCTTTTGATTTGTCAGAATGCAAATTCGCTGGCACAGCAAGCCAATATTTAGTTAGACAACAGTTTGAATCATAATATTGAAAATTGTGCATCCGCGGCGACGTCTGTTCTGCTTGCCGAGCTACTGTACGCTTTCGCGCTGTCACGTGCTATAGCGGCAAATCATTACTCCAACAGCAATGACTGCAATGTTCCCAACACCACCGAACTTTCTCGTATCACAATTCTGACCACCGACCTACATTCATTTCACAAGCCGTCCCTCAGCTAGCAAAACCGCTCTCTCTCCTGCACTGATCTATACTCGTACTCCTTTTAACCCCCTAAAAATGAGGTTACGGAGGGGAGTATCGTCCTCGATACTGCTATTCCTCTCAGCTTCACCAATTACTTCTGCAGTTCCTTCTTCACAGCAGTCTGACACCTTTCTTCAACCGCGACACGTAGCTTGAGAAGCGTCCCCGCCTGGGCCAGCACACACAGATCTAACCCTAACCCTAACCCTAATGACACTTCCGATCCACGGAGCAGAAGCGCTGCAGCCACACCAACTCAAACATGTTCATTCAGCACAATGCCTGATCCTTGCTTACTCACTAATTTCACTGAACCATGTTCATGCAGTGTCTTTTTGTCAGCACATCATGCACTTAACTTACATATGTCTTTTGAACCTTTTGTGTATGTCAGTTCATACTATATACTGAGGTTGATCACTTTTTGACCACTTCTTCTTCTTCAACTCAAGGTGTAGTCACTACATCATATCTTTAAATATATTACACTTTGTATCACTTTCTGCACTGCAATCTTACTTTTCTTTCACACAGAGCTTAGAGATTATACAAACTCTACTATGCTTATTCTTTCTGAGATCAGATACTGAACTGATCAAAGACATGTTTGTGTGACAGAGTGATTAATGTCACAGATAATACAAATAATGTAGTACTGAAGAAAAGGTGACAGAGACAATGAACACATTGCTCTCTGAACAATGTTTATGTTAAGATTTCAAGTATAGTGTCAAGTCAAAAGAGATGCAAGAATGAGAAAACCTGACAAGAAAGAGTGTCAACATCAGATTGAAAAAAAAAATGCTTGAGCATCAAGAACAATACAGCAGCACTTTGACAAGTCACAGCTGATGCACATTAGAGCATCATCATCAATAAAATCAGCACTGGCTTAGTCTGCTCAAGGATACAAATGTTGGCTCATACACACTGTCACTCTCTTTTTCTCAATGGTTCAGACAAGACTGCAGTTAATGCATAATCTGATATTGAGAGACAAGGCCACAATGTGTGACAATGATGACATAAACAGTTCATGAAAAGCATAAACATCTTGTGTGCAGGTACCTTTCAGCCACTGCAATCTTATCTTCAACTGACATGTTTATACATCTTGTCATGAGTTTGCAATGAGACTGACGCTCAATTAATAATGCCTAAATACAAGAAGAATACTATGAAGAAGAAAAGAAGAGCTTTGTACAGAGACAAAAAGGTAAGTGCTTTAGTCTTAGGGTCTTAATCAGTAACTAGACCATAAGACCTTTAGTATGAGTTCAACTTATGACATCACTCTCTCTTTTTCTTCAAGGTCAAGCTTTAATTAATGAGAAAGAACATTGTATGATAAATTGCTTGTCAGCATGTGATTTTCATGTTGTTCAAGTAAGGTTTGTAGATAAGGTTCTTATTGCTTGTTAACACATGATTTTCTGTTTTGTACAATGAGGTAACAATTCACTTCTTCAACCTCTTCATCACAATCTCTTGTATGTGAAAATCCTCTTTGATTGACACCTTTTAGCACTGACTCTTGTATGACACATTCAGCAGCAACAACAGCAGCAACAACAATCATGTAAGTGTTATACAGATTTGTTTCTCAAATCTGACAGCATGCAAAACTCTTGTTTTGTATCAATGTGCTCTCACTGCTGCAGTAAACAATGCAAATTCTGTTCTTTTGATCGATGTGTAACAGCTGCACACCTTTGTTCATTCTTCTTAGATCATTGTCATTCTTGCTTTCTTTGATTGTGATGTTTTCTTTGTACAGAGATGAATTTTGAGACAACAGGTTCTGTCTCATCAGTCATCATACATAAATACAATCCTTATTCAGAGAAGTGATGTGTTGATTTCTGACAGTTGTACAAACTGTCAGAAATGCAGTATGATGCTATTTTTAAAATGTTGTTGTACATCAGAACATTTCAGAGAATGTTACAGCAACTGTAAGTGATGTGATCATGCTGCTCACTGCTTCATACACAACAATGATGTTGTCATTGTCATTCTGAATGACAATGATAACAACAATGAGGCTGATGAGGGTGGGCAAGTTTCTCAACAACAACAGATTACATCAACACTGCTGTTAATGAGGGCTGTTGTTATCAATCTCAACTCTTAGATACGTATGATCTCTTTTTCTCTGTCATAACACTTAAATCTAAATCTAGTCATACAGGCTGTGTATGACATCTGAGCTATTTGCCTCACCTCTACATGATGCTTAAAATAAGTAGCTTTGACAAAATTAAGAAGGCAACATTAGTATAGAAATAAATCAAATAAATTCAACACTAAATCATGAACTTTGTATAATTACCTCACACATGCAAAGCACCTCAGCCTTCTCTGACATGATGCTTTTCTTTGAGCTTTCATCTGTTATTGATAAGGTCTTTGAAGACCTCTCTATGTGTACACACAGTTGTTGTTGAATCATGTGTAGGCTGATGATGTCAACTCATACAGTTAAGATCTAGTAACCTCAAGTTGCATTAACTTTCACTGATTCATTGTCACTGTTTTCTGCAGAGCTGAGGCTGATTCTCATGTAGGTCAAATATAGTCAACTCATTTTATCAAGTACTTCTTCTTAAATCCTTCTCTTCATCATATGAGCTTCTTTCTCAAAATCTTGTCTATTTCAAATTCTTCTTCATCACTCACTATTTGTGGCAAGGGTTGCAGATCTGTTATACACTGAGAAGAAAGAGCATTCATGACTGCTGACTGAAGCATAACTGAGTGAAACACATTATAAATACTCAACAGTGTGTTCAGACAGAAGAAATGTTAGCTAATCTTCTTAACAATGATGTACTTGACATTCTTCACATTGAACTTCTTGTATGAACAGTCTGTATGTATGTTCTTTAAGTTTAGTCAGATCTTGTCTTCTTTCTTGAAGTCATATGACTGCTGTCTCTTTCAATTCACTGTCTTCTTCTGTATCTGCTGAGTGACAGTCATAGTCATCTGTGCTCACTCTGTGACTTCTTTCATCTTCTGTACAATCTGATCAGCTTTCTGTACTAAACTTCTTACAGATCATACAGGCTTTAACTTCTCAAATAGTTGTAGAGACTTCATATGATACCTGTGAAACAAGAAAAAAAGACTCACCTCTGTTGAGGCAAAGTCATGATTGTTTATTACTAGCTCAGTCATGAAGAGCAGGCTTGCTCAGTTGTTCTGACTATAATTGAAGAATGTACAAATGTACAGTTCAACATTTTGATTCATCTGCTCAGTCACTCTGTCAGTTTTCAAGTGATATGCTGTGAACATTCTTTGTACAATCTTCAAAAGTTGACAGACTCTCTTTCATAGGCTGCTCACAAACTGAGTGTCTTAATCTGAGACTATTGCAGTAAAAAGCTCATGAGTTCAGTAGAATCATTGTACAAACATCTGAGCCACTCATTCTGCAGTCATCTCTTTACACAGTTTCAGTATCACTTTCTTGCTGAGACAATCTGTAATCATCAGTAGGTTCATACAACCTTCACTTAACAACAGATCTATCACAAAGTCAATGAATATCTTCTGTCAGATTCTCTCTGATACAGATAAAGGTTTTAAGAAGCTCTGTCAGTGATCTTTTCAGCTATTGTTTGTATGACACTTGTAACAATTTCAACAGAATGTACAGACATTCTGCAACATTTCTGATCAAAAGAATTGTTGTGATAAAAGTTTGCAAAGCCTATGAAACTCTGTACATTCTTTACTGATTTAGGGGCTTGTCAGTTCATGATTGCCTTCATCTTTTGAGAATTCATTTGTACACCTTTTCTCACTTTCAGAATAAACTTTAGGTACTTGATTGACTTGACTTCAAACTCACATTTGTCAATGTCAATTTGTAGGTCAACTTCTTGAAGTCATAGTAGTATCTTTCATATGTGATTTCGATGTTGATGCAGCAATTCATCAGTGAAAATAAGAATATCATTCACATAGACTGAACAGAACTTATTTAGAAAGTTCTGCAAGACTCAGTTAATATATCTTTGAAAGATGCTTAAAACATTGGCTAGCTCAAAAGAAGTCATCATTTATTCATACAACCTGTACCTCATACAAAATGCCGTCTTTCATTTGTCTTCTGTGACAGTTCAAATCTTGTGAAATGCTGCTATGACATTCAACTTGATGTATCATTAAGCTTGTTTGATTTTCTGCAGAGTCTCATATATTAATGAAAGAGAGTAACAATTCTTCTGAGTGATTCAGTTCAAGCCACAGTAGTTCACACAGAATCAAAGTTCATCTTCTGACTTCTGTATAAACAAAACAGACACTGCAGCAAATGAGTTACTGACTCATATGAACTGCTTGTTCAAAAGTTCTGTTAGTGTGTTCTGCAACACTAGTAGTTTCTCTCTTGTCATGTTGTATAGAGAATCTCAGAATACTTTTGATTCTCTCTCATCTATTTCTTTTAGTTCAATTTGATAATCTGTACCTTCTCCTCTTAAGAGAGGCAACTTCTCAGTCATTGTACATCGGCAAGTTGAGAGACCGCTCACAATTATAAGCGAAGACATTTTGGCTCAGAGCACTAAGAACCAGCTCAAAGCACGCTCAAAGCCGAATGGCTTGGCTCAGAGCGCTTGAAGCCAAACCTTTTTCGCTCATTCACGGTATATGTTCACTGGTGTTAGTTAAGATGTTCAATGAATGTTAAAAGGTTGGCTTATAATGTTCAATGAACCTTCAAGGGTTCATTGAACATCTTAATTTTCTAACCAGGTACCATTTGCTCGCCCTCTTTTAAGACAAAGTTTGCACATGTACACATCATCATGAGTGAAATAGCATATGCGACAGCATTTCAGTTAGATTAAACTATATCTGTGACACTCTACTATCATCATACATGTTGCTGCTTCTCTATATCGCAAGACCTTTTCTGATCAGATCTTTGATATCAATATGGTTTAAATCATCATCAATGTCATTGCTCACCCCTCTTGTATATGTGTTTTGCACAAAGGTTTTTGATTCTAATGTCTGTTGTACAAGGTGTGTTCTTCAATTTTGACGGTCATAGATGGTCTTCTTCACTTTCGATTCAACACATTGTAGAGAATAGGTGTATGTTGGTGCTTTTTGACCAATGCGGTTTATCCGCTTTTTCGCCTGCTCATGGTCGCGGTTCATTCACTCTGAATCAACAATCATCAATCTCTTTGCTTTGTGTAAGGTATAATCAACTCCGATGAGTTTGATTGTGCTGATGATGTATTGAGAAGATGATATGTTCACATTTCGTGAAATGACGGCTGACTCTTTCTGAAACA
>JAABUP010007017.1_pt1 | contig 15488 bp, 16 predicted proteins | sample 5559201 | NCBI WGS metagenome assembly JAABUP01 (sample SAMN10711887, study PRJNA513373) | rock metagenome | isolation source: Antarctica rocks | place: Antarctica
CCTTTCCCCTCAACGCCTCTGTGAACCCCACCACGGGCTCAACAATATCCACCACCTCCGCCACTCTCGTGAGTAAACCCTCAGTGATCCTCCCAATCCCCGCTCCGCAGTCGACTGCTCGGCGGAGTTTCTTGCCGGGAGGGTGGTGCGGGGAGGCGCGGCGCAGTTTCGCGAGGAAGTTCCGCGAGCCTTGAAGGTCGACGCGGGAGACTTGCGGGAAGCCGCCGAGGATCCCGGAGACGGTCGGGGAGGTGGCTGTCCAGTAGGCTAGGGCTGTGTGCGGATTGATGAGGGAGTCGGGGGCTGTGAAGCTCGGTGGTGGGGTCTCTGCGGAGTCTGAATCTGCTGAGGTCGTGGTGGCCGGTTTGGGCTTCTTTGCTGGTTCGTGGTCGGCAGGATCGGAGTAGGAGCTCTTGCGCTTGGGGGAAGACATTGTCGCAATAGTGCCCTCCATGCTGCTGCGGTGGACTTGACGTGACGCGATTGTTGTATCTTTTCGCGATGTTCGTTGCACAGCCGAGGTTCGCATCAAAGTTTCGCCGAGCCCGAGCGATCTCACCTCACCTTGCCACCTTGGAACATATACATGTATGCTACCAAATCTAACTCTCGACTTCCAGCATCGAAGGCATATATCTCGTACTCTGTAGCCTTCAAGTCTCGTTGATGCTGCGCGGACTCCGAGCTATGGCCAACGTATCGACCGTAGAAGGCTGGCTCACCCTACCAGACTCCCACAAACTGTACACCAAGACCTGGAAGGCCGCCACGGATCCTCCACGAGCTCGATTAGCAGTGGTCCACGGCTTCTCCGACCATTGCAACCAGTATGGCATTCTGTTCCCCACTCTGGCACAACAAGGCATCGCCGTATACGCCTTTGACCAGCGAGGCTGGGGCCGAAGCGTGCAGGAACCCGCGCAGAAAGGCCGTACCGGGCCGACACGACAGGTTATGGACGACATCACGACGTTCATCCGAAGCCTGCCGGATGGGGAACCGCGTATCCCGCTCTTCATGCTAGGCCACTCCATGGGCGGTGCAGAAGTGCTCCATTATGCGGCCACGGGACCCAAGGACGTTCTGAGTGGCATCCGCGGCTTCCTATGCGAGAGCCCGTTCATTGCGCTACATCCGGCTGGTAGACCTTCCCCGATCACCGTCACGCTTGGTCGTCTTGCAGGAAGGGTGCTTCCTAACCGGCAGATGGTCAACAAGCTCGACGCCACCAAGGTTTCTCGGGACCCGGAGGTGTGTAAAGATTACGAGGCTGACCCACTGTGTCACGATACTGGGACTCTGGAAGGTCTGGCTAGTATGCTGGACCGCGCTCACGAGTTGGAGACTGGCAAAGTGGTGCTCCGGGAAGGAGTCGGTGAAGGTGGGCAGACAAGGCTATGTAAGTGCAACGATTGTGCCTGCATATCCTGCGCATCTTGCTTACTTGTTTTTATCAGGGGTTGGACACGGTACCGCCGACCAGATTTGCGAATACCAGGCCTGTCGCAACTGGTACGGGTCTGTTGACGTCAAGGACAAGGAGATGCGAGTCTATGAAGGCTGGTTCCACAAGCTACATGCCGAGCCCGGAGACGACAAAGTGCGCTTCGCCGGTGATGTGTCGAAGTGGATACTGGAACGATGCGACCCGATTGCAGAGGACCAGGCGACGGCGGAGGCGAAGCCGAAACTTTGAGCTGCACATGATAGTAGCAGGGTACTGGAAGGGCATGGGGAGCGAGTCCCGGCATCGTTGAATGTAGCGCGTGGGTCGCTCTCTCATTGCAAGGCCTCCAAGGCGGCACTCACGCTCAGGGACGATCGTGTTTTGAACATGCGACGTGAGTGGCAGCAGGTTGACTACGATCTCGGCCGCATCAGTATGGGTACTATGCAGCTACACCGGTCCAGCAGTGACCACAATGCTGGAGCTATGTCGGAGACTGTCAGTCGCCCTTAATGTGGCTCGTCACCACCTTTACCGTGGCCACGAAGCTCGTATATATTCCGAGAGTTTTTCCAAGACCTTTCTCGTACTTACACCACCCACAACCTCTTCCTCAGATCCACAAACACAAGACCTCAGCAACAAGGACTAGTGCCCTACTACATCCAACTACAACAACAAATCACACATCGTCAAGCTCTCCGCGACGTGGACCTACCCGGTACTCAGCGGCAACATCAGCACTTCCTCGGCGACATTATGACATGGTGGGATGGCAGTGCGTGCAACCCCAGCGGGTACGATCCCAATGGCTACGATCCCAACAATGAGTGGATCATGGGCCGGTCCAACGGCCGAGGGGCCAACCAAGAGCCGCAGCAGTGGTACAACCCTGCCTACCCAGGCAGCTTACGCCCGTGGAACCAGGAGGATGAATTCTATCTCGAAGGACCCCCATACCAACGTCGTGGACGCTGGGAGCTTCTCAATCGTACAGGGAATCAACGTTCCTATAGGACTCTGCGACCAGCGCTTGGTCCTAATGGAGAATGGCCTGAAGGATCTGGAAGCTATAGCTATCGCGATCAGGCCGTTAGTGCGCTAAACGGAGAGTGCAGTCGTCTCCAAGCTACCGATCCGATGGCTGGCTTACCGCCTACGGGCTTGGGCAACAACCCATTTAGGTGGTGGTATCCAGCGGAATGGCTATAATAGAGCATTCAGTACTGTCTGGACAGCTATAATACTAACTAGGGCCCGTGGGAACCTTAGAAATGAATAGTGCAGCAGCAACGACGACTATCAAAACAATTACGAGTACTGCAGGCCTAACACCGTCTGCTAGGCTTCCGCGATGCTTAATGATCGCAGTCCTTGCAGAAGAGCCTTCTAGAGGCTCGTGCTTTAGATGTCACATGCCTAACTTCACGCTCACTTCGGCGATCCCTTTCGCTTCACTTAGTAGTTTATCAGCTCACTTGTACTCACTTCGGCAACCCCTCTCGCTTCACTTGGCAGTTCTTTAGCCTACTTATACTCACTTCGGCGACTTCTTTAGCTTCACTTAGCAGTTCCTCTGCCTACTTAAATACTTTCCCTTTCCCGCCTGAACAACACTCACAACCAAACAACACTCACGACCACATACTTCCTGTCACGACTCAACACTTCCTCTCACGTCGTAACACGTCAGATCACGAAGGACTCCCGACAACAATGCCTCCTCTTCCAGCAGTAAGCTTGCTCAACATACCGCACGATTGTTCGTTGTAGACTAACCCCCGATGGGGTGATAGAAGAAGCGCAAGACAGGCATTGTCGGGTTCGGGTCCACCTCGAGCGGAGCAAAGAAAGTCATCGGTCTGGACAAGAAGCCGGCGAAGATCACGAAGAAGACGAAGAAGACCGATACCAAGAAGACGGGCGTGCATACGTTCGGCGAGATGGTGAGGCTGCTACTCTGATAGCTCTACTCATCGAGCGGCACGTTCGCTAACGCTCGTGCGCAGATCAAAGAAGGGCAGCGCAAAGAGGCTGGGAGTAAGGCAAAGCAAGACGGCGGCGACAAGACCGACGCCCATAACGGCGACTACAAGCCAGACCCAGAGAATGTCGTGGAAGACGACGACGAATTGAACCTGCTCGATCCGGATTTCAGCGCCGATGACCTCTGGCTTCTCCCTGCGACAGAGGCTGCAAACGGAGACGACGTCGACAGTGAGGTCACCGATTCCGAGAATGACGACTACCATAAAGAGAAGGGTCGCCCGGATATGGAAGAGGATGAAGAGTCAATCGGGAGCGATATCGAAGAGACATTCGATGAGGATGGGACATTGGTCCGAACTACCGTCGACGTGGAGAAAGGATACAAAGCGGGCAAGGAGCGCGAGGAGGAGAGGATGAAGCACGTTAAAAATCTCTCGTCGTGCCGCACAGCTCTCAATCGCCTCAGGCATATGATCAGGCGGGTGGTGAGTAACCCCGACACAACGAGCCGCTCGATGAGGCAGAGCTGACTGTAAACCAGCGGGCCGACAACGACCCTTTGCCGGAAGGCGTGGAGCCGCACAGAGCAACAATCACAAAGAAGGATCATGGCGGTTACTTCGATCTTGTACCGGATGAGCGGGGATCTGTCGAGATGCTCGGACCGGGTCTATACCGTGAACTGAAGACCTCCTCCCTGTTTACGACGTACGAGCGCGATCCAAATGCCGTCGGTCGCGTTGCTGTCGGTAACGTTGCTGTCCGACGCATTAGCCACGCCGTCGCAAAGAGCGCGGTCCAAACGACCAGGGCCAACGCTAGGAAGGGGAAGGAGCAGGAGGCGACGCTCGGCGTTCAGGACACGGGTCGTGGGGACAGTGGCAGCGACGGAGCAGCCGGGCAATGATGAAGACACGCCCGGCGGTAGTACTGAGGTACTGGAGTTGGGAATGAGTTTGGGCAACGAGTTACTCGATCACGGAGACACCGGCCATGGACACGAGCAGCCACCAAGGAATGGACAAGTCCTGAAGGCTCGGTTAGGGGTGCGACATTTGCTTCATAACGACTTGGACTTGCAGTAAGTAAATAGGGTAAAGTTTTAACCGGAATTGCTTGCACGGACAGGCGAAATTGAGACTCGCGGGCGAGAAGCTCAATGTTCTGATGTTCACCGAAGCGGAGAGGCATGTGGCAATCTCATCAGCGAAGTATGCACTCATGTGGGTGGAATGATGCGGACTGCAGTAGAGGGCGATGCTGATCAGAGAGATGACCTAGACCACTGACGTCGAACCATATCACGCTCCTTTTGCAGTGAACGCACTGCAGAGGCACGTTGACTGCGAAGTCCAGGTAGGCAAGTGATATACAAGCGTCTCTCAAACGATCCCGAGAACACCACGGAACACTCACACCACTGCACTACCGAGACGTACGATCCAACAACATACTGCATACCAGAGAAGGCTACCATCACGCCGGCCGCAATCGTAAGACACTTTAGTGGTTGGTTTATTGCCAGTTGAGCAAGCGGTAAGTGCTCTTGCAATCTCAGGCTCGGATCGCATACTCACACGAACACAGCCCGAAACGTCATGCCCTGGTACGATCCCAACTACCCAGGCAGCATAGGCCGCTTCGGCCCCTGGGATGACCAGTACTCTTCCGACGACACAAGCCCATGGGATCACGACGACCCAGAGAACCGCCCGTGGGATGCTAACTGGCCTTACGGAGCCGGACAATACTACCGAATCGGCGAAGTCTACGACCCAGTCGGTCTCAGCAACGACCGAGGCCCGCGAGGCAGATCCCTTCCCGACAGCCCATGGGAGGAAAATGACGCCGAGTCCGGCCCCTGGGACGCCAATTACCCTTACGAAGACGGCCGATACTTCCAGCGCGGCACCGGCGATGTCTACGACCCCATCGGCTTCGGCGACAACCGGGGCGCGCACGACGATTTCGAACTTTTCGAAGGCGAGAGTGTCGGGTATCGCGGTCGCCTCGATAGCCGGTACCCTTTCAGCGAAGACCCGCCGCCTCAGGTGTGTCGATAGGCGATACAGGGAGCTGCGGCCTGCGCTGAGTTCGCAAGGAGAGTGGCCGGCTGGGCCCTCGGGGTATGATTACCAGGGGCAAGCGAGCCAGGCGGCTGAGATGGAGCAGGAGCGCCGGTATGGGAGTGAGGGATCTATGTTCGGCTTGCCGCCTGTGCGGCGTGGGGAAGGATCCTCAGCTCGTCAGCGACCTCCGTTGCCTTCGTGGGAAGACGATTGGGGTCCGAATAGCGAGTATGAGAGGAGGCGCGCGGGGACGTGGTGATGTGTGGTGGCGAACCGTGATGGGTGGCCTGGGCCGCTGAGAAACGATGCGTATGTAGCAATGTAGATAGCGGGTGCGATTAGTTAGTATGTGTGCTGAGCATGATAGTGGCCTGACTTGATGTTGAGTGCATAATGGTCATGTCGCTGCAGAGACACGTGCAGGACTGGCAGCGGAACTGGACTTGCATCTACGATGGTATTAGTATGTACGCACTCACTAAGGGCATCCATCCCCGTGTTACGATAACCCTGGTGTGCGTCCATACCGCTCAGCTCGCTGTTAATTCATCTGACATCCGATGGAGACGTATATGGGAGCTGCAGCGGATGAAGAGGACATGCCAGGACTTTGCTGCGATCCAAGCAATAAACGTCCTTCGCACGCACATGTATCTCCGCAACACGCTGAAACCACGAGCAACGCTACCGCATCTGACCTCTTCTCGATGGATTCGTACGTTGGAGATAGTGACATCACCTGAACGGCTTGAAAATGTGCCCGGCAGATGTTCAAGCGAGAGACCTATTACCAGTGCTGTGGTGACCTCGACTCTTAATCGTCTTGCCTCTCTGACGAATGACGACTACAATTATCGAAAACGCCGAAGCCCGAAGCGCTGTCAACACCGTACCCCAAAGTCAGAGGAGCAGATACCGTCCTCACGGAAGCCTACTGGGCCTTCGCATTCCGCTTCGATATCCGCACCTCGAGTCCCGACTGCACCACGAAGAACGTCGAGTGGTACTTGAGGTCCTCGTTCGGTTTCAGCAGTTCGAACTCGAAATCCCGTAACAGCAATGGCAAGAGCTTGTTCATTTCCTGCCTCGAGCGTCAGCATACCGTTCCCTCCAAATCCAGCAATCAAGACCGGCTTACCAGAAGCGCCAGATTCTTCCCAATGCAGAGATGGCTTCCACCACCGAACTATACGATGTCAGATTCCCGATGTACGACTTTGGGGAGAGCTGTGCAAGACTAACGTGATACATGTACCTCTCCATATTCTTCGCATCGCCCTCAATCCACCGATCCGGCCGGTACACCTTCGAATCCTGTCCAAAAACCTCCACGTCACGATGCAGCACCCACCCATTAAGCGCGACTCGAATCCCTCCAGGAAAGCGTTTGCCGTCGATTTCCGCGCCCTCGGCCGGGACTAACCGGGTGATATTCAGACCTACGGCGGGACGCAGACGCATGGCTTCTTTGAGGCACGCCTGGAAGAACGGCAGGTTCTGCACTTCGTTCCATTGCGGCATTTCGGAGAGCTTGCCCTCGGCTGTTGCGGTGTCGATTTCTTGCTTGATGCGGGAGTAGATTGAGGAGTCGCGGAGGACGTGGTGGCAAAAGGATTGCATGGTCGAGGCTGTGGAGTCGGAGCCGGCGAAGCTGCGCGCGCGTCAGTCAGTACTCCACTGTGCCTGAGTTGTAGCCGAACTTGCACTTACATCGCTCCATGTGCAACCGCAAAGACATCACCCTCCCGGAACGCATCCGGCGCCCGGTCATGCGCCGCCATAAGCTGGCTCATCAGATCCTTCCTGCCGGCCTCGAGTTCTTTGGCACCTATCTTCTTCCGCTTTCCCATCTCCTCCAACGCCATGCGCGTGATCAAGAATTGGCCCGGATTGAGGCCCGGTACGTATTTCCAAAGTGGGTTCCGCCGGAAAGCAAAGTCCCACTCAGGAATTTGCCCGATAATGCCATCGTACCACTGCATGTCGTCGATGGTCTTGATCGCCTTCTCCAAATCGTAGCCCGCCTCGATGAAGCCGAACTTGCGGGAGAAAGCAATCTCACCTAAGACCGAAGGCGTAGTAATGTAGGTAGTCTCCCAGATTGCAGTACTGATCTTTGCTTCGACACATCCCCTCCAGCTTCCTCGCCAACTCCTTCTCCGTCTCCTCGATGTACTTGCTGTTTTGATGCATGGTCGCCATGCTGTACGGGTTGCTCGCATACCGCTTCTTGACGGAGTGTACGGCCTCGCGAGTCTCGGTGAAGATATCTGGGTTTTCGGGCGGAGGGAAGACGGCGTAGAAGTCTGTCTTGTGGAAGCCTTTGCCGGCGGCGAGAACTTCGCGCGCAGCGTTGGGCGAGGCGAAGGAGAGCTCGTTGGGTGCGATGCGGACGATGGGACCATACTGCTCGTGGATTTTGATGTGGTCTGTCTCGGTCTTGCCGCGGTATACGCTGATCACTGCAGAACTGTTTAGCAACGGACCGTCCGTGGCTACAGCTCTGGATGTTCCTACCTTTCCAGGCGCGACTGCCGGAAGCCAAGTAAGGCCCCGGGTAGCTTCTCAATGGCGACGCATACTTGTAGTAGAAGAAGCGCACCACAAACACCAATGGCAGCAAGAGGAACCAGTAATTCCTCAACAGCTTGACTGCTTGCACTACGGCGGAGTCTTCAGATGCGGTGGTGCTGACTGCCATGTTGAGGTGGCTGTACAGGGAAGAAGAGAGTGTGTTGTGACCGAGCGACCTACCTGATACAGGGCTCGGAGCGCGTGAGGTTCTATATATCGGCACTGGCTGACTTTGCCAATGCCGCTGGTAGGTCCCAGACCAGGTGGGTACGCCGAGCGTACGGCGCGGAACCGTCGATCCTCGTCGCCGTGAGCGGTTCCCTGGACAAGGTATCGCCGGCAGTTGAGGTGAAGTCCACACGGAGGGCAAGTCTCCGCTCATCGTGGGGTACTTGGTGGGGTCGGCATGCTCTGCTCTGTACCCACATCTTCCTAAAGTGCCGAAGTGCATGCGGTATAGTCGGAAAGCTCAACTTGTGTACACATCTACCATACTTGTCAACTTTGATCTCTGACGATCGTTCGCACCGAGACAAGTTGTAGTATTCGTTATGCTGGGCCGATGATCAGACAGGGCGGCGGACGAGATGTTTCCATTCGTCTGGCTTTCCACTGGGTAGGAATCCGGTTGGTCGCACGAGTCCTCTGTCTCACTTTGTTCGCAAATACTTGATGCAAAGAACAGACTTGCGTTGCCATTTCATGACAGAACCGCCATGGAGATCCCGCGATCGGCTGTGTGATCTGTTCTAGCCTGTTGTCGGTATGCACACTCAATGGAAGCGATTTGATAAGGTATCGTCGGAGTCAGCTTTATGGCAAGAGACAGTATGAGAACAGCGTCTCGGTGGTAAAGACTTTGCGCCATGCTTAGTCTGTACAATTGACGGCGGATGACGATGTGGTAGTGATGAGGTTGCATCAGAGATGCCGTTGGTCCACAAGACATCGGAGTTTTCGGTCGCTCCGTCAGTGGTTTGCTGCTCCGTCGTGGATCGCAAGAGGCAGCATGATGATAGTTGGTTTTAGACTGCCCGCATTTGATTATCAGCTTGGCGAGACCAACCTCAGTCCGCTGGTGTCCTCGCCACCATCTTGCGACGCTTCCCAGCCACCATTTCGATATCCTCTTCATCCGTGTCGCGCCGCCTTGCCGGTCTGATGTCCGGGCCCCTTCCAAGAGCTGCGCCGGGAATAGGACGTAGGAAGCCATCTTCGTGGACTCCGCCCACCATATCTGAGTCGCTGCTATCGATGTTAGACGTCATCTCGTCGCCGACTTCAACTGCCTCGCTGGTGTCGCCACTTGACGAGGCTTCTGCGGAGAGCGAGCGGGAAGCTGGTTTTTCGTAGCTCTGACGCTCCTCAATGTCTGCAATCTGCTGCTTGCCGAGGTTGTGCCCTCGCCTGAGATGCTCGCGCCACCGCCACAGCTTGGGGTAGCTCTCGTTATGGCGAGGACAGTCTTGGTAGGGGCAGACGTACACACCAGCCGTGGTAGACTCATGCTCCTCACTCCCAGTCTCGGCGTCAGAGTCAATCGTAGCGGGTATCATGCCAGGCCTATACTCCACAATCATGTCTTCCGGTTGATCCGCCGCAGTCTCGGGCATCATCCGGAAAGCCATACCCTCGCCGAAAAGCGAAGCACAGCGTCTCGCAGCACGATCGATGACCGCTTGGTCCCAACCTACGAGAGCTGCTATACCGAGCACGTCACTCCAGTCGCGCTGGCCAAGCTCGTGTCTGGATCGCTGCAAATTCCCGCGTTGCTTGTTATCTAGCGGCGTCGTCGCTTCGTTGTCGTCATGGTCGCTGTCGGCATCGCTCGACCTTTCGCTGCTTCCAGTGACGCCAGTCTCAGCCTTTATACGTGTGCGACCTCTCGTGGAAGACTCTGCCGGGGCCCGCGAGCGAGACTTTGAGCGTGACTTAGCAGTCTTAGATCGAGACCGAGATTTCGAAGTTGAGCGCACACGGCGCTGACCGATTCTGCTAGTGTGCAGGCCAGCGATGAGATCATCTAATTTTGACAGAATGTGCCGTACCGTAGGTCTCGTGATCATGGCCGCTTCGTCATCATCGGCAAGCAATGCAGGTTGGTATTTTGCGGCATGCGGCGGAAGCCCAGATGGCTTCTTCTCCTGGAGGCCAGAATCTGACCTGTCGTCCCTGGTCTTAATCTCACGTTTAATCTGTACGTGTCCCGTAGTAAAGTCACCGTCAGCATCTACCCAAAGTCGCTGCCGGAATCTCTCCTTAGCCTTTTTCAACATGAGTGCGTGAATCTCATCCTCCAGCTCCGCACTCGGCCGCCAGGGTTCCAACTTTCGGTAAGTACCAGCCTCATCCAGGTCTCCTGGACTTAGGCCAAACACTTCCTCACGCCTCGGCACATCGCTCGCAGGCAGTGGCCAAGCAGTCCACTGCGGATCAGGATGCCACGGAAGCTTCCCTTCCTCGTCTACCCGCAGCCAGGTTCGCTTACTCTGCCACGGCTTCGCAGCAGCGGCAAGCTGAGGGTCGCGCAGCCGTCTCTTCAGTGCATGAGTGTTGTAGAGGTGAACACTCAAATCATTGGCGCGTTGTTGGTCGAGTGAAGCGGCGAGACCGCGTTCCACGCGCGTGTGGTCGTACCATGTGCTTGCGGGGCCATTAAAGCGATTTTCGCGCTGCTCTTCGGCATCGTCTAGGTCCTCATCACTGTATGCCGATGCTGAGGAGCGTGTTGCGGATCCAACCTCTATGTCATCACCTGGGAACATGTTACGCCCTGCTGAAGACGAGGGCTGCAAGAAGCTTGATTCTTCGTCGAGTGAATCATGCTCAGCATCGGATGCCTCATCCGCATGGGAGGACATCGTGCTTGATCTTTGCTCTACGTGATCTCCGCATCGCCCTAAAGAAGCGTGCTAAGATAGAAGTCACAAAGGGTTTGAGACAGCAAATGGTGAAGTCGGAGACTTGGCTTGACTGTCGTTTTTGAACCACGTGTAATGTTCAATGTTCGGCCTGACATTTACCAGGTACATATATGCAACTCGAGTCATGTGTTGTGAGCGTGCGCTACTGCCTCATTGGGCTTTAGCGTTTGCGCCTGCCGATCATCGGCCCAAGTTCAGGCAAGCGCCGAGCACCAAAGATTTGTGAGGACAACTTCCTAGTCTACATCCATAACACTTCAACTCCAACTTACTCCCTCAACACGCTTCTGCGCGTTCTCAGTACCTCCGCTACCTCGCCGCCACCTCTCCGCCGCCTTGCCTGCTTCCGCCCCTCAACACCACCTTCACTTCTAGCACAAACCCTACAAATACAATACTCACCAGCAACATGTCCGAAGTCTCCTCCGAGAAGCCCACCGACCCCGTTCCACTCGACACCATCCCCATCTCGCCCGACGGTGGCATGACCGACGCAACTAATGGCGCGACCAACGGCGCGACCAACGGCACCCACGACCCCGAGAAGATCATCACGGTCTTCGACGATCCCGCCAACTTCAACGTTAAGCACGCTCTGCAGAACTCCTGGACGTTGTGGTTCACCAAGCCACCGAGCGGCAAGCAGGACTGGAATGAGCTGCTGAAGGAGGTCATCAGCTTCGACAGCGTCGAAGAGTTCTGGGGCGTCTACGTAAGTCACACCCACCTCATGCTCCCAACATATTTCTCTCTCTAACACAACCTGGCAGAACAACATCACGCCCGCCTCCGAACTCGCCCAGAAATCTGATTACCACATGTTCAAGAAAGGCGTCCGCCCCGAATGGGAGGACCCACAGAACAAGATGGGCGGCCGCTGGGCCTACACCTTCAAAGGCGGCAACCGCGCCAACGACGACGTCTGGCTGCATATCATGCTAGCCGCCATCGGCGAGACGCTGGAGGAGGACACCGAGAACGAGGTCATGGGCGTGGTGGTCAATATCCGGAAGGGTTTCTGGCGCGTGGGCCTGTGGACGCGCACGGCTGGCCAGGCTCCTAAGAAGAGCGCTGCGGCGGCTGCCAATGCGGCGGCGACGACGGAGGGGGATAAGGAGGAGGGGAAGAAGAGGCTGGAGAAGATCGGGAGGAGGTTCAAGAGTGTGCTGCAGTTGCCTGAGCAGGAGCTGGTGGAGTTCAGCGGGCACGCGGACTCGGCGCACTCTGGGAGCAGTCGCGCGAAGGCGAAGTTTGCTGTGTAGAATCTTCGATCTGCGACGAGAGAAGAGACACGGCGCCGGGATGGACAGCATGGCTACGTCAAGCTGACATAGCTTGCTGGCGACGCGACAGGCGCACTACTACGAGCATACGAACAACACGAGCATACCTGCCGGGCAAGGGACGTGAAGCATGTGGCCGTCCCACGGAGGAGAGCCCCGGCAGCAACGACCTGGCATAGCGATGGCGTTCGCAAGCACAAGCGTGCACGAAAGGGATGGGTATGGAGCTGGTTAGCTAAAGGTATACCCAACAACTTGCGATCAGTGCGGATTTGGCGTTATTGAGTTTTGGCTGAGGCTTGCGCGGTATGAGGATTGATGTGTAGCTGGTATGCTACATAGAGGTGTGTTTGTACAAAAAGCTGGCGATACGAAATATTCGCACCGCCGATTCGGTCACAACCTCTGCTTTGACCTGTAGTATGAATGCGCATTACAGTACAAGCGGCTGGCTGGGTCCTTCGGCGTTCGGGTCCTGATGTTCTAAGGTACTATGTTTACCCTAAGAGCACAGGTCGACAAGCCTGTTACGACGATGATCTTGCGACGCTACATTCGCTCGGTACCTGCGGGAACATGTCCTGTCATCAATTATGCGCGATGTTTCACCAGAGGCTCTTTGGTCTGGAGACGAAGACAAGGGTCGAAGGGGGAGGCCGGATGGCCAGAGATGGCGATTTGGTCAACCTGACGGCATACCCCAACCCTTCTTCATGATGCCGTCCAAGGTCTCAACGGGGTCATTCCGGGCGAACTCGTGGATATCAAGGTTCGTGTTTGCATGGGAGTGGAACCGCAGTAGCGACGACGATCTCTTCACAAGCTTTTTGCTCCAGAGATGCAGGTAAGGCATGTCAAGGTTTTCCGAATATTCTCTGCTTGCTCTTTGGCTGGGAGATGTGGACGTGACGCGACATTGACCGATCCATGGATGCGTGCAAAGAAGGCAGATATCGATCTTGAACGAGTGGGTGAGGTAAGGTAAGGTAAGGTACATGCAGTTGTTGTCCCATGATTACCGCAAACCACTCGTGCCCACACAGCGCCACGATGTAGAATAAAACGCAGTTTGTGTAACGGGGAGACTGTGCCAAATGGATAGCGATGAAGAGCGTCAAGCCCAACTTTGATCGTCGCTATGTATGAATATGTACAACAAATGTACCCAGCTACGAAACCCATTAACGAAGCCCACCAGGGCGGGTATGAACAGCGAGTGCTACGAGACCAGGTTGAAAACCACCAAGAATGTTTCGTAACGCCGTTCCCAAGAAATGCCAGAGAAGCGAGAACGCTCAGAAAATCAACACCATGCAGCGACGACCGTTCATGCCTCGAACCTCCGGCCATGCGACCCAGGCCTCGACGTCGGCCGCGCGGTGTACCTCGGTGGCCCGTTCGCCGCGCTATGCGACGTCGTCGTAGGAGCTGAGAACGGCTTGCCCTTGCCTTGCGTGGCGACAGCGCTGGCAGCTGTGCTCGCGCCGGTCGCAGTCGAAGACGCGAAACCGTACCCAGACGACGACGGCGCAACCGTGGTTGTGGTGGGCGCGGTGGATGCATCGCCGTTGTAACCCGCGGTCGCGTAGTAAGCCGCTTCAGCGGACGCCATGGAGTCGAAAGCCGAGTAGGCGCCCATGTTCGCGAGGGAGGAGACGGCGCTAGTGAGAGCCGCCGGAGCGTACGCGGCGTCGTTGTAGGCTTGCGGGGCGAACTGCGGGTTCATGGGGTCGGAGAAGTCGATGGAGGAGTCGTAGCCGAGTTCCTGCAGGTAGGTGACGTTGAAGGCGTCCATCATGGTGTTGTCCTCGTGGACGAGGTTGTGGCAGTGGAACATGTAGACGCCGTTGGCGGGGCCGAAGAAGGCGAGGACGCGGACGGTCTCGCCGGGCTCGAGGAGGACGACGTCTTTGAGGCCTGCGGCTTCGTAGGGGAGGACACCGCGCGAGCCCCCGGTGCGGCTGACGACTTGCATGTTGACGAGGTGGACGTGGACGGGGCGGACGGCTGGGCCACCGGTGTGGTGGAGCTCCCAGAGCTGGACGCTACCTTGAGTCGGGCGAGCGAGGATGCGGTTGTTGACGTCGCTGAAGTCGACGCCGTTGATGGTCCATGTGCTCTCGCCACCCATCTGGAAGTTGAAAGTGTGGTCGACCGTGGTCCGCTGCGCTGGCCATTGGATGTTGCCGTTGAGCGTGGAAGGTACAGCGCCGTTGTTGCTGTTGTCGCTGACAGTCGATCCAACGTTGAACTGCATCACCTTGTTCGTGTTCGCGAGCTCCTGGATCTGTGCCTGCTGCATGTTGTTGCCGAGAGTGATGTTCTTGCCAGCGTACATGGAGAAGTCGATGACAACCTCGTAGCGTTCGCCCATGGCAATGACAAGATCGTTGGACGTCACGGGACTGCCGAACAGGCCCGAGTCGGATGCAATGACCTGGAAGGTGATCCAGTTGCCGCTTGGATCGGCGAAGAAGAGATCGTAGGCCCGGCTGAGCGACATGTCAAAAACCCGGAAGCGGTATTTGCGGGGTTCCACAGACATGTATGGCCATGGCTGCCCATTCACCGACAGGACATCGCCGAAGAAGTTGATTGGGTTGCCATTGGGCGAAGCGAGATCGCCGTTGGCTTGGTACGAGTGGTCGGTGAGCGCAAGCGGCACGTCGTAGGCTCCAGCCGGCAGCCCAAGCGCGTCCTCTGCAGAGTCGGTGATGAGGTACACACCCGCCTGTCCGTAGTAGGCGTCTGATGCTGTGTGGCCGTCGGCGTGATCGTGGTACCAGATTGACCGTGCGGTCTCCGAGTTGGGGTAGTAGCAATCCTTCCATTGACCGACTGCCATCTCGTCACTTGCCCAGCCATCCCAGACGGAATATGTGTAAGAACCGTGCAAGTGCACCGCCGCTGATACCTCGCCGTTGTTGAGATAGCGGATGATCGACTCAGTCCCTCGCGGTATTACGTATGTTGGACCTGGTGATGTGCCGTTGTATCCAGTCATATGCGCGGGTCCCAGATTGGGATATATCTGCTTCGTGAATGACTCTATCGCGCAGGTGTAGAATTGAACTGTCCGGCCGCCAAACTCCTCAGTGCTGTCGCGCGGTTAGCAATGAGTTGACCTAGAGGTGTTACGCGAACGTACAAGTCTGGTACAGCGACCGCGGGAATGGGTAACGCGTTTTGAAACATGTAATTG
>JAABUP010007018.1_pt1 | contig 15483 bp, 16 predicted proteins | sample 5559201 | NCBI WGS metagenome assembly JAABUP01 (sample SAMN10711887, study PRJNA513373) | rock metagenome | isolation source: Antarctica rocks | place: Antarctica
GTCGTTGGGGCCGATGACCTGGCCGCACATGCTGGTCCGCATCATGCTGGCCGAGCAACTGTTCCGCGCCCAGTCCATCCTGTCCGGCCATCCCTACCACCGCACATCGCGGCCCCAGCTCTACACCTGAAGCCCCGCCCTATACTGAGGCCAGACTTGCCGCAGGGCCGGGATTTCGCCATACCTTCTTGTCCAAGCTAGGAACCTTGCCATGACCGCCCCGCCCCGCCCCGTGATGCTGGTGATATTGGACGGGTGGGGATGGCGGGCCGCCGCGGCCGACAACGCCGTGGAGCAAGCCGACACCCCCACCTTCGACCGGCTGATGCAACAGGGGCCGCACGCACACCTGAACACCTCCGGCCTCGACGTCGGCCTGCCCGCCGGGCAGATGGGCAACTCGGAGGTCGGCCACCTGAACATCGGCGCCGGCCGGGTGGTGATGCAGGAGTTGCCGCGCATCGGCGTGGCGGTCGCCGATGGCAGCATGGCGGCGCTGCCGGAGCTGCGTGCCCTCATCGAGGCGCTGCGGCAGTCGGGCGGCGTCTGCCACTTGATGGGCCTCGTCTCCGCGGGCGGCGTCCACGCGCACCAGGACCATGCGGCGGCGCTCGCGCGCATCCTGACGAACGCCCGCGTGCCGGTCCGGGTACACGCCTTCACCGACGGGCGGGACACGGCGCCACGGTCGGGCGCGGACTGCGTGGCCCGCCTACAGGCGGCGCTGCCGGAGGGCGCGCGGATCGCCACCGTCATCGGCCGCTACTACGCCATGGACCGCGACCACCGCTGGGACCGGGTGGAGAAGGCCTACCTCGCCATCGCCGAGGGCCGCGGGGCCAGCTTCGCTGACGCCGCCAGTGCCATGGACGATGCATACGGCAACGGCGTGACGGACGAGTTCGTCGTCCCCGCCGTCATCGGCAGCTCCTACAACGGAATGCGCGACGGCGACGCGGTGCTGTGCTTCAACTTCCGCGCCGACCGGGTGCGGGAGCTGCTGGGCGCGCTGCTGGACCCCGGCTTCACCGGGTTCGCCCGGCCCCGCGTGCTCAACTTCGCCGCCGCACTCGGCATGACCCGCTACAGCGACGCGCTCGCGCCGTTCATGGGCGCGCTGTTCCACCCGCAGCACATGGGCAACCTGCTGGGCGAGGTCGTGTCGGCGGCCGGGCTGCGGCAGCTCCGCATGGCGGAAACGGAAAAATATCCGCACGTGACCTATTTCATGAACGGCGGCCAGGAGGTCGCCTACCCCGGCGAGGACCGCACGATGGTGCCCTCGCCCAAGGTCGCGACCTACGACCTGCAACCCGAGATGTCCGCGCCCGAGCTAGCCGACAAGGCGGTGGCGGCGATCCAGTCGGGCGTCTACGACCTGATCGTGCTGAATTTCGCCAACCCGGACATGGTCGGCCACACCGGCAGCCTGCCGGCGGCGATCCGCGCGGTGGAGGCGGTGGATGCCGGGCTGGGCCGCATCGCCGACGCGGTTGCTGCGGTCGGCGGCGCGCTGCTGGTGACGGCCGACCACGGCAACTGCGAGCTGATGCGCGACCCGGCGACCGGCGGCCCCCACACCGCGCATACGACGAACCCGGTCCCCGTCATGCTGGCCGGGCACGGCGGGGCGCTGGCGGACGGCCGCCTGGCGGACCTCGCGCCGACCTTGCTGGCGTTGATGGGCCTGCCCCAGCCGGTCGAGATGACGGGGCGCTCGCTTTTGGAGGGCGGTCCGGGCCTGGCCGGACATGCGGCCCGACCGCTGCCTTAGCCTGCTGCTGGCTGGCTTTGCCATGTGCGGCGCGGCGCCGGCAGGGACGGTGCGGGATGCCGAACGCGCGCATGCCGCCCAGGCTGCGGTGCAGCGCGAAGCTGCGGAGCAGGCCCGCGCCGCCGAGGCCGAGGAGGGGCGCCTGGCCCAGCAGCGCATCGCCGCCGCAGCCAGGATGCGGGCCACCGAGGCGCAGACCGCCGACGCGGCGGCCGAGATCGAGGGCCTCGCCGCACGGCGCCGCGACGCCGAGCGGCGCCTCGCCGAGCGCGCGGCTGCGTTGGCGCCCTTGCTGCCGTTGATCGAGCGGCTGGCGCTGTATCCCGCCGAGACGATGCTCGCCGTGCCGGGGACGCCGCAGGACGCGGTGCGCGGCCTGGCGGTGCTGCATGGCCTGGCGCAGCGTCTGGAGCAGGACGCCGCGGCGCTGCGGGCCGAACAGGCGGCGGTGCAGGCGCTCGAACAGGACATCGCCGCCGCCCTGCCCCGGCTGCACGCGGCGCAGGCGGCGCAGGCGGCGCAGGCGGCGGAGCTCGACCGGCAGATCGAGGCGGCGCACGCCGGCCGGCGGCACGCGGAGGACGTGGCCGCCGACGCCGCCCGCCGGGCCGCGGCCGAGGCCGCACGGGCCGACACCCTGCGCAGCGCCCTTGCGGCCATGGAGGCGGAGCACGCGCGGGCGGAGGCGCAGGCGCGGGACGATGCGGCCCGTGCCGAGCGGCAGCGCCAGGACGGGGCCGCCGCCGACGCGCGGAGGCGGCAGATGGCGCTGGCCCGGCCCGCCGGGCCAGGGGTGGACCAGCACGGGCCGCTGGTGACGCCGGTGGTTGGCCGGGTGGTGCGTGGCTGGGGCGATCCGACGGACGCCGGGCCGGCGCAGGGCGTGTCGTACTACGCGCCGCCGCTGGCGCGGGTCGTGGCGCCATGCGGCGGCCGGGTGGCGTTCGCCGGGCCGTTCCGCAGCTTCGGCGTGCTGCTGATCGTGGACTGCGGCGGCGGCCTCCACTTTGTCCTTGCTGGGTTGGAGCGATTGGACGTAGGGGTAGGCGCCTCGGTGCGGCCGGGCGAGCCTGTCGGCGTCATGCCGGGATGGGACCCGCAGTCGATCGGTCAAGCCGGCAGCCAATCCGGGGCCGCCCAGCCGGCCCTCTACATAGAATTGCGCCGTGACGGCTCGCCAGTGAACCCTGCCCCCTTCCTACGCGCGCACGGATAGCTATTTCAACACTGGCACTGTTAAACTCATGGCAAGCCATGCTGTGCTGACTATGCGTGGCGCAAAGGAAAGTTAGGCATGAAGCTTCGTACTGGCTTGCTTGTGGGTGCCGCGTTTGCGGCGGGGATCGCAGCCGGTCCTGCGTCGGGATACTTCGACGAGCTGTTCGGCGTCGATTGGCCCATCGCGCACGCCCGCGCGCAGGACAGCAACCGCGCCGAGACCTATCGCCTGTTGACGCTGTTCGGGGACGTGTTCGAGCGCATCCGCGCCGAATATGTCGAACCCGTCAACGACCGCGAGCTGATCGAGAACGCGATCAACGGCATGCTGACCGGCCTCGACCCGCACAGCAGCTACATGAACGCCAAGTCGTTCCGTGACATGCAGGTGCAGACCCATGGCGAGTTCGGCGGCCTGGGGCTGGAGGTCACGTCGGAGAACGGCATCATCCGTGTGGTGAGCCCGATCGACGACACGCCCGCCGCCCGCGCCGGCGTCAAGGCCGGGGACCTCATCACCATGCTGGACGGCCAGACGGTGCAGGGCCTGACCTTGAACGAGGCCGTCGACAAGATGCGCGGCCCCGCCGGCAGCCAAATCCACCTGACTATCAAGCGGGACGGGGTGAACACCCCGATTGAGCTGGCGATGCAGCGGGAGGTCATCCACATCCAGGTCGTCCGCTCGCACCTTGAGGGCGATATCGGCTATGTCCGCCTCACCAGCTTCAACGAGCAGACCGATCCTGGCCTGCGCAAGGCGGTCCAGGACCTGAAGCAAAAGGCCGGCGGCACCCTCCGCGGCGTCGTGCTCGACCTGCGCAACAACCCCGGCGGCCTGCTGGACCAGGCGGTGTCGGTTTCCGACGACTTCCTGGAGCAGGGCGAGATCGTCTCGACCCGGTCGCGCCACCCCGAGGAGAGCCAGCGCTGGAATGCCAAGGCTGGCGACATCACCGGGGACCTTCCCCTTGTCGTGCTGATCAACGGCGGCTCGGCGTCGGCATCCGAGATCGTGGCCGGCGCGTTGCAGGACCATGGCCGGGCCGTGGTGGTGGGCACCCGCAGCTTCGGCAAGGGCTCGGTGCAGACCGTCATGCCGTTGCAGGGCAACGGGGCCATGCGGCTGACCACGGCGCGCTACTACACGCCGTCCGGCCGCAGCATCCAGGGCCTTGGCATCACGCCGGATGTCGAGGTCGCGGCCTCCCGCACCGAGACGCCGCACTTCGGGCCGGAGCGCGAGGCCGACCTCAACAAGGCGCTGCGCAACCAGGGCGGCGCACCGCAGCCGGCGACCCCACCGGCCCGCACCGACCTGCCGGGCGTGGTGAAGGAGATACCGAAGCTGCCGCCGGAGGGTTTCCCCGCGTTCGATGCGGCCAAGCCTGACACGGACTTCCAACTTCAGCAGGGGCTGGTGGTAGTGCGCGCTATGGCCGTTCAACGTCGTGCCGCCCGCTGAATGCCCAAACCATAGCTAGCGCCGAGGCCCTGTTGGTGCCTCGGCCGGCTTCTTGGCGGTGGCTCGGGCGCTTCTGGCTGGGGTTGCTGTCACTGTTCGCCGTCGGGGGCACAACTCTTTATATCCTGGGTCCGATGCCTCATGCCGCGGCGTTGCGGGTGCCCGTGCCGGCCGCGCTACCCGCGGCGGCTGCGATCCCGCAAGTCTGGGACGGCCATATCAAGGAGCCGGATCCGACGCTGCTCGAAGCGTCGGCTGCTTTCCCGCTCACGTTCCTACCACGGATCGCCGCAGACGGGCGGCTGCCCCGACTCGTCTATCGCCGCCCGACGCCGCCAGCCGGAACACGGCCGCGCATCGCGCTGGTCGTGGCGGGGTTCGGGCTCTCTGCCGCCGATAGCCGGGCTGCGATCGACGCCCTCCCCGGCGCAGTCACGCTCGCCTTCTCGGCCTACACGCCGAACTCCGAGGCCTTGGCGGAGGCCGCGCGGGCACGTGGCCACGAGCTGCTGGCGTCGCTGCCCATGGAGTCCGACGGCTACCCGTGGAACGATGCCGGGCCACGCTCGCTGCTGACCGGAGCGCCAACGGCCACGAACCGTGAGAACCTTGAATGGGCCATGGGCCGCCTGCAAGGCTATGTTGGCCTGACCGGCGCGTCCGATGGCCTACGCGGCGAACAGTTCGCCGCGCAGGCCAGCAGCTTCGGCTTGGTGCTCGACGAGCTGGCCCGGCGCGGGCTGCTCTATGTCGATCCGCGCACGGACGCGCCGCGCCCCCGCATCGCAGGCCGCTCCGTGGACCTCGTGGTCGACGATCCGGCCACCCGAGCCGAAATAGAGGCCAAGTTGCTGATGCTCGAACGCACGGCGCGGGAGCATGGGTCCGCGCTGGGCCTCGCCGGACCGCTGCGGCCGGTGACGATCGAGCGTATCGTCGCCTGGCCGCGGGACATCGAGGCGCGCGGCTTCGAACTCGTTCCCGTGAGCGCATTGGTCGCGAAGGCAAAGTAGATGGTGGACCTGCCCTATCGTCCGAACGTCGGCGCGGTGCTGTTCAACCCGTTGGGCGACGTCTTCGTTGCCCGGCGCGCGGACCTGCCGAATGCCGAGGGTGCGCCCGGCGGCTGGCAACTGCCCCAGGGCGGGATCGACCCCGACGAGGATCCCCGGACGGCTGTGCTGCGCGAACTGGAGGAGGAAATCGGCACTGGAAACGCCACCATCATCGGCGAGCATCCAGACTGGCTGACTTACGACCTGCCGCCGGACCTGCTCGGCAAGGCGCTAGGCGGACGCTACTGCGGGCAGCGGCAGCGCTGGTTCGCGCTGCGGTTCAACGGACGGGACAGCGACGTGCGCCTCGACCGCGACCCGCATCCGGAGTTCGACGCCTGGCGCTGGGCGCAGCTTGTCGACCTGCCCGGCATGGCCGTCGGGTTCAAGCGGCCGATCTACGATGTGCTGGCGCACTCATTCCGGCGGTTCGCGGTCCCCGGCTGAACCCTCAAGCCTCGCGCCGTCAAGCGCTGCATCCTGCCAGTCCGTGCCTCCGCTTCGCGCTCAGCCTTCGTGCGGCCGTGACGTGCCCGCGCCGCCGCCGCATCCTGGCTGGCAGCGTCGCGGGCACGCTGTCTTTTTACCCGCCGCAGGTTGACGATCTCGGCCATGCCGGCAAGGTGGCACGAACCGCGGACGAGAACGAGATGGCGCACAAAGCCAAGACAATTTTTCCCCACATGGCCGGCATGACTCTGTCATGCTGACCTTGCTGGCATTGGTCGCGGTTGTGCTGCTGCTCAGCGTCGGACAGCTCTCGACATTCGACCTCGATCTCTCGGCTTTCCCTGGCGGGACCGCCGGCGTGCTGGTGCTGGTCGTGGTCGTCCTGTTGCTGACCCGGCGTATCTAGCCGAGCACCCTTCCAGCAACCGCGTCCAAGCGGGCCATCAGCGCCGGGTCGCGCTGGTCGGGGGCCGTGACGATGGCGTATTGCAATGCGCGGTCGCATCCGGCCGGGCACGGGCCGCGCGGCTTGCCCAGCAGAGGCACGATGGCGCGCACCAACGTGCGGGCTGCCTCGGCGTTCGCCTGCATGACCTGGATCACGGCGTCGACGGTCACGGCATCGTGCCCGTCGTGCCAGCAGTCAAAGTCCGTCACCATGGCCACCGTCGCGTAGCAAAGCTCGGCCTCCCGCGCCAGCTTGGCCTCCGGCATGTTGGTCATGCCGATCACGCTGCATCCCCAGCTTCGGTAAAGCTCGCTCTCCGCACGGGTGGAGAACTGCGGCCCCTCCATGACCAGGTAGGTGCCGCCGCGGGTGACTGGCAGTCCAATGGCACGGGCGGCCGTTTCGGCTGCGTCGCCAATGCGCGGGCACACCGGATCGGCGACCGAGACATGCGCCACGCAGCCGTCGCCGAAGAAGCTCTTTTCCCGCGCGAAGCTCCGGTCGATAAACTGATCGACGATGACGAAGTGCCCCGGCGGCAACTCCTCCTTCAAGCTGCCCACCGCAGAAAGCGACAGCACGTCCGTGACCCCTGCCCGCTTTAATGCATCGATGTTCGCACGGTAGTTGAGGTGCGTGGGGGAGAGCCTGTGCCCGCGTCCATGCCGCGGCAGGAACACGCAGCGGACCCCGTCGAGTTCGCCGAACAGCAGCTCGTCCGAAGCCTCGCCCCATGGCGTGTCGACCCGGCGCCATTCCTTGTGCTCCAGCCCCGCGATGTCATACAGGCCCGAGCCGCCGATGATGCCGATCACCGGCCTGATTTCGTCCGTCATGCATGGCCTCCAAACAGCAACGCCGCGCGGGGCTACCGCGCGGCGCTCAAAACGTCCAGGCTGTCTGTATCCTAATGAACGTCCTTCCAGACCTTCTTTTTCACCGCGTATGTCAAACCGGTCATCAACGTCAGGAACAACACGACCTTCACGCCCATCCGGTTGCGGTTCTCCAACTCAGGGCTGGATGTCCAGGTCAGGAACTGCACGACATCGCGGGACATCTGCTCGACGCTCGCCGGAGTGCCGTCCGCATAGGTCACGGCGCCGTCATGCAACGGTGCCGGCATGGCAAGCTGGTTGCCGGGGAAATACAGGTTGTAGTACTGCCCCTCCCCAACCTTCACGCCCGCTGGCGCGTCGCGGTAGCCATTCAGCAATGCATACGCGTAGTCGGAGCCGTGCTCGCGCGCCTTGATGATCAACGACTGGTCAGGCGGCAAAGCACCACCGTTGACCGCCCGCGCCGCCTTGTCGTTGGCGAACGGCGACCGGAAATGGTCCGACGGCAACGCTGGCCGCTCGACGGACTGGCCGGAGTCGTCGGTTCCGCCCGGTACTGTCGCGCTGGCCGCGATCGCCTTCACCTGCTCCTCGTTGAAGCCGAGCGCCGTCAAGTTGCGGTAGTACATCTCCTTCATGGAGTGGCAGTTGGAGCAGACCTCTTTGTAGACCTGGAAGCCGCGCTGCGCCGAGGCACGGTCGAAGGTACCGAACGGCCCATCGAAGCTCCACGACTGCTTCGGCGCCGAAACCGCCTCGTGCCCCTGGGCGAATGCCGCTGGGGCCAGCGCCGGGGCCGCCAACAGGACCCCGGCAAGAACGAAGGCTGCGCGCATCACGACTTCTCCATCGGCTTCGCCGTGGCGCCCTGCGGCAACGGGCCACCGCCGCTGCCAGATGGCGGACGCCGAACTACCGGACGCGAGATGCTCTCCGGCAACGGCAACGGCTTCTCCAGCTTGCCCAGGATCGGCAGCAGCACCAGGAAGTGCAGGAACCAATACGCCGTGGCGACGCGGCCGAGCACGACGTAGATGCCCTCGGGCGGCTTGCCGCCGACGTAGCCCAGCACCAGGAAGCTTGCGACCATCACCAGGATGAGCTGCTTGTAGATCGGCCGGAACCGCGAGCTGCGCACCGGCGAGGTGTCGAGCCAGGGCAGCACGAACAGCACCGCAATCGAGCTGAACATCAGGATGACGCCGCCCAACTTGTTCGGCACCGAGCGCAGGATAGCGTAGTATGGCAGGAAGTACCACTCCGGCACGATGTGCGCCGGCGTCACCAGCGGGTTGGCCGGGATGTAGTTGTCCGGATGGTTCAGCAGGTTGGGCGCGAAGAACACGAGCCCGGCGAACACCAAAAGATAGACGCAGATGCCGATGCTGTCCTTGGCCGTGTAGTATGGATGGAACGGCAGGGTGTCTTGCGGAGTCTTGACGTCGATACCCAGCGGGTTGTTCGACCCGGTGATGTGCAGCGCCACGATGTGCAGGAACACGACGCCGGTGATCATGAACGGCATCAGGTAGTGCAGGCTGAAGAACCGGTTCAGCGTCGGGTTGTCCACGCTGAAGCCGCCCCACAGCCAGGTCACGATGCTCTCGCCGACGAGGGGGATGGCGGAGAACAGGTTGGTAATGACGGTGGCGCCCCAATAGGACATCTGGCCCCAGGGCAGCACGTAGCCCATGAACGCCGTCGCCATCATCAGCAGCAGGATGACCACGCCGAGCATGAACAGCAGCTCGCGCGGCGCCTTGTATGACCCGTAGTACAGCGCGCGGAAGATATGGATGTAGACGACGATGAAGAACATCGACGCGCCGTTGGCGTGGATATAGCGCAGCAGCCAGCCATAGTTCACGTCGCGCATGATGCGCTCGACGCTGTCGAAGGCGAGGCTGGTGTGCGCGGTGTAGTTCATCGCCAGGAAAATGCCGGTGGCGATCATGATGGCCAGCGAGATCATCGCCAGCGCGCCGAAGTTCCAGAAGTAGTTGAAGTTCTTCGGCGTCGGGAAGGAGCCGTACTCCTTCTGCATCATCGTGAAGATGGGCATTCGGGTGTCGATCCAGTTTACGACTGGATTCTCGAACTCGGACTTGTGTAGGCCGGCCATATGCGTGTTCTCCTCAGCCGATCTTGATCTTGGTGTCGCCGTTGAAGGCGTAGGGTGGCAGGTTCAGGTTCGACGGCGCCGGACCATGGCGGACGCGGCCGGACGTGTCGTACTGGCTGCCGTGGCACGGGCAGAACCATCCACCGTAGTCGCCGCGGGGATCGGTGATCTTGTTGCCCAGCGGCACGCAGCCAAGGTGGGTGCAGATGCCAATCAGGATCAGCCACTTCTCCTTGCCGGGCTTCACGCGGTCGGCGTCGGACTGTGGGTCGATCAACTGGTTGAGCGGCACGTCCTCCGCCTCCTTGATCTCGGCGGCGGTGCGGTTGCGCACAAAGATCGGCTTGCCGCGCCAAACGACCGTAACGGCCTGGCCCTCCTGCACGGGCGCCAGGTCGACCTCGATGCTGGACAGCGCCAGGATATCCTTGGCCGGGTTCATGCTGTCGACGAACGGCCAGACGATCGCGCCCACGCCGATCACGACAGCGCTCCCGGTCAGCAGCTTCAGGAAGTCGCGTTTAGTGGGGTTGGCGGCGCCGACGGTGGTGATGGCGCTTCGAACGGTCGCGCTGGCTGTGTCGCCCATGGAATCCCTCTGTCTCAATGTGCCGCAGGGGACGCAAGGCTGCGCCTGTGCGGTGCCTATGCCGTCATAGAGGTGCGAACTCCCCCCTGCAACACGCGACCGGACAGGCCTATTCTATGATCAGCAAATTGGAAGGCCTGGATATGCCGCAAGGGCAAACCCGCAACTTAGAATCCAACATGGAGCCTTCCGGACGCCCGGCGCACGAGGCGTTGAAGCCCACGGCCCGAGCCTGGTTCGAGGCGCTGCGCGACCAAATGGCCGCCGCGTTCGAGGCGATCGAGGACGCGCAGGACGGGCCGCTCTCGGACCAACCGCCCGGCCGGTTCGCCCAGCAGCCCTGGTCCCGCCCCACGGTGGACGGCGAACCCGGCGGCGGCGGCGTCATCAGCGTCATGCGCGGCCGGGTGTTCGAGAAGGTCGGCGTCAACGTATCGACCGTCTGGGGCGAGTTCAGCCCCGAGTTCCGCCGCCAAATCCCCGGCGCCGAGGAGGACCCCCGCTTCTGGGCCTCCGGCATCAGCGTCGTCGCCCATCCGCAGAACCCGAGGGTGCCGGCCGCCCACATGAACACGCGCATGCTGGTCACGACGCGCGGCTGGTTCGGCGGCGGCGGCGACCTGACGCCCATGCGGCCCGACGCGCCCGAGGCGGTGGCCGACGCCGCCGCGTTCCATGCGGGCTTCCGGTCCGCCTGCGACGCGCACGACCCGGCATACTACCCCAAGTTCAAGGCTTGGTGCGACGAGTACTTCTTCCTGCCGCACCGGAACGAGCCGCGCGGCGCCGGCGGCATCTTCTACGACCACCTGTTCACCGGCAATGCGGATGCGGATTTCGCCTTCACCCAGGATGTGGGCCGGGCGTTCCTGGCGTCCTATGGCGCCATCGTCCGCCGCCGCATGCGCGAGCCCTGGACGACAGAGGAGCGGGACCACCAGTTGCTGCGCCGTGGCCGCTACGTCGAGTTCAACCTGCTGCACGACCGCGGCACGCTGTTCGGCCTCAAGACCGGCGGCAACGTCGAGGCGATCCTGATGAGCCTGCCGCCTGAGGTGCGGTGGTCGTAAACCTAGGCTTGCAGAACTGACGCTTGCAGGCAGCGGGGAGGGTGTGCCTACATCGCACTTATTTCACTGGAGAGTACGATGCTGAAAGAGAGTGCGATGCCAAAGTTCCTGCGCCTTGCCGCCGCGGTGCTCGGCCTGTTCGCCGTGCCTGCATTCGCCCAGACTCCCAGCCCGGCAACGCCGTCCACGCCTCTCGCTCCCCGTGGCGCACCCGTTGCCCCCACTGCGTCGGTCGTGCCGCGTGCGCCGCCGGTGGCCCCGCCCACGGCAGCGACGCCCCGCCCCGCGCCGGCTCCCGCACCCGCCGCGGCTGCCACGGCCCCGGCTGCGTCGGGCAAGCGGGTGAACATCAACACCGCCGCCGAACCAGAGCTTGACACCCTGCCCGGCATCGGACCGGTCCGCGGCGCCGCCATCGTCGCCGGCCGCCCCTATGCCGACCTCAGCGACCTCGTGACCAAGAAGATCCTGACCCAAGCCGTGTTCGACGGCGTCAAGAACCGGATCGCGCTGGCCAACATCAACACCTCGACCGCCGGCGAGATGGAGAAGACCCTGAAGGGCATCGGCGATGTCCGTTCAAAGGCGATCATATCCGGTCGTCCCTACGCCACGCCGCAGGACCTGGTCACAAAGGGCGTGCTGACCCAGGGCGTCTACAATGGAATGAAGGATTTGGTCACCTACTAGGGCCTCCGCAACCAAGGTTTGCCCGCTCCCGCAAGGGAAGCGGGGTTCCCCATTGCCCAATCCGGAACCCTACTTCTCGGCAAACACCAACTTGGCTGCCAGTGCGGCGAAAGCCGCCGCGAAGCCGCGGCGCAACCACGTCATCACGCGCGGCCGTGTCACCACACGGTCGCGCATGACGGCGGCAAATACGCCATAAAGGGCGAACACGAGGAATGTCACCAGCATGAACACGCCGGAAAGCTCGATCATGCGCAGGAGCGGGCGCGCTTCACGCGAGCTGACGAACTGAGGCAGGAACGCAACGAAGAAGATCGAAAGCTTCGGGTTGAGGATGTTGATGAGAATTCCGTCGACGATGACGCGGGCTGCGGAGCGCCGGCCTTCGACGCGGTCGACCCGCAACGCGCCTTTTTCCCGTAGCGAGCTCCAGGCCATGAACAGCAGGTAGGCCACCCCGGCGTATTTCACCGCGTTGAACGCGAGCGCGCTGGCATGCAGGACCGCGGCAAGCCCGAGCATGGCAGCGGCGATATGCGGCAGGATACCGAGCGTGCAACCAAAGGCGGCAACGACGCTCGCCCTCGCGCCATGGGACAACCCGGCGGCCAAGGTGTAGATCACGCCCGTCCCCGGCGACGCCACGACGATCAAAGTGGTGAGCAGGAAACCTTCGGTCATGCAGCCCTCCCTTCTCCTGGCCGCCACGCCCATGGCTGGGGCGCAGCCGCCGACGGCCGGCCGCCGGTCAACGCGGCGGGTCGGCACTCCTGCCCAGCAGCTTCTCGGTCAACGCGACCACCTGGGCGACCTTGAACGGCTTGCGCATGAACCGGGCATAGCCAAAGCAGCGTTCGGCCACGGCCGCCTCTGGCATCGAGCTCATCAGTATGACGGGGATGCGGCGCAGGCCAGGGTCGTCCGCCATGGCGCCCAGCATCGCCGCCCCGTTCATGATCGGCATCATGAAGTCAAGGAAGACGAGGTCGGCCGGCTCCTCGGCCAGCCGCTCCAGCCCGTGCCGTCCGTTGACGGCGGTCAGCACGCGGTGCCCCTCGTCAGCGAGGATGGCCTCGAACAGCTCTGCGATCCCGAACTCGTCGTCCACCACGAGCACCGTCGCCACGGCTAGCTCCCAGGCTCGGACGGCTGTCCCAAGGGCGCCAGTCCGGGTGATGCCAGTCCGGATGATGCCAGTCCGGGCGGTGACAAGCTGGGCAGCGCCAAGCCCTCCGGCAGCCGCGCGAACCCGGCCATGATCGCCTCGGCGCTGTCGTTCGACGGCTCGATCGCCAGGCCGTGCCCCGTCAGCGCGAACTCGTGCAGCAGCGGGTTGAAGCTGCCGTCCCTGACCTTCAGGATGGAAATGAGCCGATAGAGCCGGGACCGCAGCTCGATGTAGCGCAGCAGCACCAGGTTCTCGGCCAGGCTGGACAGGTTGCCGAGCGGCGTCCGGATATGCGGCCCCATGATGTCGGGCACCTCCAGCGTGTAGACCGTCGTGACGCCCAGCACCCGCAGCTCGTTCATCAGCGTGGTCAGGTAGTGGCCCATGCGCCCCGGCTCGTTCGCGGCGTTCTGGAGGGCGCCCAGGCCGTCGATGAACAGCCGCCGCACCCCCCGGCGACGCACCGCATCCAGCAGTTGGCCACCATAGGCGTCCAGCAACCCATCGGTCGGCGGCAGCCACAGCACCTCGACGGCGCCGCTGTCGAGCAGCGGCTCCAGTGGCCGGCAGACCTCGCGGGCCTTGGCCATGATGCGCGGCGGCGTTTCATAGAAGCCGAACAGCAGCCCCGGCTCGCCCGCGCTGCAACGGGACAGGAAATGCAGCCCGAGCGTGGTCTTGCCGACGCCGGACGGCCCCATGACCATCGTTGTCGATGCGGCGGGCAGGCCGCCGTCCAGCAGGTCGACGCCGCTGGGAACCTTCTCGTTGCCGCTGTGGTCCGGGAGCGAGGGCTTGGCCAACAGCGCCTCGATCCTGGGATAGACGACCAGCCCATCGCCGGTGATGTCGAAGGCGTGCTTGCCGCGCAGAAAGCCGCCGCCGCGAAACTTGACGACCTGCAGCGCGCGTTCGGCGGACCAGCCGAACAGCTCGTCGCTCAGTTCCAGGATGCCGTCCACCATCGTGTGCTCGGGCGCGAAGTTTTCGCCGCCCTTGGCGCTGTTGAGCAGGAACATCGTGCAGTCGGTCGCGATGGCGGCGCCCTGCAGCTCATGGACGAACTCGTTCAGCGCCTGGTCGCCGGGCGCCGTCCGCTGCGCGGTCGCGAAGCCGTCGAGGACCAGGATGGACACGTTCCGGGCGATGATCTCGCGGCGTACCATGGCCAGCAGGCCCGGCAGGCCCTCCTGCCGCAAGACGTTGAAGCCGCTGATGTAGCTGATCTGGTCGGGAATCCGCGACACGTCGAAGAACGCCATCGCGCTCAAGTGCTGCATCATGCGGGCGTGGTACTCCGCAAGCAGCGTGACATAGAGCGCGACGCTGCCGTCCGCGACGTGGTTGAAGCAGATCTGGTTGCCGAGCGTCGTCTTGCCGGTGCCGGGCGTGCCCTGGATGATATACAGCCCGCCTTTCATGAAGCCGCCGCCGAGGATGGTGTCTATGCCGGCGACGCCGCTTGGCATCCGCTCGAGCCCTAGGTTGCTGATGTCTGTCATTTGTGCCCCTTCTTCAGGCTGAGCGGCAGGGTTACGGTGAACAGCGCGCCGCCGCCGGGCGCATCGCTGATCGTGACCGTGCCCTGCATCGCCGCCACGAACCGGCCGACCACCCACAGCCCGATCCCGAAGCCGCTGTGCCGCTCGCCTTGGCTGACCACGTGCTCGAACGACTCCAGCGCCAGCGCCCGGTCGCTCGGCGGGATGCCGGCGCCGTGGTCGCGGACCGCGATCCGCACATGCCCGCCGATGACCCTGGCCGTCACCTCGACCGGCGTGCGGTTGCCGTATCGCAGGGCGTTGGAGATCAGGTTGTCGATGATTTGGTCCGTGGCCATGCGGTCCAGGTCGACCGGCAGGGCTTCGGGGACGGTGAGCGTGATGGGGACGCCGGCGTGCTGGGCGGCGGGCGCGAACTCGCCGGCGACCTCGCGCAGGAGCGCCGCGAGGTCAAATGCCTCCAGGTCGGGGCGGAACCCGCCGTGGCTGAGCCGCGAGACGCCGAGCAGGACCGTGGCCCGCTTCAGGTAGCGGTGGACGCTGTGCTGGATGCGCTCCAGCCGCTGCTCGATTTGCGGCGGGGAGCAACGGCCCGCCCTGACCGCGTCCAGCAGCAGGTCGACCTGGCCCAGGATCGGCGTCATCGGGTTGCGCAGCTCGTGCGCGGCGATCGCCATGAAGGCGTCCCGCGCGGCGACCGCCTCGGCCAGCTCGGCGATGCGGCGATGCAGGCCGTCGTGCGTGGCGGCCCCTGCTGCGGGTGGCGGCGCCTCTGGTGGGCTCATGCGGCGGGGGACTGCCATAAAAGGGGTTGCGCGTCCAATAGTGGGTGGGACGGCGGCAGGAGGCCGCGCGCACCGCAAGCGCAGGGTGGCGCCGCCAGACAAAAGCCAACGCCCGTTGGCGACAACATCGAAACGGGCCGGGCCGCCCCGCCACATTTCAAGACCGCATTGTCCAAGTGCCCCAGAAACGCAGGAATATTTTTCGAGGCTCTTGTCGGGTTCCGGGGTGGTGATCTGGGTGGTGCGGCTGGCGAGTATCTGATGTGATGGCAGGAGCGCGAGCAGCCAACCGGCTCGCGCGAGGAGAC
>JAABUP010007019.1_pt1 | contig 15482 bp, 15 predicted proteins | sample 5559201 | NCBI WGS metagenome assembly JAABUP01 (sample SAMN10711887, study PRJNA513373) | rock metagenome | isolation source: Antarctica rocks | place: Antarctica
GATCGCCCGGGACCGCCGCACCGGTGCGCGCGCTGCCTGCCGCCACGGCCGCGCCAGCGGCCCCGGCGGTGGCGGCCGTCGTCGCCATCCTGACGGCGGTCCCGAGCATGGGGGCGTGGCCGATGCCGAGGGCGCGGGAGGCCCCGCCGCCGAGCACGGCGTCGCCCAGGCGCGGCGCCCCGTAGAGCACGAGCGCCCCGGCCAGGGCCGCGGCGAGCGATTGCAGCCCGCCCGTGTGCGCGAACACCGCGAGCATCGCCCGCACGGCCACGAGCGCCACGGCGTAGCTCACCCCCCACAACGTGAGGCTGAACCAGAGCCGCGCCCAGGCCACGGCCACCCCGCGCGTGAGCGGCGTGACCATGCAGATCGCGCACACAGGGGCGGCCAGGTACACGGCCGCGCCGTACATCGTGCCGATGGTGCGCGTGATGGCGATGAGCACCAGCAGCACGAAGAAGGCGACGACGAAGCCGGCGATCACGCCCAGGAACACGGGATTGACGGTGATGACCGACACCAAATCACCGCTGATGAGGCGCGTCACCAACAGGCCGATGGTGGCCGCGCCCTGCGTGTGGTGGGGATCGGCCAGGATCTGCCCGGAGGCGGCGTTGACCGCGCCGATGTAGAGGCGCATCAGCCAGGGGAGCGCGGTGGTGAGGGCGAGGCCCAGCCCGCCCTCGACCATCTGTGTCAGGGCCTCGCCGCCCGGCCCCAGGCCCAACCGGCGCGCGTACCAGGTGAGCGCGCCTGCGAGGAAGAGGACGGCGAACAGGTCGCGCGCGAGCTGCTGCATCGTCGTGAAGACGGGGTGCAGTTCGCTGATCTGCGTGTAGTCCTGCTGCGTGGTGAGGTCGGTGGCGACCTGCGCGCCGATGGCGTCGGCCCCGGCGGTGGCCCCGTGGGCGAGCCAGGAGCCGAGGGCGCCGAAGGGGTCGAGGCAGACGGCCCAATTGATGAAGGGGACGGTGAAGCCCATGCCGCCGCACGCGGGCGGCGGCGGCGGCGGGTCCACCGTAAACGAGGCGGAGGCGGAGAGCGTGGGGTGCGTGCCCGCGGCGTAGAGGCGGTGCGTGCCGACGCCGGGCGTGGGATCGACGCCGAGCACGATGTCGAACGAGGTATCGCTGTTGGCATCGGCGGCGTGCGCGCCCGGTGAGGCCCCGCCGACGTGATCCCAGGCGAGCGTCACGTCCTGATTCGGCGCGAAGCCGGACACGTCGGCCGTGAGCACCGTGCCGGCAGCGGCCCGCGCGTGGGTGAGCGAGAGCGCGACGTGAGGGTGGTACGTTGGCGCCGGCGGGGTGGCCACGGTGAAGGCCGCGCCGGCGGTGGTATGGGCGGGGCCGACGGCGCGCACCTCGTGCGGCCCGTCGGCGGCGTCGCGGGGGACCGCCGTGCGCAGGGCAACGTACCCACTGTCGTCGGTCGTGCCGCGTGTCAGATAGGCGCCGTCCCAGTAGACCGTGACCTGCCCGGTGGGAGGGAAGCCGTCGGCCACGGCGATGAGCGCCGCGCCAGCCACGCCCCCCGGCGCGGAGAGTTGGAGCGTCGGGTGGTACGTCGGCGTCGCGGTGGGCGCGGGTGGGGGCGGCGCGGACGCGGCGTGCGCACGGGCTGTGCCCAGGCTGCCCATAGTTCCCAGGGCGAGCAGCACGAGCACGGCGAGGGGTGCGAGGGGTGCGAGGGGTGTTAGTCGTCGGCGCATCGGGTCTCCTCCTGGCGCGGCGCCTGGTGTTGTGGGGCTGGCTGCGCTGTGTCCGCAGCGCACCGGCCGCGCAGGAGGGCCGTGGCGTCCATGGCTGCGATGAGGGCCACGAAACGGTGTTTCTCCCCCAGGGCCGCGTGCCGTCCGTGGTCTGTCAGCCGATAGTAGCGGCGGCGTGTGTCACCGCCGCCCCGCACGGGGCACCCGTCGATCTCCGCACGGTCGATCTCCGCGATCAGGCTGTCCGTGCGCAGCCGGTCGAGCACGCGATAGAGCGTGCCCGGCGCGAGGGCGACATCCCGGACGCCGCGCGCGACGACCTGCTGCATGAGGGCGTAGCCGTGGAGCGGCCCGTCGCCGAGGGCGATCAGGACGTGGAGCGCCACGGGGGTCAGCGGCGTCGCCGCCGGGGGGCCGTTCGTCTGGGTGTCGTTTAGCGCGCGGCGGTCCATGCCGCACCTCCTGTCCCGGCTATCTCGGCTATCTCGGCTATCTCGGCTGTCGTGGTCTCCTCATCGGCGGCGAGCGCGGGGGTGTCGTCGCCCGCGCCGGGCGTGGGGGCCTGGCGGGCTGCATAGACCTCCGCGGGGGTGGCGCCCTCGGCGAGCAGGCACACCGCCTGGTACACCTCCTCACCGGTTGGGGCCGCGGGGTCGGCGGCGACGGCGCGGACCATGCGCGCCCGGACCTCTTTGTCGTCGGGGTCGGAGGCGAACAGCCACGCTTCCTCGGGCGACGACGGCACGTTGACCACGCCGCGCGCCGCGCGGGAGGCCGTCTTGGTGGTGCGGATCATGAACATCTGCGCGTACTCCAGGCGCGTCTTGTCGGCGGCCTCCTTGCCGGCCAGGTCGCCGATGCGGGCGGCCTCGCCCTCGGTCAGACGCAGCTTGCCCGCGATCCACTTGCGCGGATCGACGCCGCTCTCGTCGTTGGTGTCGTGCATGTTGAACAGGAAATGGAGCGAGGTCTGGTCGAAGTAGCCGGCCGCGGCGGCGTTGCTGGTGAGGTCGGAGAGCTTCTGCGAGACGAACATGGGGACCATGCCGGAGTGCCGCCCGGTGCGCCCGATGCCCGCGACCCACTCCTGCCCGGCCTGGTGGCGCAGGATGCTCCACCCCTCGTCGATCGCCAACAGGTGCTGCACGGTGCCCTGCCCCACGCGCCGGCCCCACGCCTGCGCGAGCGCGTCGCGGCGGTCGGCGATGTCGGTCATGGCGAACATCACGAAGGCATAGATCGGCGTGGTCGCGCCGAGGTCCTTGGGGTCGATGTGGAAGGCCAGCAGCCGGCTATCGACGGCGAACGAGGTGGGCCGGTCCACCAGGGGGGCGTAGCGGCCACGCACGTAGGGGGCCAGTTCGGCGGCCACGTCCTTGTACAGGCGCTTGTCCTCGTGGTCCTCCTGCGTCGCGGCCTGCGCCTCGACCCAGGCCAGCAGGTCGCGCTCCAGCGGGGCGCCGTCGGCCGGGCGGTCGTCCACGTCCACGTCGGCGCCGGCGTCGCCGGCGGCGAGCGTGGGGGCGGCGCGCGGGGCGCGGAAACCGCCATAGACGGCGGCCACGCCGGCGTCGATGACGGAGCGCACGCGGCCGGTGATGGCCTTGCCGCTCTCGGCGAGCAAGACCTCGTGGGCCTTGCCGACGAAGTAGAGGCGGGCGGCGCGCTCCTCGGCGGTGGCGCGGGGGCCGTCCCAGATGTTGATGGACGCGGTGCGCGGGCCGCCCAGGCGCACGGTGTGGCCGTCGGCGATGGCGCACAGGGTCTCGTAGCCGCCCACGGTATCGACGGCGGTGGCCCAGCCGTCGCGCATCAGGAAGGGCAGGATGAACTTCTGCACGAAGAACGACTTGCCCTGGCCCGAGCCGCCGAACACGTCGATCAGGCGGTTCTTGAAGGCGCGGTCGCCGATGTCGAGGTAGACGAGCGTGCCGTCGTCGTCGGCGCGGCCGATCAGCACACCGCTGGCGGTGCCCGGCGAGCGCACGATGGCGGGCCAGGCGTTGCCCACGGTCTCGGCGTACATCCGGTACGTCGTGTAGGCGGGGGCGTCGGTGCGGCCCAGCGGGCGCGTCGCGCGGAGCAGCGGCCCCTGCACGCCGCGGGCGCGCGCGGCCTGGGTGTCCAGCGCGCCGGCGCTCGTCAGGAGGCCCCAGAGCGCGTCGGCGCGCACGGCGAGCGCGGCCTGGTCGGGCGCGAAGACGGTCACGTAGATCCCGACGCGCACGACGGCGAGGCCACCGGTGCGCATCGCCTGCGCCTCGGCGCGGGCCTCGGCCTGGGCGGTGCCGATGTCCCCGTCGGCCTGGCGGCCCTGCGCGCCGGCGCCCACGACGAGATCGGCCAGGCCCCGGCCGCGCTTCTTGGAGCGCGTGCGCTCCTTGTCCTGGTCCAGCCCCTCGATGGTGTAGGACACCCGGAGCGGGGCGGGAAAGGCGAGCAGCGGGGCGGGCCAGCCGGGCTGGGTGAAGGTCGAGGGCGCGCGCAGGTAGACAGTGCAGGCCCAGGAGCGCGCGCCCTGCCCGGGTGCGTACACCCCGTCGAGCGTTTCCCGCGCGTCAGGGTCGGCCAGCGGGTCGGGGAATTGGGCGTAGAGCGCGCGCACGGCGTCGCCGTCGAGGCGGCGGGCGGGGACGCCGAGGCGGTGCAGGGTGCGCTCGACCTCGCCCACCACGCGGGCCAGCGTGGTCCCCTGGGGCGCGCGCTCCGGGCCGGCGATGGCCAGCAGGAAGCGGTGCGTGGGGACGTACGCGCCGGCCAGGTACTCCTCCCACCAGGCGCGCAGGCGGCCGTTGAGGTCGCGCAGCGCGGGCGTGGGCGGGCGGGCGTCGGCGAAGGCGCGGGCGACGGCGGCCTCGGCGGCGGTCGGCGTGGAGAGCACGCTGACCTGGAGCGCATAGCCCACGGGGGGCGTGAAGGCGGCGGCCGCGCCGTCGGTGAACTTGTCGAGCAGCGCGCCGGGCAGGCTGAACAACTGGATGCCGTCGAGCTCGAGCCAGATGCACGCCCCCGTGCCCTTCTCGGTGCGCGTGCCGTCGTCCGCGATCATGATGCGCTCCGGGCGCGCGGGACGGGCGGGACGGGCAGGACGGGCGGGACGGGCCGGTGTCTCCGTGTCCGGCCGGACCTCCAGGCCGTCCGCGCGGGCCGGTGTCTCCGTCCGCCCCGGCCGGAGCAGCGCCCACCGGGCGCGGCGTTCCGCGTGCGCGTGGGACGCCCTACCCATGGGTTACGACCTCCCAGCGGGCGGCGCGGCGGCCGGCGCGGGTGCGGCCGTCCATGTCCACCTTGCGGACCAGGCCGGCCTCCACCAGCTCACGCCGACGGGGGCGCGCGGCCGAGGGGTTCAGGCCGGCGCCCTCGGCGATCTGCTCGTCGGTGACGCAGGGATGGGCGGTCAGCCAGGCCAGGAGCCGCGCGCGTTGGGTCTGCGCGACGGGCGTCGTCATAACCACCGGCGCGACGTAGGGCGCACGGATGGGGAGGACGGCACGGGCCGGGGGGACAGCCGGGATCGCCGCGGCGTCGGGTGTCGTGCCCGCCTCACGCGCGGCCCTCCCGTCAGCGACGAGCACCGGGCCGTGGATCAGGGCCGGGGCGCCGCGTGTCGTGCGCGCGCGGCGGGCGAGCCGCACCATCCGGTAAGCCAGGCGGCGCGGGGTCGCCAGGAGGGTGCGCCAGAGGTAGCCGGTGAGCTGGCGTGCGTAGGGCTCGACCGTCCCGCTGCCGGCGAAGGTCACGACGAGGAGGGTCAGCAGCGCGGGGAGGCCCACGACGAGCAGCAGGTGGACCTGGCCGAGCCCCGACTGGCCGTAGGGCAGGTGACTCGTGGCGTTGATGAGAGTGTAGGTGAGCACGACGATCCCGGCGACGTAGAGCGCCTGGCGCACGGTGAAGACGCCGGCGACGATCTTGACGGGATCGTTGATGTAGAGGGCGCTCCGACTATTCCGCGCCATCGGCCCCCCCTCTCCCTGGCGGCCCCTGACGTTGGACGGCCCTGGCGAGGGCCGCACCGTAGAGGACGAGGAGCGCGCCAGCGAACAGCAGGCCGATGTCGTGGCTGACGACGGTGAGCAGCAGGTAGCCGAGGCCGCCGCCGAGCAGGTACGGGTACGTCACGCGGGCCACCAGGCCGACAAGGGCACGGGCACGGGCACGGGCACGGGCACGAGCACGAGCACGGGCGCGCGCGGGGGCGGTGACAGGCGGCGCGGGACGGGCGGCGTGGGCCATGCGTGGACTCCTTGTGAGGCGACGTGAGGCTAGAGGCTGTTATGCACTTTTACTATCACCAAGGCAACGGGCGCGCTTTGAGAGATGCGACGGCGCATGAGGAGGGTCGAGGTCGCGCATCCGCTGGCCAGGATCGCCGTGCGTTGGCCTGTTGGATGACCATCCGTCGCCATTAGGCGCGCCCCCGACGTTTTAGCGCATTGCATTTTGCGTATCCGTCGCTTCTATGACAGAAAAGTGCATAACAGGCTCTAGGGGACAAGCGGGGCGGTGAGCAGGCGCAGGGCCGCGCTCAGGGTGTTGACGTGAAACACGGAGGTGTCGAGGGGGACGAGCGCGCCCAGGAGCGCGCCCAGGACGAGCAGCCGGGCGCGGTACGCGCGAAGATGCCGGAGCGTCGTCGCCATTGTTTTGTTCCCTCCTCTCGGCGGTGCGCCGAGGCGGGCCGGCCTGTCCCGGAGGTCGGCCCGCCCCGCGCGATCGACAGCCACCTACTTGATGTTGGCCTGCAAATACGAGGCGGCGCCGGTCGCGCCGAACATGAACACGCTGGCCAGGGTGGCCGTGACCCAGGCGCCGCTCGCTCGCGGGTTGTGCAACGCCTGCATCGCGCCGGCGATGATGAAGGCGATGGCGGCGAAGGGGATCTTGACGGTGTTAGCCACGTCGAGGAGGGCCTGAGCGAGCCCGGCGAAGGGGTCGGTGCCCGCCGCGATAACGGCGAGGGCGGCGGGGTGCGTGAGGGCAAAATGGGTGCTCGTGGCGACCATGACAGTTTCGTGAAGCATCGTAGGGTGTCCTCTGAACTGGAACGTTTCATGCCCCGGTTAGAGACCGGGGACGACCTGAGCTGCGGCGAGCCCCTTGCACGAGCTGGCCGCGGTGGTGACGGTGGCTGACTCCCCCGCGTGGAGGCGGGCGTCGAACTGATCTTCGCTGAGGAGCAGGAGGCGCTCGCCCGTGCGGAGATGCTCGGCCGCGACCTGCCACGCGACGGCGGCGGACCAAGCCCGGCGCACCTCTAAGACGCGGTAGCCCGGCGTGTTTGCGACGCGCAACGCTAAGGTATTAGCCCACTCCTCGGTCAAGCAATCTTGCGTTGATGCACCTCCCTCTTAACGCTTCCACGTACGCACCTGTTGCTATTGCAACGAGGGCGTGCTAGTGTGAAAGTCAGACGGTTGCGACAAACAGCCGACAAGGGTGCGCGTGGGGATGTTTTTCGAGGATTCTCGATATAACAACATCCTCGACGCGCTCCTCGTGTTACGGTAGCAAATGTGCGCGTAGGTGTCAAATGCATGTGCGCACGTCCTCGGTGGGCTCCTTCAGGTACCTATGGCGTAGGATGGAAGATGGATAAAGGACCACAGGCTTTCGACCCGGCATCGGCACGGTTTGCGACACTGCTCAACCATCTGTTCGATACGCATCGTAAGCCGAGTGGACGCCCTTATACGCTGGCCGAGGTGAGTAAGGGGACTAACGGAAAGCTCTCAACAGGGTACATAAGCTTGTTGCGTCGGGGGGGTATTGTGATGCCTCCAGCCGATCGTGTCCAGGTGCTCGCTGACTTCTTCGGCGTTGATGTGGGTTATTTCACCGGTCGGCAGCCTACTTCCCAGGGGCGGGGAGGCGAGATAGACGAGGCCCTGCGACGTGCCCTCGCCGATCCGCTTGTGCGCCGCATTGCACTACGGACGTCGGAGTACGGCCCGGCGGAGCAGGCGTTCGTCCTATCCGTCATAGAGAGCGCCGATGCGCTACTCGCGCGACGGTTAGGGACGGAGCATCCTGGCGATGTCGCCGCACCACCTATCTCGGACACGAATTTGGCGGACAGTGAGGTATCCAGTGCGATGGAGGACCGATGACACTCCGACAGCGCATGCAGGCTATTGTCTGTAATCTTATACAACGGCTGCCCCCAGAGCCCCCCCAGACGTTGCTCGAGCTTATAGTGGTGGTGGCGCACGCCGAGGGGGTAGGGATAACGCCCTACGGCTGTGAGCCCGACGGCGAGAGATGTTCCGGCTTCGTCAGGCGCGAAGGGTTGAAGAGCTATGGCCTCTATTGGGATACCACCGCGCCAATGGCGGTACAGGTGCTCACGGTCGGCCATGAGCTCGGGCATATCATCCAGCGACACGTCCCGATCAATGGGACAACCAAGGTAGCACGCAAGGACATCGACTCGGACCCCGAGCAGGAGGCGGAGGCGATCGGCGAGGGTCTGAGCGCCTACTTCCTGTACGGCAGCTACCCTATGGACGGCGAGATAGACGACCGGAAGGCCGGCTATCGGTACAACGAGTACATACGGGGGCTGCTGTGGTAAGCGTTTCGCCCTTGCTTTCCCTGCTGCTCATACCGGCGCTCTACTCCGCCTTTCGACCCATACGCAGGAGCTGCACGTCCTTCGCCGTCTGCAGCGTCCTCGGAGGGGTATCTGGCATCCTCATGGCCCTGTTCTGGAACGTTCAGGTCGATGCTATCGTCGACCGCATCCTGCATGTCAACGGCGTGGGGCGCTTGCTCTTTCAGACATCCGCGGTCGTCGGCTTCCTCTCGCACTACGTGGGGACCGCGTTGGTCACGAAACGATGGACGTGGTGGCCGGCCGGACCGGTTGGTGCTGCGGCACTCCTTGTCCTATCTGACGTCGCATGGGCGGCAACGCGTGGCCATGGCTCCTCACCACTCTTCTACGATGGCTTCCCCGCGCGTCCTTTGCCCGCGCTGCTCATGAATGTTGGTCTAGGATCGAGCCTCGTCCTCAGTTGTGCCCTCGGGGTTGTTGCGTTCGCCCGCATGCGCGCGGAGGTACGTCCTGAGCATCGCTTCATCGTGAACGACAGCCTCGCGCTCTTCAGTTGCGCGACGCTCTTCGGCGTCCTCGTCCTTGCCCAAGTCCTCCTAGCCCTATCAACCGGCGATACGACGGACCTCATCCCCGTCATGGTGTCCTTCGCCGTCGTCTTCATAGTCGTCGCGATGCTGTCGACGATTCACATCTTAGGACGGGCGCGGTTGCGGCAGTGGCTCGTGCGGCGCGAGGACCCGGAGGAATACCAGTTGGTGGTTGATGGTACCGAAGCCAACATCTTGCTCAGTGCTTTGTGCCTGCCGCTGTATCGCTACGCCAATCGTGAGATTGTACCCAGGATCTCCGGGCGTTGCACAGCGTTGGGCCTGGCACCTTATCGTCGAAAGGTGGCGCTGGAAGCGGCCCGCTGGATGACGACCGAGCGCACGAAGAAGGCCGAACTGAGGGCACATAGGCCCTACCACATGCTGGACCCCAAGGATGCGCGCGCGATAGATTGCGCCATCGTGACTGAGGCGCAGTTCTACGTCGAGCGCGACGACCTTGTCTATGGCGACGTGTTTCGTGTCGTCGTCCTCGTCCTGGGCTCCGCCCTATCATCCGACATTGCGCAACGGCGCAAACTGCCGGGCTGGCACGCCGAGGTAGCGGCTATCATCGGGCCGATGCTGGACAATGCCGGCGCGCACGGTGGCACAGCGTCGTGGCACATCGTCATCGATCGCAGGAAAGGTCCGCGAACTAACCCTGCACGGAAGGTCGATGGCCGACCCACGCCCGGCCCTACGGGGTCGCCCCGTCCTGTCGCCCTGTTTATGTCTCCGATCGCGCGTGCTTGTCTTGCCCCTCTCGAACGGAAAGCGCATCCGTACCTCTCACGGTGGCTGCGCTCCGAGCACATGAAGCTGCGCCTCAACCGAAATCAAGCGGTGGTATTGCTCAGCGATCGGCGGAAACATTTGTCGATCTACGCGCACCCCGATACTGTACGCGCCGTTGCCGATCGCTGCACGGAGCGTACCTTTTTGGCCTATCAACGCAGGACGACCGTGGAGGCCGCCCGCTGGATAACGTTCAACCTCGACAATGCCCTACTCGATGAGGAATATCACGACCCCACCGATGTGTCCCTCCCGACGACTGCGCGTGTCCCACAGATCCGGGCTTCTCTGGAGCAGGAGAGCCGCCTGAGCGCCGACGTGTATCGCGTCCTGATGCTCGTGGTTGGCCCCACGTACCTGCCTGAGATTGCGCGCCGCTACGAGGGACCAGGTTGGCGACACGATGCCGCTGTCTTGATTAGGGACGTACTAGAAGAGCGCGGCATGCTGGACAGCATTCGGCGAGAGATGGAAGGGGGGAGCCGTGAGCGCGCGGCAACCGCGGCGTAGCGAGGACGGAGGCTATTGAGCATGCCTGTCGATCCTCGCATCCTGGATACGTCGTTCGGCCATATCGTCACCTTCGTCGTCCCCGCCGTTATCAATCTCGGTCACGTTGCCGCGATCCTCGCCCTCTGCCTCACGCTCGTCCTCACGGCCCACGGCAATGGCTTGCCTGTAAGCCGGGAACGGGAGCGTGTGACATGGCGGCGGCGGTGTGCGACGAAGGTTGCTCTGATCCTTAGTGGGGTTGCGATGCTATTAGACGCCATGTTGGTGGGGTCGCTCGGGATCGCTGACGCCGCCAATGTGGTCTTCCTGCCGCTAGCACCGCCGATCATCGTCCTGGCAGGTGTCACGGTTATTGCGCTCTTACGCCAATTTGGCCCGTCGCTCGGTATCCCCGATTGGACGTCACGACCGCAATAGCATCTCAGTTCCCGCGTGCCGCGTTGACGAAGACAGAGCATTCAGGGGCAAACAGATCTCGTCGTTGAGCGCATGAGAATGTCCTCGATGTTCAGGCAGAGGGCAGTCACGCCGTCCTCTTGCACTATCTGGGCCGCGATACCCCGTGCTCGTTCCCGGTATGCGGGTTGGTGCAGCAACTCAGTCAGCATCCCTGCCGCGCGCGCAACGGTGTAGCGTCGGCGCGGCAACCAGCGTCCGGCACCTAGGCGCGCGACCTGCATGCCGTCGAAATATTGATCGACGCCCCAGGGCGCCACGAGCGCGGGGACGCCGGCGCGCAGCCCTTGCGCGGTCGTCCCGATGCCGCCGTGGTGGATGACCGCCGCGCAGCGCGGGTAGACCGCTGAGAAGGGGGCGAAGGGGACAGCCAGCGTGTCGGCGGGCAGCGCAGCGGGGAAGGCGTCGGGGGACGCGCCGATCACGAGGGCGCGCGCACCCGCCCGCCGGATCGCGGCCACGCTCGTCCGGTAGAAGGCGGCGAAGACATCGCCCACCAGCGGCGACATCGAGCCCGACGAGACGGCGACGACGGGCTGGGGGGCGGCCAGGAAGTCCGCGAGCGCGGTCGGTTCAGCCCACGTCGCGGGCGTATCCCAGAAGAGGAACCCGGTCGGGTGCACGTGGCGCGGCCAGTCGTGCGGGCGCGGGAAGAACACCGGCGACACGGCGACCGCGGTGAGGGACGGTGAGCGATTGCCCAGCAGCAGGACATCGCGGCGTGGGCGCAGGCCGAACGACGCGCGGACCCGGTTGAGCCCCTCGTCCCCGAGGCGGCGAGCGGCGGGCCTGAGCATGGCCCAGGCGGCGCGATTGGCGAGGGGCCGCAGGGGGCGAGGCATAGCGGCCAGCGCGGGGGTGGGCGCACAGGCCGCGGACGGGATAGTCGTGGGAGAGAGCGCCACGCTGACCCAGGGCACGCGGGTCAGCTCGGCGACGATGCCGCCCGCGGCCTGCTGCACCGTCGAGACCAGCAGGTCGGCCCCCTCGCACGCGGCCCGTAGCGCCTCCACGGTCGTCGGCAGGGCCGGCAGGATGCTCCGCTCCAGCAGGATTTTGGCGAACGTGAGGGGAGACAGGTCGTTGAAAAGGGCCTGTCGGTAGGGCAACAACACCGCGTCATTGTCCCCGGAGAGGGGATGGACGGGTAACCCTGCGGCCAGGACAACGGCACGATGCGCTTCCTCCACGGCGATCACCACAGCGTGGCCGCGCGCCTGCAAGCCCAACCCGAGGGCCACGATAGGGTTGAGATCGCCGCTCGATCCGTAGGTTGTTAGGACAATACGGGCCATGTGTGACCTTGACGTGCGCATACCCCTATGGCCTCTAGGTCGGGACTCGCCGTGTGCGCGGACGCGCCCATCATCGTGGCACGACCTCCGCGCTTACCGTGTTACCCCAGGCATCGTTCCCTATCGGTTCTCGTCCGGCGCAGCCCATGGCCGCGCGCACATAGATCTGCCCGCGCCTAGGGGGGCGGTCGGGGACGAATACCGGCGTGTCGGCCTGGATCATGAGACCGGTGCCGCCGTTTGCTTTCAGGTCGGGGTGCGTGCAGCGCACGCCATCACGGAAGCGACAGGGCGTACACAGCCCCATCGTGCCGGCGAATGGCTCGTTGAACGGCAAGCCGGAGTAGAGGCGGGGGTGCGGCTCGATGAGGTGGGCGCTGCACGACGGGCACAGCAAGACCGCGATGGGCTCGGGCCGATCCGCGTCGTCGCACTCCTGCCAGACATGCACGCCGCTCTCGTCGGCCTCGAGCACACGCCTGAGCCGGGCGTGCAGCGCGCTCGAATCGTCCGCGGCAATTGGGCTCATCTCGTTGTTTGGATCGGCGGAGGGAACAAGCTGGACGTTCGTGGCCCCGCACGACTGGCAGACACCCGGCTGCTTAGGGCCAGTCAAGCTCTCCGACAACCGAGGCCAGGGCCGGGGAGGAATGCTAGCCGCCGTGGGCGATGTCCCGCCTGGCTGACTCGTTGACTGGAGGGCCGGGGACGTATCGTGCCCGGCTGGTTTGTGCGGCTCTCGCCTCTTCCAGAAGCGTGAGAAGAAACGACCTACCATTGTCCCTCCCTCAATCGTCCTCGGAGCCCGATCGTACTGCTCCCGCTAATCAATGGCAGGGCGTGCAGGTCGCACCACCCCCCCTCCCCCCATAGCATACGACGCCGATAGGTACGCATGCCGATAGGTACGCATGTAGCTACGCGCATGGAGGAGACATTTGTGAGGAGCGGCAGGCTGTCCCCTTCCCCTTCCCCTCGCAGTAGCGCTGGCGACGGCGATCTCGGCGGCCTAGCGTGCGCCGGTGACGCGTCCCTCGCCGGCGTCCCACGCCCCTGAACCGTGTGCCCCTGAGCGCGGTCACCTGCCCCGTACCCTGTGCCCCGTCGCTACGCGCGGGGCCAGCCCTGCGCACCGGGGCCTGGGACCACGGGTGGTCCCACGGCGGCGTGGTGCTAGGACCACGGGTGGTCCCCACCCCAGGATAAAGGGCTGGGACCACGGTGGTCCCACAGGCCCGATTTCCTGTGTGAAACGAGGGACCACGCGGGGACCACGATTTTGGTCCTAGTACCACGGTTGGTCCCACACAAATGGCCCATGTGGTCCCACAAAACGGCCCGTGTGGTCCCAGGGTGGGACCACGAAAATGTGCCCCGTGGTCCCAGGTGTCGCGGCCTGTGGGACCAGGACAGCGCGCCGTGGTGCGTCAGGCGGGGGACTGTCTCCTCGTGCCCTCGGTCCCCCAGGGGCTACCGTCGGCCGGACGAGCGGGGCCGGACGACGCGCAGGACGGCGACGAGGAGCAGGATGGCGAGGACCACATAGGCGCCGACGAGGGCGGCGGCGAGGACCGCGGCCACGATAGTCAGGGCCGGGGAGGAGGCATGGGCCAGCGGGGTGAGGAGGGCGACGAGCGGTCCGGTGAGAGCCGCGAGCACGAGGGCGGCGAGGCAGAGCGTCCAGACGCGGGCGCGGGCCTGCGTGTCGTTCATGCGTCGCCTCCGGCGGCTCGCCAGTCTCTCAGACGATGCCGCTCGTTAATGTCGAGTGCCATGCCCTCTTCTGTCACTGTAGGGAACCCCTGCCCTGGAGCGTTACCCTCCCCCGAAGGATCACGCCCCGTACATACCTGCGCCACAGGGCGACCCCGAGAAGACATGGGGCACCATGCGCGAACAGGACTATGGAGCACCGGCTATGTCTGTCCGTTGTTCACGCCCTCCGAAATCGCGGGGTTGGCGGACAGGATCGCTTCGGCCGTTGCCCATACCACCGGCAGGGATCGCATGACCGACGCGGCCCGCGCGAACAGGTCGTCGGTTGAGGCGATGCCGAGATCGGCGAGGACCTCGTCGAATGCTGGGGCCAGGGCGTGTTGCACGTCCCGCGGGGCGTCAACGACCAGGATCTTCTGGCAGCGCGCGAAGGTCGCCACGATCCAGAAGACCGCTTCGCGGTGGTGACCGCGACGGATGAGGTCACGGCTCCCGTCGATCACGATCGGTCGCGCCGCGGCCGCGATATCGGAACTGAAAAAGAAGGGGGGCGTGGCCACGGCTGCGGCCACGTCGAACGTGCGAGCTAGGGCGTGCAGATGCCGCTCGACGCGCTGGGGCGTCCACTCCGCGCAGCCGAGCAGGCCAAGCAGGTCCGGGTACAGGCCGGCGTGGGCGTAGTCGGCGAGCACCTCGCGGGCGGCCAGGTAGCGTAGCCGCACGGTCGGGTTGCGCAGCGCCGCCACGAGGAGGATGTGCGTGATCACCCCGGTCGGGAACAACCACGCCAGTACCTGGTCGGGCCAGAGCGCGGCGGGGTCGATGCCCCCCAGCCCGCGTTCGACCTTGTGTCGCGCGTCCTCGCACCGGCGACGCACCCACACCCGGTCGGCGAAGCGGGGGGACACTTCGCCCTGTAGACGGCGCAACTCCCCGGTCGGGTCGGCGATGATGGTGTCCACGCGGAAACTCCCGGCCAGGTGATACGACGCCAAGACGGTATGCGCCGAGGCGATCTGGCGCCAGGGCAGATAGGTGGCCTCCAGCAACGCGCCGCGATGCACGAACTTGCCCAGCTTAGGCGGCGGCTCGTCCGTCGCGGTCACCACCATCACGTCGACATCGGAGCCGATCGGCAGCTCCGCTTCCGCAGGCAGCCCGACAGTCGAGCCGCTAAAATAGGCGCCCCGAAATCCGCCCTGCTGGCGGGCGTGCTGCATGACCCAATCAACCGCCGCCGCGCGCGCGTCCCGCACTCTCATATGCACCATTCTCCACGAATCGACGACCATAGCCTACGTGGTCAAGTAGTAGTCGGGAACACCTACAACCATTGGACGCGATCCTTGCGTCTAAAGTAATCCTCGGGCTCGTGCGTTACCTAGATGTCCTGCGTCGGGCGCAGAGCTTTCACGGTGTCGTCACCGATTGGGCGGCGCGCTTGGCCGCTTGCAGGCGCTTGGTGGTGGCGCTGGTGGCGTAGACGGCAATGCCCTCCACGCGTGGGTCGAGGGCGGCGTAGCCCTCGATGATCGCCGCGTCCTCCGCGTCGGCGGCCAGCGCCTCGGCCACCGTCGCCCACGGCTTGCGCGCGACGAAGACGGTGTAGCGTGTGCCGACGGGCGGCTCCGGCAGGCCCTTGGGCAGGTCCGGCACCTTCTCGCTCACGAGGGCGAGGACGATGGCCTGGCCCTGCTCGATAGCGGTGTCAGGCCGGCCGATGACGGTGATCTTCACGGCGGTAGCCCTCCCTGGTTTGTCCTGCTGTAGCTGCTGTGTCAGCGCGCGATAGGTGTCGTCCGTCCACACGAGCGGCGCGGGGGCCGCGGGGGCGGGCGATGCGGGCG
>JAABUP010007022.1_pt1 | contig 15480 bp, 14 predicted proteins | sample 5559201 | NCBI WGS metagenome assembly JAABUP01 (sample SAMN10711887, study PRJNA513373) | rock metagenome | isolation source: Antarctica rocks | place: Antarctica
TGAGGGCTGGGCATTGCAAAATTTCGACTGGCCAGGCTTTCAAGATGAACGGCGTGCCACATACCATCCATAGGTGCTGGGCATATGTTGCCAAGGGAATACCAATAAAGTCTCAGAAAATTTTCAAATGCATGGGTTGTCACGGGGATTTTGAGAGCAAGGAGCGAACCGGGTGCACATGTATTCCTGAGGCATTTTTACACAAGTCCGAGAGGAAGCTCGAGTCTCTGGAGAATGGAGATTGGCTGATTGCCGTTCATTCGTTGAGGAACCAGGCAGTAATTGCGGGGTTTTATGGATTCTTCTGGCTGCCCTTATGAGACAGTGCTACCAATTTCATTGAATTATAATACAAGATGTGAGCATTTATAGCAGGTTTTCATTGGTGGTCATTGAGTTCATCGGGATATCCAATTGCAATGTTCACGCGAAGCTTCGATAGAGGAAGAACCAATCCATCTGACGATACATATCTATGCTTCAAGCAAATATCCGAACTCTCCAATTTCAAAACCATCATACCTCATACCCTGTCATCGATCATCTCCTAACCCTCAGCCCTTGCATCATACATACCACCCACCAATCCACCCTCCTCCCTCTCCTTCCCCATCCCCACCACGATCTGTCCACCATTATCACCCCATCCCCATTCAACCTACCACCTCAAACCCCCAAAGGCCAAAATCACATCTCCCCACCCCCCAAAATCTTCCACCAAAACCCAACACAACCTCATCCCAGCTTACGAACATCCGGCACGTCCTGCAATAATTGAAGCGGATTGGTTGAGAAATCAGCGGTTAGTATTGAGTGCGGTTTTCGTTCCGAGTCCCTGGTTTCACGACCACCAAATCCATCAACAAGATCCAGGAATCCAACACAAGCATCACTGCGTCCCAAATCCTCACTCCTCTTTACTCAAGTCCATCCCTATGAATCATCCCCTCCGCAACCCCAGTAGCCTCCGCGTTCTCCTTCTGCGTTTGAACTTCCTACATCACACACTCATCAGCGCTAATGTCCCAAGCACAGACATACGCCTCACGCCCAAACCCACGAGTCCGCCAATGACCAGAGATTCAGTGTCAAATACCTTACGCCAATCAATTAATCCACTCTATAACCAAGCTGCTCCTCATGGGTAGGCCCCCCTTCTAGCGGCTTCGAAAATCTGATCTCTCTGATTGGGCTGATTTCTGCTTTTAAGCACGATGATTGGAAGGCGGCTAATATTCACTAGAAGGGGGGCCATCCGAGGTGTCCAGACCCTGCTAATATTCCTCCTGCAGAGATTAGCCATTAAGAGCGTTGCATGATTTATTCTCCGTGTTCAGTCAATGCAAAGCAACCGCGGCACCAAAGCCTCAAGATTGTTGCTAGTATTTGTGAAATCAACTTGACAGTAGCACCTTAGAACTTTTGACAGGAGACTAGTCAATCGCGCGACATTTCGATAGTGGCGAGGGTCTCATCCATAGCCTCTATAGATCCTTAGCAATTGAAGCCCAGCAGACGTCGTATTATATATCGACCTGCTCATAAAACTTCGAAGTCAAGAATGATCCGACCAGAGCCAGTATACTGAGAGCCAATGGCCCTGCACTTACTCCCTTTTGCTTCCAGATAGTCCAGAAGGTACTGACCACGAAGACAACAAGGACGGTCAACCAAATGATCTTGGATACAAGCGCTTTATTGAGTCCCTCGATGATGTGAATGCCCCAGCCCATGGGTAAAGGAGCGTCCTCGTCGGCCATGCTGCGGCGGAGTTTCTTTGGCAGGCGGGGCAGCCAAACAGCTCGAGGATGACTCCGTTTGGATCTCATTAGATGCAGAAATGTGTGCGATGGTATCGGTGGAGGAGGGTTTGGAGGATGTTCGTTTGATTGTCAATGGCCTGCTGATCCGGCCAACTCTCGGATTTTGTATGGATGTTCAACCGGTAGCGTTCCTCTAGACGGAACTGAGAGCATTTTCAGCGACCGAGTCTTTTCGAGGCAGAGCTCTTGATCTGCTCACCTGCACAAAGCGGACATCTATGGGTTCTAGTAAGTACATGGCTGCTCGATGCCCGCGGACAAAATTGTATCTGTCCTTTACAGCTCGGAATAAATCGCCATCCGTGCGTATGCTGGTAATATTTATTTCTCCTAATCTTCGCTCCCACTTTCCGTAATTGACGCAGAGTTCGAAATGTTTCTTTGATTGGAATTCATCGGCTAAGGCTATGTCCTGGTCAGGGTGACTTTCACTGTTCGAAGAGCTTCGGCGCCGCTTCGGTCTTAGGACGACCCTCTCTGCTGTCGGGGTGGAGCTGACTGGCGTGATTGCCGAACTAGTGCTGCTTGACAATGTCAGGTGGGTTTGGGCTGGGATTGCAACGTCATCACTGTTAGCCGCAGCAATGCTTCCGTGACGAGCGCTTTGTCTGATAGAAGGCTCCAGGCTTTGTCTTGCCCCTGGCATTCTTGATAGGAAAAGCTAGATCGCCTAGATCGTTCCACGATGGACGTTTCGGATGGCTCAAAGCCGTGTGTAGTTTGATTGAGGTGACTACGAAGTTTCTCGATCGACTCGGTCAGGGAGCCATCAAAATCCCCATACTGCAAAAATCCGCAGTCCTGCTTGCATCAGTCTGGAAACACCAGCCGGAAAGAGATAGTTTTGGCAAAATCCCCTTACACAGGTCCATTCGATTCTCTTGTATCCAGCCCGCAACTTTGGTCTGCCTAGATTCCTGAGAGCTAGTTGAAGATCTGGCAAGACGGATGCCTTCCAGAATACTGATGACAATGGACTTCCAAGAGGACTAGCCGTGAACATAGAGACATCCATTACAATGATAGAGAGATAGCAGCAATTGACAGTCGGAGACAAGGTGATGTCTGAGATGTTTGCCCGGAAGGAGGTAGAGGCATACGCAGCGAGCAGCCTAACGCATAGCAGAGTCAAGGCACCATGAGGAACCCAGCTTCGAAGTCTCTTGTCAGCCTTTGCATAGCTTTCAGGAGCAAATGAAAAAGCCACGTCTATCTTGTAGTGCTCTTTATCGTCATGATTTGGAGTCATACGTTCCCCGTAGAGTTGATCATTGAATACCTCGCAAACGCCAGCATCCATGTCTGAAGATTACCCAAGGCTACATAGGAGGCGAAAACAATTCACAGAATTCAGCTTTGCCAGCATTAATCGAAAATGCTACGAAATAGGGGTCAGTCGCGAGACCAGTTCAATCAGGCTGAAGAATCGGAAGGCTGAGACGAAGGGCGAATGGGACCCGTTTGCGCCCACATCGACGGCTGCGTGCATTGGCGTCTCGCCATGACTGATGACCTTGATCGCCCTCCTTACTGCACATAACAGATGTGAGCATGCAGTGCTCACAAAACGATTAAGGATGTCTGAGGACATTGGGACCGCAGGGCAGGCAAAGATAAATCCTCATTGGTTGAAACTCCAGTAATTCCAAGAGGGGACTCATATCGCAAGGATGAAATACGAAGGGTAAGTTTCCCGTTTGGCATAGCGAAAGCCTAGATGAAAATCTTTCCTTTGATGGGTTTTGCGACTCTCGGGAGTCGCGCAGCTTTGAACCGTTTGGTTCGGTCGATGACGTAGGCGGGTTATTCGGCCGATTAAGATCGTAACTGCTCACTCATCTGCTTTTAACGACCAATCATCATTCAATGTTCAATCCTTGACTGCAATGGTAGATCAATCAAATTCCGACTAAGCTGAGGTTCGTGTCCTTATCAACTTGAAGGAATCAAAAGCCGGTCGACAAGTGCATAATTTGTGCACAGAGGCACGGTATTCATTGATGCCAGCGGCCCGGAGCTCGGGTAATTACCCGTTCCTAGTGCAGAGTGTACACGGGCATTATCACTTTGTTTGAAGCCCCGTGTCGGCACGCCGGAACTGTTAATGCTACGGCTCGGATAGAAGTTCTGCGAGCGTGTTTCTTCTCGGTATCTCAAACGACGGTACGGTTTTGTGATGGCATCGCGCCACACGTTAGTAAGTCTTGGTCAGCACTGTCTGAACCAAACAATATCAGCCACCGACCTTCACGGGTGTTGTTTCTCTCAGTCCAGATTGGTAGAGTGCCGATAGGATTCTCATACGTACCATGTAATTGGCAATGAGTGGTGCGAGGAGTGAAAAGGAAACGCATACTGCTGCAGCCGAGTCTTGGTTTCCTTAAGCCCACTTCCCCGGGCTTTAATGGTAATCTCTAGAGGTAGATTCAGCATTGTTTTCTCTTTTGCTAAGCCGTGTCGTGTTTCTCGTTGCTTCTTAAGCACACTGTTAACTACCTGCGCTCCCACAAATTTGTACTTCATTTGGACCATGCTCCTGCCAAATATGCTGTAGTGGGGAACACTGCCCGAAGTCTCTGTCATTCGCAATTACCACTTCCTCAAAATGTCTTCGACACAGGGTCAACTTCCGCTGTTACCCCAATCTACATACAGTGCAACCGCCCATGAGCGTCCATTGCTTCATATACCAAGACAAGACTCGGATACCGTCTCTAGTCTGCCGGCGAAAGCGGGGCGAGCTGACACTAACAGTAGCGACGAAGATGAGAATGCGCACAGAAGGAGCTCAAAATTTGCTCCAATACGTGGAGCTCCCGAATATGAAGAGTACAACCTCGAAAAGACTGCAAGCCAAATCCACGGTGGCCTGAGCAACGATGAGCGTACCGAGTTGCGACAGATTGCTTCGCTACACCGGTCTAAATCCGCTGCCACTCAGCCTGGTCTGGAGCGCAATGACACCCTTGCTGGGGTTTCAGAGGATGATCCGCGTTTGGATCCAGACCGTGCAGAATTCGACATATACATATGGGCCAGAGCTTTCATGAGAGCCCAAGATGAAATTGGCATCAAAGCAACAAACCCAGGGTTTACGTTCAAGGATCTCAGCGTATCTGGTTCGGGGTCTACAGTCAGTTTACAAGCGAACGTTGCCTCAGTGCTCATGGCACCTTTTCGACTGAATGAGTATATCAGTATTGGGGAAAAAACGCACAAAAAGATATTACGAGATTTCAGTGGAATTGTCAGGAGTGGAGAGATGCTGGTAGTCCTAGGCCGCCCCGGTAGCAGTTGTTCGACCTTTTTGAAGACGATATGTGGTGAACTTAGCGGCTTAGAGATGGAGCCAGGATCCGTTGTACACTACGATGGTGAGCCCGTAATCCCTGTCTCTTCCTAAAGATCCCATTCAGCAGTGGTCGTTACTTCCTTTTTGGCACATGGTATTCAACAAAGTATTGATATCCAGAGTGTGTAAGCTGAATTTGCCAGGCATTCCTCAAACGCAGATGGTCAAGGAATTCAAAGGCGAAGTCGTATACAACCAGGAAGTCGACAAACACTTTCCACATCTCACAGTAGGAGAAACTCTGGAATTTGCAGCCGCTGCAAGGATGCCTCACAGTAGAGTCAAAGACATCTCACGCGATACATTCATCAAACACATGACCAAGGTTGTCATGACAATCTTTGGTCTTTCCCATACTCGAAACACCAAAGTCGGCAATGAGTACATCAGAGGTGTCTCTGGAGGCGAGCGTAAGCGAGTTAGTATCGCAGAGATGGCTTTGGCCGGAAGTCCTATCGCTTGCTGGGATAATAGTACCCGCGGACTGGACGCCGCTACTGCGCTGGAAGTCACAAAGTCTCTCCGCATTGTTAGTAACGTGGCCGGAATGTCTAACGCAGTGGCTATATACCAAGCCTCGCAAGCTATTTTTGATGTCTTCGACAAAGTGATTGTGCTTTACGAAGGTCGCGAAATCTTCTTCGGTCCAATTGGTTTAGCAAAGCCATACTTTGAGAGTATGGGCTGGTATTGTCCCCCAAGGCAAACCACTGGAGACTTTCTGACCTCGGTCACGAACCCACAAGAGAGGAAAGCACGTCAAGGTTTCAATCAGAAGGTGCCTCGTACCCCGGACGAGTTCGAGACTCACTGGAAGAAATCCCAAGAGTTTGCTGTAGTCTTGGACGATATCGCAGAGCAGGAATCTTTGAATCCAATCGGATCCCGGGCAGTGCATAAAATGCGGGAAACTCACCAAGCCATGCAAGCGAATCATCTGCGACCAAAATCTCCCTATGTCATTAGCATTCCTATGCAAACCAGGATGTGCATTACCAGAGCATATCAGCGACTCGTCAATGACAAGGTATCCACGATCACCACCATCGTTGGACAAGTCATTATGGCTTTGATTGTTGGATCCGTCTTTTGGGGAACACCAGACACCACGGGCTCCTTTTTTGCCAAAGGTGCCACGCTCTTCTTCGCTATACTACTGAATGCCCTCATCTCCATCACCGAGATAAACAAATTATACGACCAGAGACCGATAGTAGCGAAACATGCCAGCTATGCTTTTTACCATCCATGGACTGAGGCCATAGCAGGAGTAGTCTCTGACTTGCCCGTCAAATTCATCATAGCAATCTGCTTCAACGTCATCCTTTACTTTCTTGCAGGCTTGCGGACCGAACCCAGTCAATTTTTCATCTTCTTCCTCTTCGTCTTTGTTGCTATTCTTACAATGAGCTACATTTTTAGATCTATAGCTGCTTTAACAAGGACACTACCCCAAGCTTTGGCCTTAGCTGGGGTCATGGTCCTAGCTATAGTCATACATACTGGCTTCACTATCCCAAGACCGTACGAGCATCCCTGGATGAAATGGATCAGCTGGATCAATCCTGTTGCTTACGCTTTCGAGGCCATTTTGATTAACGAGGTCCATGGGAGACAATTCCCGTGCGCAAAGTTCATTCCACCAACGCCTTATCAGTCAGGATCATCTTTCATTTGTTCGGTCGCTGGGTCCGTAGCAGGTGAAAGAAGCGTCTCGGGTGATGCATGGCTCCAGTCCAGCTACCAGTATAGCTATTCGCATATTTGGCGAAATCTCGGATTCATGTTCGCATTTCAGATCTTCTTCCTGTTCGTCTACCTCATCGCCACAGAATTGAATTCTTCAACATCCTCTTTCGCCGAGGTTCTCGTCTTCCGGCGGGGCCGCGTCCCAAAATATATCACGGAAAGAGAGGCGAGGCAAGATGAGGAAACAGCGACGACGAAGCGAATACCATCAGACTCAAGTGAAATTCATGACGACTCAGCTAAGGGAGAAGTCGGAACATTGCCAATGCAAAAAGATATCTTCACTTGGCGAGATGTCGTTTATGACATTACTATCAAGGGTGAACCTCGAAGGCTACTCGATCACGTATCAGGATGGGTCAAGCCAGGCACATTAACGGCTCTAATGAGTGTCAGCGGGGCAGGGAAAACCACCCTTCTCGACGCACTCGCTCAGAGAACGAGCACTGGAGTGATTACCGGAGACATGCTTGTGAACGGCAAGCCATTGGATTCGTCCTTTCAACGAAAGGCTGGCTACGTCCAACAGCAAGACTTGCACCTCGAGACCACCACCGTACGGGAGGCATTACAATTCAGCGCTATGCTTCGGCAACCAGAGTCTGTGTCGAAGAAGGAGAAGTACGATTTTGTCGAAGAGGTCATTGACATGTTGAACATGCGCGATTTTGCCGAAGCTATCGTCGGTGTTCCTGGTGAAGGATTGAATGTCGAGCAGAGAAAACTGCTTACTATCGGAGTCGAACTTGCAGCTAAACCGGCACTCCTCTTGTTCTTGGACGAACCCACGTCGGGACTTGATAGCCAGTCGTCTTGGGCGATCATTGCATTCCTTCGTAAGCTTGCAGATCATGGCCAGGCTGTGCTGTCAACCATTCATCAACCCAGCTCGATCTTGTTTCAGGAATTCGACCGTCTCTTATTCCTAGCAAAAGGCGGTAGGACAGTATACTTTGGTGACATCGGCCACAATTCCGAAATTCTGCTCAATTACTTTGAAGATCACGGAGCACGACACTGCGGCGATGCTGAAAATCCCGCTGAGTATATGCTTGAAATTGTCGGCGCGGGCGCGAGTGGCAAAGCTACGCAGGATTGGCATGATGTCTGGAAGTCGAGTCAGGAAGCTAGTGATGTCCAAATGGAGTTGGATCGCATCCATCGAGAAAAGTCTAATGAGCAGGTTGATACAGGAGACAACGATGAGGGTCGTAGGGAATTTGCCATGCCTTTCATTACGCAGCTATGGTATGTGGCTGCTCGAGTATTCCAGCAGTACTGGCGGACACCGAGCTATATATGGGGTAAACTACTACTCGGAGTACGCACACAATTTCCGCGTCACGAAGTGAGATTTTGCAACTAATCAGTTTTAGGTCATGTCTGGTTTGTTCATTGGCTTCTCCTTCTACAAGCAGAATTCTTCACAACAAGGCTTGCAAAATATTGTGTACAGCGTCTTCATGCTCACGGCCATATTCTCGACTCTAGTCCAGCAGATAATGCCTCCCTTCGTCAGTCAACGGTCCTTGTACGAAGTTCGTGAAAGACCAAGCAAAGCCTACAGTTGGGCAGCCTTCCTTATCGCGAACATCTTCGTCGAGATCCCCTATCAGATCTTGCTTGGTATTCTAGTATTTGCGTCGTACTATTATCCAATCTTCGGCAAGAACCAGTCATCTGAGCGCCAAGGATTGATTCTCTTGTACTGCATCCAATTCTTTGTCTTTGCCAGCGTAAGCGTTACCTTGAAATCCTAGCTCAGAGAGATACTGATCGCCAACGACGGACATAGACATTCGCCCACATGCTCATAGCAGCTCTACCCGACGCAGAGACAGCAGGTAACATAGCTACCCTCTTGTTCTCCTTGACCCTGACGTTTAATGGTAAGCCTATTCACTTGTTCATACTCCAACAAAAAAGGCGATATCTGATTTTTCCTCATATAGGGGTGATGCAACCACCCGCCGCCCTCCCCGGCTTTTGGATCTTCATGTACCGAGTCTCGCCACTCACCTACCTCGTCTCCGGCATTACCTCCACAGGCATACATGCTCGTCCCGTCATCTGCGCCTCCAACGAACTCTCCCGCTTCGACCCTCCTCCCAACCAAACCTGCGGCGCCTATCTCGCCGACTTTCTCGCCACAAAGCCAGGGGGCACTCTCATCAACCCTTCTGCGACCACCCAATGCGAGTACTGCCAACTTGGTATCTCGGATCAATTCCTCGCTTCCGTCGGTATTGAGTGGGACACGAGATGGAGAGACTACGGGATTGGGTTTTCGTACATTTTCTTCAATATTGGGATGGCGGTGGTATTTTATTACGTATTTAGAGTCAGGAAGTGGAGTGCGGCTAGTGTGAAGAAGGGACCTAGTGAGCTGGTGCATTGGCTGAAGGAGGGTGGGTCCTGGGCGAGAACGTTGTTGGTGGGTCATGGGAAGAAGATTCCGGAGGGAGAGGAAGAAAGGACGTTGCCGAATACGAACAGGATTTATTAGGGAGTGGAGGATGAGAAAGGTCTTTTGGCAGGAGTTTGGAGCACCTTATTGGTTTTTAATTAATTTGAACTAACGAGACCATAGAATGCTGTCATGAAGCGGTCTTTAACCCTTCTCAAATGTGCAGTTCCTAATGGGAAGACCTATTGGAATTCGAAATCATGGGATTCGACATGTTGTATTCCACTCCAATAGAAATGACGTTTCATAAAGACTTGTCATGCGGCTCAATAAAAATTTGATTAAAGACACATATGGCTAAACTCCCCTCTTGCTCTCCTCAATGTATCGCAAAAGCCCAGACACTACTAATACATAAGGTGCGACAATAGGACTTGAAACATCGTGGATGGTGGCGGCTGCCTGATCATGTAAAGGTATTGTATGCGGAAATTTGGTGCGCAAGGGTACTATCATGAGGTAGCTTGTTGGATCTTGGGACTTGTGCTAGTCCTTTGCACCTTTTGGATTGAAAGAAAAGGTTACAGACTATGTGATAGCAGATTCAACGAGGCGCACTTGATTCAGTGTTGTTTCAATACATTATTACGAGGGTGCATTGTAGAGATGAAGTACTTAATTTCACGAAGCGGGACGTTAAGCGGGAAAGAAATGGTCAGAGATATGGTCAGATAACGAACATTGTGATTCAACCTCTATCTTCATATACTAGCATCTTATCCCTACTTTGCATTAGAAAATATGTCCTCATTATGTCTCAAATACCCATCGAGTAATTGCAGAGTTGACGGAAGCAGCTGACTTTCGTCCTTGCCTGTCGAGACATCAAAGCCACTGCATCGAAAGACTTTCTTTTGGAGTAGGCCTTCAAAAGTACTTCTCTCATCCGAGTCTGAGATTGGCTCATGGAAGAGGGAGCTCAGAGCTTGGAGGTGGACGGACTGATCGATGAGCTGCAGCCATTCCCGATAAGGCACTCGCTGAATGTTTCCTCCCAAAGAATTAACGAGTGTCTCAAACTGAACAGTGTTCTTGTTGATGACATGCCGAATGCCAGTCTCCCCGCTAAGCGAGAATCGATGGACTAACCGGGCACAAAAGTCCACAGGCGTCAGGTCGATTTCCCAATTATTTACGCCAATGTCATCTAATTTAGGGGCTGTCCCCATTTCAAGGATAGACGCTATCAGACGAATAGTAAAGTCATCTTGAGGACACTTATAGTTTCGAGTACTGCCGAGCAGACGGCCGGGTCGGAGAATAAGAGCGTGACCTCCTAATCGTGCATACTCGTTGACCAGCTGCTCCGTTACCCATTTAGATTGAGCGTATCCAGTTAAGATGTCATTCTGCGGCTTGTCAACGGGGATTTCCAATCCGCGAGGAAGTGTATTGCCAGCGCCAAAGAATACAGCCAGGGTCGAGATGTAAGTCAGTCGTTTCGGTGTAAGGGTGCTGGCGAACCGGAGAATCTCGATGGTACCGTCAACATTCGCGTCCTCGAGTTCAGAAAAGGGTGCTATGAAGCTGACAGCGGCGGCAGAATGGTATATCGTATCGACTTGACGTGCAAGGTATAAGTATTCATCTGTGCTTAGACCGAGAAATGGCTTGCTCACGTCACCACAATAGACATCGATACGGGAGGTAAAGCTTTCATCCCACAGATCCCAATTCAGGAGAGCAGCCTTGATTCGATTGTGTGCAGAATTCAGATTTGTGGCTCGAACAATGCAGCTTACTCTAGTACCTCCTGTGCTCAGTATCTCAGCAAGAAGGTGGCTCCCGAGAAAACCGGTACATCCTGTCAAAAGTACGTGGCTCTGGTGACCGATTGACGGCGGGCCCACATTATGGAAGATATCACGAGGAAGAATTGTCCGTTTCACCAGATCGCTAGATGATTGGTTTGCTGTCTGCTGCCGCTCTTCCAGAATCAGATCTGCAAGGGATCTTATCGAAACAGTGTTTCGGTAGAATTGTCTCAGATGAATCCTAAAGCTAAAAGATTTGTTCAGATGGCGGAGGACCAAACACGCCTGTAATGATCCACCTCCCAGCTGCCCGTACGTTGTTTCGGGTGATACCACCTGATCTGTCGGCAGGCTCAAGACTTCTAATAGTGCTGCTGCAACTTTCTCTTCAAACGGTGTAAGAAGATTCTCGGGAGCAGGGTAAGGAGAACTATCATTCTTAGACGTCCACTCCGACAGAGCCTTGACATCCAATTTATTGTTAGCGGACAGGGGAAGATTATCAATGGCGACAACGGTACTTGGAATACTGTATGAAGGTAGGTTCTCCCGCATGAGTCTTTCTAATCCCGTTTTGAGTGCCTCTTCGTTGACTCTGGAGCCTTTTCTGGCGGGAACAACGTATGCGCACAAGGAACATGTCGGTGCCACCCCTTGTGGAATGACGACGCGTCGAGGACACGAGAATCGCTTCGCATGATGTTCTCAATTTCTTACAGCTCTATGCGTTGTCCGTTTAGCTTAATCTGCCTCGTACTAGCCTTGCGTCCCAGGCATTCGATTTCTCCATTAGGCAGAATCCTTCCTAGGTCCCCAGTCTTGTAAGAGCGGTACTGACCAGGCGACCCGTCTATGAATCGCTCAGCGTTAAGACGGGGCATGTTAAGGTAGCCTAGGGTGCTGACGCCAGGCCCTTTAACGCATATCTCGCCTACCCTGCTATTCTCAACTGAAACATTGCTGTCATTTAGAATGCTAATGGTCGTGTTCAGGATGGGCTTTCCGATGACGGAAGCAGAACCTCCAGACAGTATGTGGCCGTTGTAGTAGACCTGCTTTGTGCTGACAACAGTGGCTTCGGTAGGCCCATAAGCATTTATCACTTTCCTCCCCTCGCCCCATGTCCTGATGAGAGATTCGTCAGCAGCTTCACCCGCGAGTACGATGGTCTTGAGATCCGGCAGATGCTCCAATGTGCAAGATCGGAGGACCGAGGGTGTGATCACAGTGTTGCTGATTCGGTGCTGCCCAATGGTCTTTACTAGATTGCCGGGAAGTATTTCCTCCTCTTCGGGAACCAACAGGGAAGCACCTAGCATTAGTGTACCATTGATGTCTCGCATTGAAGCGTCAAAACAGAACGGCGAGAACAATAAGACCCGATCGGAAGATTCGATCTCCTGACTCTGTCGGATATCCGCGACCAGGTTGAAGACGCTTCCATGCGTGATGCCGACGCCTTTGGGCCTGCCAGTTGTAACAGAGGTGTAGATGATGTATGCCAAGGTGTCGTGACACGCTGCAGATAGAACATTGGGGTTAGAGCACGCCTTCTGCCCAGAGATGACTGTTTCGTTGTCCAGGCATAGGATGATTCCATCTTCCAAATGGAGAGACTTTTCTTCGATGATTTTGGTGATGGTTATAAGGACGATCGCCCCGCTGTCAGACATCATGTGCTGCATTCTTCTGGCAGGCATAGACTGGTCGAGCGGTAAAAATGCAGCACCGATTTTCCAGCACGCGAGCATGGCAACGATGTATTCGATTCCGCGTTCCAGAGCAACGGCAACACCACTCCCCATGCCGAACCCTAGGAAGCGCAGGTAACGTGCAAGCTGGTTCGCCCGCTCATTCAGACCGGAGTAGCTCAGAGTCCCGCGACGACTGATCAGGGCCACATTCTCCGGATTTTTTGAAGCGACTTTCTCAAACAATTCCGTAATAGCATGGTTTTCCAAACGGCACGAGCATTGCAAGTCGACATTGCATGTACGCATAGCTTCCAATAGATTACGGTGGCCTCAAATTTTCAAGCAGTCTGGGGAGAAAGGATGGGAAGAAATCTGGTGGTTCTAAAATCGAGACTTAGGTCTGTGCTAGACCGAGCTTGGGCGACAGATTACTATTCTAGTGGAGGATCCCGAACTGACAGGCTGTAGTGGATACAAAAACCATTGACTGTGATATCTATCAGGTTAAACACAGGATAAGGGACTGGGTCAATGGGGGGAGTACATCCACAAAATGCTTGAGACGGGTAAGGGATCCGAATCTTGCCCATTGCGGGAGACAATCCGATCAATACAATGCAACATCGAACAAAAAGATAGGTTCTTGCTTTTTTCATGGCGAAAGACTTTGTCCATTCCGGAGACGTCCCATCTGAATTGAGATTTAAAATGAGTACCACCGAGCTTAGTATGTGTCAAGGATCGGCCAACTTGCATGAAGGAGGACAGGAATCTCCATACGCATCAGGTGGGTCACGCCCGATAGCTAAAATGTGTAGCCCTTTGACTCTTGAGCAGCAGCTCGAGAGGCTTCGAGAGCACACCAGACCACCGACCTCTCAGCCTCGAAGGGTTATCGACGACTACAGTGCCGAACACGAGCACTCTGTTCGGCAGCTTCTAAGTCGCAGAAACGTCGTCACACACTTTGTGCCGGAAGAAGTTTCAGCAGCAATCAAAGGCCAAATAACAAGACATAGGAGAATTCGGACAGCTACAAGCCGGGTTGTGGAAATGGACGTACGTGAGGTCCTACGCAGCAACTCCCTCCCTGCGGTCAGAATGCGGATGCTTCTTGAGAAATTGCACCGATTTTTTGTGTGCGTGGAACGAAGATGTCCAGAGCTGATCCCATCGGGAGTTGACACGATTCAGCTCCAAGAGTTGTGTTCTAAAGGAAACGAGCGACAACACTTTCATACCGTTCGAAGCCTTCTAGACCCCTTTCGGATCGTTTTGCGTTATCTGTCAGACTCAGATCAGGGCTCAAGATACTCCCTCCTGCTGCAGCTTGGTAAAGTTGGCGTTGTTGTACCCAGTGAAGTAAGCAGCTTCGTTGCGACTGCAGCTTTTGGCGATACAGATGAAATACTATCTCCACCAGAGGACCTCCGTAAAGTCTGGAAACCTGTGGGGAGGGAGCGCGAGGCACCGGAGGACGGTGGACACCTTGGAGAATTTACCGAACAACTCTGGCGCACCCACTGGCGCGTGGGTGATTGTCACTCTCCTCCAGTCTCCGAATATGAGCTGAAAGCCCTTTTCGGAGCAAATGCAACGCTTGAGTCGCATGCCAACGAGCGCCTACCATACCAATGTGGAGCGAACAAGTATACGCTGGCAGGACAGGAGCCTTTCGTGGTAGACTGCACCAACAAAGGCTTCTTCACAACCAGTGGACCATCGGGAACGGCTTATCGGTATTTGAACCTATGGCTAGTTCTTGGCGGATCCCGAAAGAAGCTGCCAGAGCTGAGGTTTGCCATGGCAGCTTTGATCCTTGGGGGTGTGCATCACTCATTGTTCGAGGTGATCGGGGTTTGCGCGCCCTTACTTGGCCATGAGATGCCTAAGAATTTGGATGAGATGCTGGAGCAGCTGATCCCGCGTACGCTGGAGCTCGTGTGGAGGGGAAAGGCCCACAGTATCACGCCAGGCGCTTTCCGAAGCGAGCTGAGTCACCACATCGGAGATCGACTTGCGTGAAGATACTTGCAACTTGGATTCTGCACATTTGGCCTCGAAATGTTGGAGATCCCGCATTCCAGGTATTTGTTGCCGTAGGCTGGCGTTGTTTTCGTGTAGATGGGTCGCATTGGTAGCTGAAGACGGCGAGCTCCTATTTATTTAGCATATGCAAGTTTATCGGGATTCCTTGGCATTACCTTCTGCGGGACACGTAACCAGGATTTTGGTGGGTCCACCACCAAAATCCTAGTACCTTTGACCATCAACCCCATAACCACCACCACCACCACCACCTCATCAACAGTTAACCCATATATCCTAATTAGGCAATCGTGAGGCTCTTAGCGATAGATAACTTAGTGTAGCAATCGTCGTAATCCGAGTATGCTACGAGTCCCACCACCCTCGCTGTCGCTAGCAAACCTACCACTACCATATCGAAAGGATTCCTCTATTTATACACGCGCGAGACTCCTTCTCGAATCTTACTAGCGGCCTAATACAGTGGCCTTAAACGTCTATTATAGTAGAATAACGGCCTAGAGGTAGGAGAGAAATATTACGATATATAGCGATATTAAGATACCTCGTCGGCTCTATAGTTAATATAGTCTATACGACCGTCTCTCGCCTA
>JAABUP010007025.1_pt1 | contig 15473 bp, 25 predicted proteins | sample 5559201 | NCBI WGS metagenome assembly JAABUP01 (sample SAMN10711887, study PRJNA513373) | rock metagenome | isolation source: Antarctica rocks | place: Antarctica
CAGGCCTAGGGTATGGTCTGAGTGTCAGGCCTAGGAGTGTCAGGCCTAGGGTATGGTCTGAGTGTCAGGCCTAGGGTATTTTCTGAGTGTCAGGCTTACCTCCACACGACAGGCTGCCAAGAGCCATTGGCCTCAAAGGTGTGCTCTCAATGCTTTTGTCATTCCCTTGTTCCATGCAAGTGACACCTTTGAGAAGTGTTCATTCTGCTTTTCCTGAGTTTTCATAATCGACCCATTTTTGGTCAAACGTGTTTGGTTGATTCAACAGCGCTAGTGCACCCAAAATCCATGGCAGGTATGGCAAAGAGCCCAGACCCATGGACTGGCAGAGATAGGCTTTATTTGTGGAACAGGCTTTCCACACCTTGTGTGATTTGATGCACCAACCAAGGGCTGTTTGCCTGTATACAACTTTCCAAGCCATGCGTACATTCCTGTCTTTGTTAGATATGGGACAGATCCCAGACCCCTGCTTTGGCAGAAACAGGCTTTGTTCATAGACCAGGCTTGCCACACCTCGTGTCGTTTGTTGCACCAAGAAACGAATGTTTGCCAACACCTGAGGGCATCTATACCTTGAGCAGGTATGGGACAGAGCCGAGGTGGAAGGCCTGGAAGGTGTTAAAGAGACTCTTGACAACTTAGGGTTTGCCAATATACTACCACATCCGTACCTTTGGCAGGTATGGGACAGAGCCCAGGTGAAGGGCCTGGAAGATGTAGAAGAGGCTCCTGATGACCTGGGGATGGTGGCTTGACATAGCCGGCTCTCTCAAGTTGCGCATCAGCGCGTTGATCGCAACTGTAGGGTAGTAATCCTCACTGCTTGTCACCAGTCCTGCTGCGGGCAGCAGATCCCCAGCATACTGAGTGTCCCCCCCTATAGCTCCTGCAAGCACCACAGCACAGGATACACGGCCATTGCTGGGTGCAATCTGCCCAATGTGAGCTTCTGGCAAATGCTGTGTTGTTGATTGGGTCAGTGGTGCTCATTGCCAGTCACCAGTCCTGCTGCAAGTGACAGGTCTCCAGCATACTATGTCTCCTGCCCTATTGCTCCTGTAGGCATCACATCACGGACTCAAAGCTATTGCTTATGCACCCAGCGTTGTGTGATGCCCAGTGTGTGTCTCGAAGAAGAAGAATGCCACTGTTTGGGTCATGGTGCTCACTGCTTAACACCAGTCCTGCTGATGGAATTCCAGCATGTCCCCAGCATGCAATATGGCACCCTCAACTTGTTCCCTGTACATGGCACGGTCAAGCAGGAACTGCCTGCTTCACTGCATTGATTGCAGTCATCAAATGATCGTCCTCAGGCGCTCGTCATATCTCCAGGTGTGACTTGTATGCTTCAGCTTTGTCTGATTCTGTACTTTGATCTTTGATGTGGACATGCAAAAGGGAGCGTGGGATGCATACCAAACTGGTTGAGCTTCACAGACACACAGTGCATGCAGCATTGCTCAGCGTGCCAGAAACACATTTGAGTAAGTCAGCAACAGCGATACAGCCTTACTCTACTGCTCAGTCTCTTTTGGAAATTGCCCAACAGCTTACACCTCTAGTATAACAATGCAAGCTAAACGGTTTTTGGCCATTCTCGACATTGATGAAACTGTTACATCTTTACTGACTCAAGCTATCTACCAAGTGCTATCATCAACAGGTGGATCAAATCACCTAAGGTGGTCGCGGCGCCAGGGAGCCCGATCCCTCCAGTGGGGTCAGGCTGCCTTTGGGGCCGCACCCCTTCCCTCTCAAGCTTGCCCTCTCCTTGAATGTTGGCCTGATTTACTTTGTGGGTGTGAGGGTCTAACGCCCCTACTATGCCCAGCACCTGCAGCAATGCGCTGTGCTTTTTATATTGCAACAAATTCTATTCCTTCATTCGGGTAATGTTTGTAAAGAATTTCCCTGTCCAAACTAAGTGAGAACAGTATAGTTTGGTCCCATTCAATTGCGCTGTTCCCCATTCTGCCATGCTTGAGGCATCCTTTGTCAACCTCCTTGTCTGTGACATTGCACATGTAACATCAACCTGGCAGATAATGACGCAACACAGACACCAATCTGTGACATCACGACAATCACATATGTAAGATGTGATGCTCACAGTTGGCATAGAACACAAGCATTTCCAACAGCATGCAACAGAATCACAATCAGCCAACCATTGATACTTTGCTCATTTGTGCATTACACAGGTGACTTGCATCAAACAGGTGACTTGCATCACAGAAGTGACTTGCATTTCGCATGCAACTTGCTGAAGGGTCAGACACACACACATCCAAGCTGGTACAATGCCATGCAACAGAGTTCTGTTACATTATGCCGAACACACATGGATGCTACGCGAGATACTTGGGGTGAGTATGTGTTTAGGCTGCATCATTGACTGACCTTGAGGACTTCAACTCTGGCTTGTGGGGTGCCCTCACTGAGCATCTGGAGCAGCATACCCAGCAGCTGGGGGTACTCCATGTAGGGGGTCACCACCACCCCTGTGCTCTCAATTACCTGCAAGCCACCAGTGGACTGACATGAAAGAGAGGCAGGCAGGTCTCAGAGACAAGCCAAGGTCTGACTTACTGTTGAGACAACCTGAAGTGTCCTTCAATGAAAAAGTCAGAAGCATTAGTGGATTGGAGGATCAAAAGCGCCTGTCTGTTCATGAGTGACTCTATGCTTGGATCATGCAGAGACTCCTTTGCTATCGAGAAGCTCTGTGACCAAGCTATGCTTACATAGGCAAACCATGTGACCAAAGGAAGAGCACTGCAAATGGGTTTTGGCTGTGGTTTGCCATCCATGTGTGGTGTTTCAGCTACGCTTGACATGTTCAGGGCAAGGGGAAAAGAACAGGAGAGGGAGTGCAAGAGACAGGGCAAGAGGAAGAAGAGCATGCTTCTAAGCTGCTACATAAGGCAGAGCATAGGTTCCTGATGGCATGGCTACAGTGCACTGCCAAGCCACTGCAGAGGACACTGCTTACCTGACCCAGTGTCACAACAGCCACAACGGACTTGTTGGCGCCTGAGGGGTGTCCAATCGCCTCAATGATCAAAGGCAAAATATCCCCAATGTGGGGTCGCAGGTTAGACCCAGCCACCCGGGCCAGCTCCCCAATTGTGGCTAGCACACTGGCCATAACCCCTGTCTCACCACCCCCCTGGACTGGACCCTTCTGCATGTGGGTCACCTGGGGGGAGGGGTGGATGATAAGAGGGAGGGATGCGCTGCATAGTTTGCTGACTAGGGCTTTTAGGATGGGCCCTACATAGGGCATAACCAGGCGGGGGGCGCTGTGGATGAGGCACCCCAGCAGGTGAGCTCCCTCTGCAGTGATGCACATGTTTCGGTAACACTCACATATTCAGACAGAGTGAAGCAGGATGGTTGTCTGATTGTGAGGCTTCATGAACATTGCTGCTGACACTTTTTCTGGGCAGCATTCAGGCATGCACAGGGTGAGCATACCAGTGAAGACCGGTGCTGACTGAGTGAGAGAGGTGCCGGTCCTGACCATTCAGGAACAATTGTGTCCCAGCTTGTGCTGCTTGCACTTCAGGTCTATGCAGCCAGACCACAGACAGAGAGATGGGTGCTTGCTCTCAGAAGAAATGCATTGTGCCAGTGCAGGACATCAGAGGAAAATGATGCGTTGGACTCTGTCCCGAAAGCTCCTGAACTGGTGATTGAAGAGGCCTAAGGATAATGTAATAATGTAAAGGTGTTCTTTTTATGTACCATGTGTCACATGGACAGGAGGGTTCACCTTCTCGGTGTCGGGAATCTGGCAGGTGGTCCATGTCGCTCAGCAACTGCATGAGGTGGCGCCGCAAAGCAGGCATGACATACGCAGGATTCCGGCCAGCCAGGCGCCCCACCACCCGTATGGCCAGAGCCCTTACCACCCCGGCTTCATCATTCAGTGCCACAAACAAGGGCCGCAGACTGCACACACACACACAACATGCACAGTTGCAGTCGTGGCTAATGGCATCAGTTTGGCTTTGGAGATGACCGGTGTCTTGCTCTGAGCTGAAGGTAGCAGCTAGAAAGGTACTGGGCTTTCCCCCGATCAGCTTTGTCAACGTATGCAGCAGAGCACAGACACTGGTCGAGGTTCTTCATGCAGCAGCTCTGCCTAAAGAGCATCACAGCAATAGTCATGACCAGGCAAAGCTGCAACACTGCCATGGCTTAGGGGCTCTTCACGCAGCAGCTCTGCCCTATGAGCACCACAGCAGTGGTCAAGACCGGCAAAATCTGCAACACTGTCTTTGCTTACCAGTCCGCTTGGGCCAGGTAGGAGTCCAGGTCTGACATCTGCTTCATGGATTCCAATACGGTGCGCCGCACTGGCACTGCCATATCAGCCACAGCCGATGTCAGCAGCCTTTCCACCACAGCTTCTACAAGGCGTATGTTGGAGCCCCCCTACACAAGTTATCAGCCAAACTGACTTGAGTTGTGATGGTGCTGGAAGGTGCACATCATTGGTCCTGTGCTATGCACAATACTGATCACACCATGCTTGTCAGAGCTTCTTGGTTATGGCCTTCATTGGATGTATACAACAGCACCCCTGTCGTTGTTACCCAAAGGACATGAGAGTATGGATTGAGATTGATCAGTTTTGCAGGAGACAAGCAGAATTGACAGTGATTGCTGTCTGTCGGGGAATTGCTGCTTCTGCCTGATCAATGCTGCAGCAGCTGACCACGGCAGGGAGGTGCTCAGCAGACACATCAGTCACCAAACAAAGAGAAAAAGACAACATCATGCTATTTCTGCAGCAGCACTGTTTATGGGTACTAGTGTGCAAGAACACTGGCCCCTCAGCCTGAGGGCCTTGTTATGAAATAGTTGCCCCATAGGGGTAGCTCAGACCAAGCAGCCATGCACCAGCGTACAGCACGGCACAGCACAGCACAGCATGGCACAGCACAGCACGGCACAACACAGCACAGCAGCCCTGAACAGGGCGGGGCAGGCAGGGCAGACTCACATTTGTCAGTGGCAGAAACTGGCCATTCAGAGACACTCCATTCTGCAGTTGCGAATGCTTGGCCACATGCCTTTGCAGCACTTGCGCAGCAGCAGCAGCAGACGATCTGCGGATGGATACATCTGGATCATCCAGATAGGTCATGACATGATCCCTCACAAACTCCAGGAGGTTATACTGTCCAAAGTCAAATGTGCCCAGGGTGAGCAGGGCAACTCGAATCAGGGCTGGCCCCTGCAGTTCCCCTGCACACAATACAAAAGGACACACCTCAGCAGCGTACCGTGTCTGGGATGGAGTTTGGCCCGGGTCAATGTGTGATTGTGTCCGCTGTGGTTGCAATGTAATGGGTACACTCCTGGGGCTATGCACGGGAGTGACAAGGACATACACACACACACATGAACTCAATCATGCATGTCTGAAAATGCTCTGGGATACAACTCAGGCAATGCATATCCACATGCTTGTGATGGTGTTGACAGAAATTTCCAGCAAGACTGTGACTTAGTAAGCGCTGTGCAAGCTCAACAGAGATGATTACAAGCATGAGGAGCATGCGGTAGCTACATCAGGACAGATAATGATGACACTGATGGAACTGTACAAGGATCATGACAGGATCAAGACAGCCATTTGTCTTATCTGTCATCTGTCTGTACTTGCTCACTGTCTGTTCAAAGTTGCCGTTTCTCAAGTTCATACATTCATCAGAGAAAGAAGAACCCCTTGTACAGTACGATCATTCGGACAGACTGGGTGTGGCACACATGAAGAAGGCCTGACCTAGCTGGATAGCTTGGGCCAGGGAATGGGCAGTTGCAGTTGGCAGATTCTCCCGGTAGGGCTTGCGGGTAAGCCCTAGGCTCAGCAGGTCCAGCAGGTGGGTTTGAATCATGGGTAGCAGCTCCGGCAGAGCATGCACCAGGGCCTGTGCATCACACAAAATCGCTTAAGAGTACTGACATTGTGGCAGGGTGTCGACAATTTGGCAGTACCTGTGAGGCTGGACATCACACAAAATTGCGTAGGGTGCTGACAAATTGGCAGCGCCTGTGAGGCTATGCATGCAAAACCCAGCAGATGTAGACAAGACTCGTGGTTCGTGGTCCTGGCAGAGCAGTGCAGCACAGTGACGACTGTAAGCTCTGGAGGGCCAAACGCCCACACAGATAGGATGGGAAACAGGCAGCAGCCAATTGCCTGTGGGCACTTGACAAGGAACCAAGAAAGGTTTGTAGACATCACAAGCTGCAACTGACCGCATCAGCAGGTCTACAAGCACAGGTACCTTACTTCCAAAAGCAACACAGACGAGATAAATTGGCGAATTACCTGTAGGGTTTTCACTAAGGGTTGGGAAAGACCAGTAGACATCATGGGCTGCACCAGACTGGTGGCCTCAGTTTTCCAGGTGCTCCCTAGGGCTTGAGCCAAAACCCCAACACACTGCAGGGCTTCAGGGCAGTTTGGACGTGCCCTGCCCTTCACGCTGATGGCCTCTTTGATCTGGTCGGCCACCCGGGGGAGCAGGGGTCCCATCACTGAATGGGCCCCAACCTTTGCTAGTGCCATCGCCATCTCACCAAGAGCTGTGAAGCCTAGGGACATGACATTGACATGAAACAAGACACAGGCATTCAAAAATCATATTCTGGTCTGACAGCACAGCACAGCATGGCACGGCATGGCACGGCACGGCACGGCACGGCACGGCACGGCACAGCAAAACACAGCAGACAGCGCGGCAGAAGGCGCCACAGCACAGCACAGAGCAATTAGTCATGCCAGGGCAGCTTATGATGGCAGTATGCACACATCACAGCACATGCGGGCAGAGCACGCAGGTAGACTGCCAGGTGGAGACAGGGCCCTTCCTGCCACGATACAAGGTCCAAATACATTCCTGTCCACACAGCTACAGGCAAGAGAGTGCAGCTGCAAGCCTAAGGTGCAGTACCCAGCAGGCATGGCCTTCAACAAAGGCTTGTGCTGAGGAAACCCACCTACACCCCTCTCGGATGGGAACTTGAGCACAGACAGCAGGTAGTTGGTGCATTGCTTCAGGTAGGTGACAGCGAAGCGCTCAGGGGCAAAAGCTGCCAGGCGGGGCAGCAGAGAAATGACTGCACGCCGTATCAGCCTCTCCTTGCTCTCTCTGAAGCGAAGCACGGTCTCAACTACCTCACGGTATCTTGCCAACATGAACTCACCTGTGCACACAAGAGAAGTCAGTCACAGAATGGCATTGCCTAGCGCTAGGCCATGTGGCTCATGATGTCTTCATGTCGTACGAGGTTCTCAATGTAAGTCATCTGCACACACAGGGAAGTCAAAAGCCATAGTCATGTGTATTTTCATAGTCATAGAATGGGATGGTCTAGCGCTGGGCCATACAGGCCATGCGCTCTGTATCACACCTAAACTTCCCAAATACGCCTTGGTACCTTACCTGTATGAAAGCCTTGCCTGCAGCCAACACTGCTCACACAAGTCTACATCTGCTGATGCCATGTTTCAGCATATAGAATATCAAGCAGCATGGCTGGAAACAAGCGCACGCAACAGCATGCCTTGATGTATGATGAGCATAGTAACTCTAAGACTTGGCAATGTTCCTTTAACAAAATATGGCAATGTTGCTTTATCAAAATACAAAAATCGGCCTACAGACTTTGGTCAAAGCAAACCCCAGCTAACAGCCAGGTTGCTTGATGCAGCTTGTGATTGCAACAAAGCTGCAACACCACTGGTGACACCACTGGTGACACCACTGGTAACACCACTGGTAACACCACAGGTAACTTGCCTGTGTGGCGCAGCAGCTCTCCAAGAGCTAGCAGGGAGCCATGCACCACCTCCACAGAGGTGCCCCAAGTGAGACCCCTCTGGGTCTCCTCAAAGAGGCGGTAGTACCACTGCACCCTGTACCGAGTCTCACGCTTCTCCACCAACCTCAGGCACGCCTGCCGATTCACAAACAAGCTCATGGTGAGGACATAGTACAATCTAGGCCCACAATCCAAGCCTGTGGCAGAGTCTTGTGCCATGAGAGGCAAAGTCCAGGGATTGCTGTTGTGCTCATGATCAGGAATGCTTTGGACTACGGACTGCAACCTTCCATAAAACATCATCATGATCAGTGATCATCACTCAAACACAACAACATACATGCATATTAGGTCTCATGCTGATATTGGAAACAGTGTAGGAGACTTGACTGGCAAAGCAACAGCAGCAACAGGCACGGCCGAAAGGCAAAGGGTGAACTTCTCAAGGGAGCAGAGGGCAGAAATACCCTCAGAGCTGCCACAGAAGCCTCTCTGACAATAACTGTGGCATCTCTGAGACCGGCCCAGATGATTTCAATGAAGCTTCGCACATGCACATTGAAGACAGCAGGAGCATTCTCTGCCATTTCACGCAGGATGAGAACAGCAGCATAGCGCCGGTTGCCTTGGCTTTCACCCCTTAACCAGTCCAAAGAGCGTTTGACCTGCATGCACACTCCATGTTGCCGTGCACCATCATGTAAACACACATTGTGTATGTGCAGTGCATTTTGATGTGTTGTCACCTGGGATTGAACCTTTGGGAAGCCCTGACTGACAAGTCTCATGACTAAGTTTACTGACTGCTTATGCTTCTTGCAAAATATGCGGCAAAAAGTGACGAGTAAAGACTGCATCAGCGATTGCACATCCACATCCATTCCACATTGAGAAGTGCATGAACACCGTGATGATGTCTATTGGGCACAGAGACTCTCACGACCTGCACGCAGTATCTCACAGCAGTATGCAACGACAAGGCTAGCATGCACTTTTGCTGTCATGCATGCTTTAATCTGTAACTGTTAGCAGACCTTGCTTCTTGTGTAGCAGTGCTACAAGAGAAGCAAGGTCTGGCTGTGATCACCTCATATTCCACTACGTCAGCAGTGAGAGCCCCCCCTGTCTGGACAAGGTGACCAAGAGTTGCGGCAGCAACTTCCAATGTGACGGGGTCAGTATCTGTGCGGAATACGCTGCGCAAGTAGGTTGCAAAGTTGCTGATCTTTGCAGCATTCTCGCCCAGAAGCTGCACGTAAAGAGACAGGTTGACATCACGCAAGAACCCATGCGGCTTTGAGTTGGCGAAGCTGCTTCGGGCAGGTGCTTTGCAGATAGGCATACAGGGATGTTGCGCGCAGAGGGTGACAAAGACTGGATGATCCAGGATGCAGATGCATGCAGCTGCACAGCATGCATTACCTTGACATCAATAAGCTCATCCACAGACAGTACACCTCCAAGCCTTTCATTCTGATCAGAACTGCAGAGCAGACAGGAAGGATGACATATCTGCTTGTGAAAATGTGTCTTCGTACATACATATCATGTTACACACCTGCTGATATGGCTTTGTATGGTGCCATAAAGACTGGTCATAAACTTTGAGAACGGCTGCCCTGACAGGTCCCTGGCCTCTGCCTCAACATACTCTCGCAAAGACCTGTCACCGTCCCTTCTTCTTTCCAAGTTGATGCCAGGCCTGGACATCTCCCCCAGGATTCTGGCAAGATTCTCGCCTCCATTCCTACTTCCTTGATGGCCATTTCTGCCAGTCTGAAGCTGACCACCACCATTGGTGGCCATTACTGCTGCACCGACATTGCTTTTGCAAGCGCTTGCAACTCAGGTCAAGCGTTTTCAACGCAGCTGTCGCTCGTCACGACGCGCTGGTCGCGAAATACACGGTGACTCAAAATATAGAGTACACTTTGAAGCCGGGGACAGGCAACACGTGGACGCAGAGCGACGTGCTTGCTCGACAACAAGCGAGCTGCGCCTGAGATCAGAGTCGTACCGTCGTTGCGGCCGGTGACAGTGCAACGCAACACGGTATTTTAACTGCAAAACGATGATGCGATTGCCTGAAGTTGTCGTGTTGACCTGTCAACCCGCAAATCGCGCAAGATATGTCGAGCCTTGACTACACCTGCCGCAAAGAAGCCCCTTTTCGTTCGTGTCCACACTACTGTCAGGTATGCATAGTTGAGCATTTCGGTTTTGCAGTTTAGATTAGCCTTGCTTTATCTTCAAGGCTCAGGCATGTGACATTTATGAGTCACAAAAGCAGTCACAGGACCAACAACGTGACGCTATCTGCACTATGACGTTAGCGTGTAGCTTCGGTCAGCGCGCGATGAGAGATTGAATGTCGATCAACAACTCAGGGACTTTGCGCTTGCTTTGAGTCTCCTCGCGCTGCCAACCTGTGTCTGCTCACATATAGCTGCACAGACCTGATTTGCTGTCCTACGACATAGTTTGTGCTTCACTTCTCACAATGACTCTGTGGAATATGGCTGTGGTGGTGTTATCATTGGCAGCCACCTCCAACGCCTACTCGTTCTTGAGTTGCGTTGACTACGACAGAACGCAGGACATATGCTACGGTACTTAACTGCAGCTCTGTGTGCTTACGTCGGCTCACAAGTGCTGTTGCTGTATAGCACACTGTACAGCAGGCGCAGCCTTGCGTGTCGATATAAGCTTTTGTGCTTTGACTGTCTGTCAAGAGGGTGTGCCTTAGGCTAAAGTTTTCTTTGGCTGCACATGCAGGTTTCATGAGAGACTATGCCAGCATTTTGCCCACTGCAAGTCATGCCTACAACTTCCAAGCGAATGCATATAACTTCACCAACAATACAGTCATGGCAAACAACTTGGCTTCTCAGGCAGATGTAGCAGTTGACCCTACACTGCAGGCAAGCCCTCGATTTGCTCACTGCCAATCCTGAGCAAAGTGTGTTGCATCAGTGCCTTGCTGGTTCGCATACTCACAGGCATGATAGGATGCTGTCTGGCACAGCACAGCATATGCTCCTGCACAGATATGTCCAAGAGGCGTGATACGCCTGTTACAAATTTTGCAATTTCTAGCAATTTCAAGAACTTTGTGGTTACATACTCGCCTGTGTTTTGCCTGCAGCATGCATATGTATGCGCTCAAAGATGCAGTGTTTGCTGCATGTACTAACACTAGGTTTCTTTGCTCTGCAGAACCGCACTTCAGCTTCTGCTGCCCTGCCCAACAATCAGCAGGTGTACAATGCGTATGGAGCCTATCAGATGCTGCAAGCTGCTCCCGGCCAGATCATCACACTCACATGGCCCCGTACTGCTGATCCTGATGGCACTGTGGCTGATGGCAGCTCCCAGCTGAACATCTACTACAACCCAAATGCCACTATCAATGCAGGTGTGTTTCACAATGCTGTGGTTTGCAGCTGATCTGTGCATCTGGCCGCGGATGCAAATGCTGTGAATAGCGGGATGTCTTTGCATGGGTCACAAACACAAGATCCATGGCCTTATTGTGAAAAGTGGCACGCACAGACCTGGCACGTTCAGGTCAAACTATCGTATTCTTGTGTGAGAATGCGCTCAAATGTACATGCTGGTGGCATCAAGTCCAGCCGTTGCAAGACCACATGCCATGCCTTGACCCTTTTATCATAGTCTCTTGCTAGTTGATCCTTGCTCTCTGACCTTTTGACTGCTGAGGTGCAAGCCTGGCAGAAGTACCGTCTCATTACCTGATGTCGGCTGCTGCATTGTGCAGGAACCAACTACAACAGCAGCACTGACCCCAGCCTTGCTGTCTTCCAACAGCATCACCTAGCCAACCTGTCATATGCTGACAACCTAACCTGCCTGGTTGATGACAACAAGTACAACCTGTCAGTGCACTGCTCAGGCCAGGTTCAGATTCCTACCAATCTGACAGACGGCATCTATACCTTCCTGTGGCATTGGGTCATCAACAACACATCCCCCCAGCCAGTCGACAATGCTCCATTGTACTTGGACTACAGATTTGCCTTCGAGATCCAAGTCAGAACTCCTTCGAACCTGGTGTGTGCGACAGAAGCTGCCAATGCACTTGCTCCAGCGCCAAGTGCAGCGACCGGAGCTTCAGCCGGTGCTGCTGCACCTGCGCAGATTGTTGCGCAAGGGAGCTCGCTTGAGTCAGCAGCTTTCTCAGGGTGACGCAGTCATAGCTATACCCTATAGCCATACGTCTGGCTTATCAGCCTGAAAATTGCAGCTTGTGATCACCAAACCTGACAGGGATTGCTTTAATCACTATGATGTTCAAGTTTTGTTGAGAGTGTCAGGACCCTTGGAATGGAGGAGTGTCTGGGCTTTAGGGCGTGTGAAATCGAAACATCAGAACCCAGGACTGTCAAAGCTTCAGCACGGGTGAATCTGGAAGATGCAACAGATGAGCCAAGTTTGTGCAATTCGTCAATAAATGCTTGCTAGCAACTGAACAGAGAGATCCGACAGCAACACCCTATTAGGCCTCCGGAGTAACATCATTTCATCAATTAATATCAATTGTATTTCTTTTCAGTTGTTCTAGACGTGTCTGTGACAGTATATGACTGTAGAGATGCTTGTTGTATCTCACGACCTTGCAAGCCCGTCTTGGAGCAAACACATGTTGCACATGAACTATCGAAGTCAACAGATCCTTTTGGCTTGCACAAGTTTGGCGTCTATTGGCCCGCTCAGACGTGCAGCTGCAGCCTGCTCTGCATGGGTGTTGTGAGACTTAGCTTAACTGCAGATGTGCTTGTGTGTGGAATGTAAGACCACTGGCTTTATGGAGGAAAACAAACCATGCTTGCCTGTATGCACAGTCCATCCTGACAGTTCAGTCTGTGAGGGCAAAGTCGCACTATGCGTTTGTAGCTGTTCAAAGGCTTTTTGCTGTGCTGAGCTCATGTTGCAGTGCTCATGCAAACCATTGCAGTGCAGTAATGAGATTGGTTTTGCAGGAAAGATAGTCTGCTCTTGGAGCAAAATCGATGACTGAACAGCTGATGCTCATCCCTTTGATGTCCAGCATACAACCTCCTTTTCAGCTGCTTCCCGTGCAGTCTTTTGCCCAGTGCTTGTGCACGGCCTCTGCTCACATCATGAACAACTTGTCTGCGCCAGGATGAAGGCCACAGACACCCTTCCTGTCACCACAACAGTCGGTGGAAAGGCTGTCAAGGAAGCAATTGCTGATCGCAAAGGAGCTCTGCAGCAGCTTGCGTCAGCAGGTCTGCAGGACTGCCCAGTAGATTTGGAAGCCCTGAGGGTGGTAGCTCTAACACTCTTTGCCTGCCATGGCAACTTTCGTTTGAGATGCATGACTGAAACTTTATTCCAAATGAACAACATTGTTGTTGAGACCTCTTTATTGGCCTCTACAGCTCGGATGCGCGGAGAATCTGGTCCACAAATTACGCGCGTTGAGGAGTCAGTCGCGAGCGGTGGCTTGATCCCCTGTGAGATTTCATACGCACTCAAGCTCGTAAAGCTGCTTTTAGGTCATGCTCGATGAGCAACTGATCACACGAGCCTTATTTGGGGGAGCAATAGAGATGAGCCTGCCACAGCGGTTTGTGGATGTTAGCGACTACCGACCTGTGCCTGATCACCAAGAGGTACACTTGAGCCTTGCGTCCCAGCACTACCCTGACACTCAACGGCCCTTGACCTATCGTGCAGGTGTGGACGGACGCCACTTTGGACCAATCCGTCATACTGGAAATAGTAGTAAGAATAGATTATTTTACTGGCTGTGCTGAGCATATCTTCCTTGCAGCGTAACTATGTAGCAGTGAATAGAATACGTCTGACATGCAGGAACACCAGCCAGTCCCAGACCAAGACTGCTGCAAATTGTATTTCAATGATGTGGCTGAGCACAATCAAGCTGCAAGTTGCCAGATACAAAGTATCAGATGTCCAAGTGCGTGCTTGCAGTTACTACTGACGCGCTCAGCACAGCCGTCCGGTTGTCACCAGCATCTCATCCATGCCTGTCACATGCCAACATTTCATCTGTTTGTGTTCTCAAGTGATGCTTGACTCGTGGCTATGTGACAGGCATCCAAGAGTGCCAATTACTGCTGCAGCAACAGAAGAAGTACCAGCGGTTGCTGGTGAAGCTCTGAAAGCAGTAGTCACTGGCCTTCAGTCAGTTGCAAAAGGCAGACAAGAAGTTCACACAGCCAATGACATTCAGGTACATTCAGATCTGCAACGCTGTTGCATGCATGATTGATCAAGGTACATGTTTGCCTCTGTCACATTTGTCTTTGTCATGTGTAAGCAGCCACCTTACTTATTTCTGTACGACATGTCTATTTCCTGTTTGCGATCCTTGCAGATTCAGCTTGCTGTCTTTAGATATCCTGACCGAGATTCAGACATCTTGGTCACCTTTAACACACCTGTCTTCATCAATGAGGCAAGCGCTGCAGCACAGCATACTGGAGCAGGGCACAAGACTGCTCACAGATCTGCACCTAAGCTGTTCGCAAGCATGCTCAAGACTTTTCACATTTTTGATTACACTTTATTTGGTTAGGGTTCATTGCATGCTCAGTCTGTAATTCCTGCAAGAAGAAGGCTGCTGGCTGCGATGATTGTGCGATACTGCTACAAGTTTTCGTGGGCCTGTCATCGAGTCAATTGCAGCTGTAGAATGTTAGGGGTCAAAGCGTTAAGTAAGGATCAGGTCTCCAGCTGCAGTCGAAAAGTTTAGTTGTTATGAAGCGTAACGGAGTTTTATGATCGTTGTGCCCATCAACAGCCATGGATCACATACAAGCTGCAAACAGCTCCAAGACACACAAACAACAATGGGCAAGGTCCAAGACTGCAGTGGTAAAGGGTTTAGGTAAACACGCGACTAAACAGATTTTGGTGGAGTTAGAACCGCATCATGTGCTTATTACAGCATACGCACTAACTATGCCTGTGGCTTGAGGATATGGGTTGAATACCTGTCCACTAAACTATCTGTACATACTAAGTAGTCTTGCCTGCATTCAGAAGGTGACTTTCCATGAACTGCTGTGCACACATATGATGCCACAAATTCATCACACCTCTCTGCTTGCATGATATGAGATACCGTGTCATCAACCATCCCAGCCATTGCCATGTGCTACACAGGAGCCTGACTTGACTATGTATCCATCACATTCTTCAACCTGTTTCAGCACGTCTCTTTTCTGCTTCTGTTTGCTCTAAACTCTCCACTTCCTGCAGCAGCTGCTGCATCTGGTGGTACAGCTCAGTGTCAGCTTGTGTCTGTGCAGCTTGTTTAAGTGTGGTGCGTAAGTGCATGCGCGCCGATGCAAGGTTCTGAGCTGACCCTTGACCACTGGACACCATTTCCGCATGTAATTGACAAAGCTGTAATGATGCCTTTGCATAGGTCTCAAAAGCAGCAGAGTCTTTCTGCCAGCTACTTCCCTGTAGGCCCCGAATCTGCTTCAAAAGGGCCTCTTTAGCACTGACTTGGAAACCCATACTCCTGAGGCAGACAATACCCACTTTAGGACTGACCACCATTTCACGCTGGTACCTGACTCACATGACAACTGGCAGTCATGCCTGTT
>JAABUP010007026.1_pt1 | contig 15473 bp, 16 predicted proteins | sample 5559201 | NCBI WGS metagenome assembly JAABUP01 (sample SAMN10711887, study PRJNA513373) | rock metagenome | isolation source: Antarctica rocks | place: Antarctica
GCTGCCGGCCCAGACGCCGTGCCATTGCGCGAGGAAGGTCGTCGCTGTTGCGGTCAGGATGATGTAGCTGTGAAGGGAGAATCAGTGGGGTGGAGCTTCAATCATGGGGCTTTGAAGAGGTTTATAGGGGGGTGGCAGGAGAGCTAAGGGGTGTGTTCGTTTCGTGGAGACATACCCGTACTCGTTGGGGACGGTGAACGTAAACGGCATATTGATGATTTAGTGAAGGTGGTGAGCTGTTGGGGATCTGTAGGTGGATGGGAAGTGCTGGTATGACTGTGGTAGAAACGGGATGAGGGAAGTTCTGGAGAAATATATTCTGGCCATGCGTCGGCATTGACGTTGTCCCGGCCCCGTCTACATAAATCGCATGAACGGCCCAGAGTTTCCCTTTCGGACCAGGTTTTGGACAGGTACACAGTTATTACCTTTTGCGCCCTGTGACTACTACCATACTATGCTCAAGCATGTTTATCAGAATGTAACCTTCACCAGGTATAATGGTGATTAACCCAATGCTGTACATTTCTAATGCTTGGCATTCACCACCTTGTTAATTACAAACTCCAATTTCAACACACACCGCTTTTGTGAGAAGGGCGTCAAAGGCCAGACCAAAACCCAGATCGTGCGGATACCTGGTTCTTCGAGTTAGATATGCACGGCAACGGTGGGATGGTGGCTTTCAGGCGAAATCCTACGGATTACACAGATCCTTCACACCCACGGTAACAATACCGAGGAGTCTAAGAATATGCTTAAGAAGCAGCTTGACATTGCTACCTATAATTCCGCCATCAAGACTTCCCAGGATGTCTGAATCACCGTGTTTGAGGTGAGCGGCGGGCATCTCTCCGGAGGGGCGGCAGAAAGGCGTGCATCGAGACAGAAAAAACAAGCCATGCCCAAGCGGCGCAGCTTCAGCTCCGGCGATATCCATCTCTTCCTGCGTCCAACTGTACACAAGCCTTTGGTATCTGTTCAGCGCCGTCCAACTCTCCTCCGGAAGGTCCTGGCGTTTCTGAAGAGGACGCCTGCACTGCCTCCACTGTATTTGAGGGCTGGAGTCTACGCTGTATCCCACACCATCCACGTGCCCTGGCAATTAGGAAGATGATCAATGCAATTCCAAAACTCCCTCCAATGGAGGCCGCAATCGCCCCGCCGAGAGCGGCTCTACTGATGGCCGGCCCGCTTTGCACAACGGGATCGGGATGCTCCAAAATCGGCTGCTGCGGAGACTGGGCTTTGAGAGATTGGCACCCGGAACTGTTGAGATGTACGCGTAAGAAATTATATGTCAGTCTAAAGCCGTACCTGGAATCAGATTTCATGGAAAGACAATACGGATCAGAATGCCATTCTCACCTCCATTACTATCTGCATCCGCCGGACGAAAAAGTGAAAAAATCCGATGTGAAGCGCTCTCGACCGACCTTCATTTCGAACGTATAATCACAATCGCTGGGAGCACCTGCTTTAAACACATAGTGATAATAATCTGGCTTCCACGAGAGCGATCCACTGTTCGGTGAACCGTCTGCGACGAACGATAGGGTCAGTCCGGAGCTTCTTCAACTTGGAGCGCGAGATTACTTCGTACCGGATAGAGTATCAATAATGCCTACATTCGCTCTATCGAGGCCTTTTTGAAGTATTATCGAAACATTCGCCGCAGGACTTAATGATGTTGTCCATCTTGTGTTTATTGGTCGTCCTAAATTTAAGACATCGGCAAAGACTGGGAAAGTGATGGTCAGGTCTGCGCGTTTGCTCAGTGGTGACGACAAGGTCAATGACGCATAGAGCAGGATTAATGAAGTAGTCAGAAAGAAATGTGTGTTGACTTGTAGCAAGAAACACCACTACCTCAGCGCAAGGCTGAGGCCGCCACTTCTATCATTGCGCAGTATTTCTTGGCTTTATGAACCTGGACTTGAACTTGGAGAATGCCAAGAGATATTCAACGAGGCTGATTGAAAGGCTGTTGTTGCCTGAAAGTAAGAGGGGTTGAACTAGAGTAGATATATTGACCATTACAAATGAAGCTCAAGCAGTGAGAGAAGATAAAAAGGAGCGTCTTCTGACTGACCCTAACCATGCCCTGTAACGCATAGTTGAAGGACCTATCAGTGCCGTTCAACAAGATATCTAGCCCAGACTCCACTCAAATAACAATGAAGACGACAAGAAAGATACATGCACTTTGCCACAATCTGTGACCTATATCTGTTAATAAGACCGATGGAATCACCCATGACACTCCTGCTGGTCGAACCTTAGCTTGAGGTCAACTCCGCTGCTCCTTTTCTTATAATTCAAGTAGCAATCAAGTAGTCAGATAGCATGCAGTCACGTCATGGAGCCGTTGAGAGCAAGGCTGTGTGTATAAGGGACCCTTCAATTACCGAACGATTCCACGATCATCGGCATTGCGAAGGTGCATGGAGGAAGGTTCCGAAGAGCTAAGCCGAGACTCGCAGGCAATTCAACAAGGTGATTATACTTGTAGACAAGCGGGGCAAAGGGCTAGCCAGACCACGGAGTCAGTCGAGGTTCGCATTAATATTGTCGGGAAGTTTGACAATCATGTCAATAGGCCGGCCACAATGAATGAATGGACAGGCTCGCGTTAAAAGCCTTCCTGAGTGCGGAATGACGCTAGACCGCTTCTGAAGAGCCCTAGGTAGCTGGCTGGTTGATCAGGCTGACAACCATGAGCAGACACCTCTCTCTTCCGCCATTATTATTCATTATTGATCTGTGTGAGCTGTGAAAAACAACGTCAATACTTACGTAGTACTTGATCTGAAACTCTTTTCACAGTGCTGCGGATTGGATATCATTGCTCTGTGAAAGCCCTCCATATGAACTTCAATAGAGTGCGTGGCATGGTTGTGGTTCAATATCATATCAGCTACTATTTTATGGACTGCGCCGCGAGACAGTAGAATCTGGCGGAGTGTACTAAGGTACTCTCCGCCATGCCATTCCACAATCATTGCCGGTTGGTCGGATGAAACAAGAGGCGTAAGATCCTCCCTCCTTTGGTCCTTGCCCTTCGAATGGCCCTAGCTCGTTCAAGGCAATACAAGAAGCTTTGAATCGATCTTGGCCAGCAGCGGGAGCGCGCATGTTTCCCGCCACCTGCTGAACATCGGGCGCAGGCTACATGGCCTTGCAACGCCAAACGTTTGCATACGTCGACTCTCAACACCGGTACCGTAGCCTAAACGGTCAATTCGTCCTGCTTTTCTGCTAGATGATTACGGCTTCTGGAGTTTGGCCGTCTAAAGGGTATATACTCGTACGGATCCGAAGAAAGTCAGAAACATGCATAGAGATAATCCCTCTATCGTCGCAGATCAGGTAGGCGTGGATGACTGGTGCGATTGATGGACCAAGCAATGCCATAGTGACACTCAGCCTCGGACTGTCTTGGATTGTCAACACTCCCTGTTCTTCTCTTCACTGGTTCGGATCAATGTATAAGGTCATCATTACCATGGCAGTGCATCAATTGAAACACATCCGCTCATGGAACGGGATATATGAAACCCACAGGCGTGTTGGGAAATCTTGCGTTCGATGTTTCAGAGATGATTCCCAACAACGCCGGGTTCTATACCAAGAAGTCCTCAGCAGTAAACTGTTAGACTCGGTGTCCTTCCAAATCTCCTAACTTTCAGACATGGCTCGAGCATATCTTCAATTCAGTTTCATCCTCTTGATGCTTAATCTCTCCCAGGCGCAACTCATAGGTACCATATCACGCTCCTTCGAGGACCTAGAAGTCATTACGGCAGTCATCACCAACGCTGGCAGTCGTCACGTCTCTGTGCTGAAACATAACAATGTTTTTGATACTTCCCATATGTCACTCCCGTTCAAGGTTACGGACTCTGCTGGAAACCGTCTGCCGATGGGTGGAAGCCGCATTCACTACAGTGGCATGAGCAACAATGACCTTCTGGACCTTGCGCCTGGATGCAACTTCACGCGCCATTTCAACTTGACAGACTACGTTGATCTTGAGCCGAAAGAGTCTGAAACTTCCAAGACCCTCACCATCTCCCTACCCTCGACGTTCAGAGGTCTCAAGGATCACGACGGAGTATATCAGATTCATCCCGCTGCTGAAGGGCGGTTCATCGACGGACATTTGCGATTCGGCGATTTCTCAAGAGCCAACCTCACCGGCATATCTCATAGTTCCACCCCCTTCCAACTCACGCTGACTGTCCCTGCCCGGGGACCCCGTAAGGAAAAACGCCAAGTGCGAAGCGGGATTCAGCTGGTTTCTGATAATGTGTGCTCGATACCCGACGCTGCCAAGTTGTCGACCGCCATTCTACACGCCAGCTACCTAGCCGGCGCGGCCCTCAATGCCGCATCCAAATTCGGCGATATCCCGTTCAACTATTTCTTCCCCGCCAACTTCGCTACCGCCTCCAAGGTCGCTGGCGTCATGGGCAGAGTTATACAAAGTCAATCGGGACAGGGCCAACCCATCGGAATAACTTGCAAAGACCTCCGGAAACGCTGCGTGGGCACACGCGGCCAAGTGAGTCCGCTTGTCACACCTGCATACGTAATGCAGGCAGTTGGGTACCATCCGACTATTGTGTTCTGTCCCGCGGGGCTGACCTTACCAACGAACCCAGAACCATGCTCGCAGCCTCCGGGTACAGTCAGCATTGGCTGGAATCTGTTGCACGAGATGGTACATGTTCAATCGATATCGGGTCCTGGTTTGGACATCTTCGACGAGACCGGTGACCTTGCTATCCATGTCGGTAATGCTGTCAAGGCAGGCAAAGATACGACGACGGATGCGAATGCTTATTCGTATCTCGGGACCTGGTCGTGGGATCTCGGGCTCGGCGGCCAACCGTGGAATGAGCAGAAGACGTGTCTGGACAAATTTCCGACGGGAAAGTTCACTTCAGATCCTTTCTTCCATTAGCTATACCGTTCGTTCGAGCTGTGTTTTCGTCCAGTTCATTTCGTGTATGGATGAATGGACCTACTATCCACTCCAGATACAGAACATAGACACAGCGGGTCGTCCAGCATTCTACGAATCATCCATAGAAAAATCCAAATTCACAACCAGCTTCGCCCGTGCCTGCTGGATGCAAGCAATCCCCTGTGGCCAGGCCGTGTAAGTAGTCTACCTTTTTCGGACAACAGTAGAAGTCGGAGCCGGAACCAATAGGCAACCACTTAGTTGAATCTGTCTCATATGTGGGTTACATATTACAATGCTCTAACTACTGTCTATGACTCTCTATGCTACCCTTGTAACCCTTGTTGATTCACTACTATGTGGTGCTCACTGTCATACTGCGGTGGTGAGGCTCAGTGTCATGGTTATCTAGCCCTAAGCATACTCTTTCCACGCTAGTCGCACAGCTCCTCCACTAGTGGTGCGTCTGCTTAGGTATTCTCCTACGTGAATATGATTAGAATTTTCTACCCGGACCTCCCTGTCCGGAGTCAAGGCACCATGTCCGAGTATATCAAGGGTGGCCAGCTCATATGTATATTGGATACCAAGTCCGCAACGCTGCCGCAGTTCCTATCCCTGGGTCTTGCTCACGCTACCATACTTGGCCTGCCAGGCAAAGAAGTACAAAAGAGCCGCCAGCGGCTGACCGACCAGACAGAAGCTCACCCAGAAGATGCAATTGCCCACGATCTTGCTGTTGATACCCTGCATCTTCTCCAAGGGTAGGGTGACCGCTACAAGTGGTAGCTGGACGATCATGCCGATGAACGCGACGCCTAGGCTCAACGTGTTAGATAAACTAATACGGTAAGACGAATGGAGAGACTCACCGATTATGTTGTGCGTTGGCACACCCACCAGGAGCTCATGCAGTATACCGGAGAACACAAAGACTACAGCGCTCGCTACATGCGAGCTCCAGCCCCTTCCGACTAATGGGGAGTAGATGTGCCTCTTCATGAAGTGATAGACTGGTTTATTCCACGTCCGCCAGTAGGCCCCAACGCTGGGGCTGTTCCACCAATCTGTATAGAACTCTCTGTCTCCGAACCTCATCATCTCCGCCAACGCGTTCAGGAAGGACTGGAACAGGGCAAAGAAGCCCGCGAGCCAGATGACCATTGAGATTGTCGAGAGCTTCATCAGACGTTCAATGATCGAGGCAATGTTGAGCGTTGCAATCTTATCCAGCGAATTCCGAAGTACGGGAGCAGCATACTGCGCCGATGCAAGCCAGATGAATACGCTGAGGCCTGCAACCTCGGCCGTACGCTTGAAGACGAATGTCCAGCGTATGTGAGATGAGCGAGGGTAGACGGGTTGGTAGACCAGGGTTGGAGCCCACCAGAAGTAGACTAGGTTGCTCAGAGAAATGTTGCGCGGGTAAGGGCATGTGGCATAGATGTCCGGTATGGGGGATGCGGGTACGGGGTGGAGAAGTGCGTGCCGAAGATCCCGGTTGGTGAAAGCATAGGAGCAATTCTTCAACCACACTATTACCGCGTGCAATTCGCAGAGGGTGCCGATTAGAGGGTGGTAGATATAGTTGTACACGACGATCGTGGTGATGAAGAGGCACAGCGTGGCATTGACCGTATGTGCAAGAGCAATATTCCGCCATGTCGACTCAATCTCTTTCCGCTCATCGGTCTGATTTATGTCCTTCAAGCCAGCATCACTTTTCTTTCTCCGGCCCACTGCTCCTCTTGCTTGTTGGGCAGCAGCCAGTTCTATTATGTACGCGACGAAAAGATGACATGGGATAAGAGCGTAAAGGATGGCACCAAGGATGATGTCCTGTCGCCGGTAATCGTGACACCGAACACATATTAGAACGCCATACTTTCGATGCTTAGCATTCATATGACCACAGACGGACGGATTCGCATACCTTCCTGAAATTCTCTACCATGAGTCGTAGGTTCATTACAACTGGCAGATTGTGTCAGGCAACTTCCCATCATGCACCGATGTAACGCAGGCGGCTGGATTCCACGTACTCAAGACTATAACCATCAGGTTCCTGAATCCTAGGAAGCTTGGTGCAGCGTCGGAATCATGGCTGAGACATGATGTCCTGGGCCTCGAATGCACAGCTGCGATGTGCCTGTATCTCTTCTCCCAATTTCTTGTAGGTTGGCCATTGAGTTGTGTATTGTGGTTGGTTGGAACACTGCCATTCACATCTGATGGCTCCAGTGACGGTACGTCGTTACTGGTCGATATGGCAGTACCTATTATTGTTGTCATGGTGCCAGAGCTTTCGTTCCTGAGAGCTCCAGGGAGAAGGGGTCGTTTATTGCGGAGTGTTTCAGTATCACGAAGCATAGAAGCAATATAACAAGTCCATGATTGTGAAAGCGAGCAATGCAGTCGCTGCCATGTACCAAGCACATCTATAGTGGCCAGGTTTGTCCTCTAACCTTCCCCATCGTATCAGCATCGACAAGATTCCGAGCCGTTGGATGTTGGGTCGCTTCGGAATGCCACTTTATGCAGTCTTGCATTGTTAGTCGACCCCACAAATGCCCAGGTAAGATAAGATATGTTCTTAATGCAGACGACATGCATCTCGGACGACAAGCTTCAGGAAACCGCACCAGCAATACGATGTGATTTCCACAGATGTACAACGAGGCATTTTATCTCGAGGAATCCGAGGGCAGGTAGAGTAGCATGCGAAGGTGACAAAGTCTCTCCTCTCGAATAGAGGATGTCCTACGAATCGCGTTTGGAGCGCGACTTTCAAGGTGGGCATGGAGGAGCCCATGATGGAGGGTTTGGAAGGGGTAGAGGAAGAAGTACGTGAAATCCTCACCTTCAATTACCATCACAACACTTTTGCAATGATGCGCTCAATAGGCAACCATGCCACCACAGCTTCCCATGAGGGCTGTTCCATGATCACTTCATTGACAGTCATCGCACAGGGCCTATCACGGATTATGGTTCCTCTATGGTACAATGGGTGCGGCATCGGCAACCTCGCTATAAAGGTGGACCAACGGTGGAGCTCGAGAGACCGAGTGTAAGCTACATAGTAGATGTATGTAGCTCAATACAAGTCTATGAACACCAGTGCTAGTCGGGTTGTTCGCGTGTATACGACTGATCTGCCCGGTATAGATGCTCCCACCAGCGGCTAAGCTCGACAGACCAGCGGACACTATACCTGCGAGGCATTTACATTCATCATTGAACAAGATCAAACATCCGATCAACATTGTACGATGGACTCCCGAAGGGCGCCGATTGCTCACTGGGTCTAGTAGTGGAGAATTCACGTTGTGGAACGGCATGGGGTTCAACTTCGAGACTATTATGCAGGTTTGCGGTCTATATTCTTTCCATGCAACGAGACTGCGCGCCCATTACCTTGATGCTGACGCAGTCCATATTAGGCACACGATTCCGCAGTTCGTGCAGCCTCATATTCCCATGGAGATGACTGGCTTGTATCTGCCGACCAAGACGGTGTTGTCAAGTATTGGCAGCCAAACTTCAATAACGTCAAAGCTATACAGGCTCACAATGACCCTATCCGAGATATTGCTTTCTCACCTACAGACTCGAAATTCGTTACTGCTTCTGACGATGCAACCCTCAAAATCTTTGATTTCTCTGGAGGCATCGAAGAGTCTACCCTTACAGGTCATAATTGGGACGCAAAGTCGGTCGACTGGCACCCAACAAAAGGTCTCCTTGTCTCCGGCTCGAAGGATCACCAGGTGAAGCTCTGGGATCCTAGAACAGGCCGTTGTCTTACCACCCTCCATGGGCACAAGAATACCATCTCGAAAACGTCCTTTGAGCCCGTTCGTGGCCAGCTTCTAGCTACCTGTGCACGCGATCAAACCGCACGAGTCTTCGACCTGCGCATGATGCGTGACATCTGCCTTCTCCGTGGACATGAGAAAGACATATCCACACTGGCATGGCATCCTATCCATGTCTGTCTCCTTTCCACCGCTGGAGCAGACGGCAGTCTATATCACTACCTTCTGGACGAACCCAATTCACCACCCGGTACTGCTCTGTCTCTTGCTCCTTATGATAGCCCAGACCCGAGCAATGCTCCCGCCCAGACGATTTACCCGGCCCACCGTATCCAGTATGCTCACGACTTTGCGATCTGGTCTCTGGACTGGCATCCTCTAGGCCACATTCTCGCATCTGGCTCCAATGACCGTGTGACACGCTTCTGGACTCGCGCCCGACCGGGGGAAAGCGAGTGTTTCAATGACCGATACCATATTGGAGAAGCGGCTGCTGAGGCGCAAGGGACATGGGATAGGAAAGGTGGAAGATGGAAGATGCGTGAAGAGGAAGAGCAGGAAATGGAAGATGAGACAGAGGGGCTCGAAGATCAGAAGATGCCTGCGAAACAACCCATCCTACCAGGCATTCCAGGGTTACCTATGCCGGCTAGTATCTTTCACGATGGAACCAGTGTAGGCGGTGCGCAGAGCCACATTCCTGGCATGGGTAATGTGGGTCTCCCTCCACCGCCACCTCTCAATGGCCTACCTGGTATCAATGGCCTACCTGCGATGGATCCGTCGAAGTTCGCGGCCATGTTCGCTGGAGGATCCTTGCCACCCCCACCGCCAATTGGTAATTCTGCAGGGATGAATCAGAACTTTCCCCCACCGCCTCCCTTGCCTGCAAATTTCGACTTCTCGAAGATGCCTCCTGGATTATTTCCACCCAACTTTCAGCTTCCGCCTGGCTTTCCACCGCCACCAAATGCGAATGGAGGGGAGATACCCGGTATGGGTGGCGGAAATAGCGGAGGTATCAATGGCGGAGGAAGTGTAAGGCGCAGAGGGCCTCTGCCGAGTCAGCAAGAGAGTCTCATGGAGGAGCAGAGGAGGGGAAAATATCGGTCTGCAAGATGATTTGGTAGTTGGAAACGATTGAGATGTTGTTCGCATCTGTCACTGCGACCCTATCTTACTCGGTGACAGCCGCCAAAGGCCATTGGTGGCGTTTCTTGGTGTTTAACGGAAGAACATGGAGGAGAGACCAAGGTCTCGATATATAGATTCTGGGTTTGAACAACACCTAGGACCGGACTTGGGAGCAAAGGTACTCATCCAGTGATAGTCAAAGAGCACATCACAACGCGGAGTCTTGTCATGCCACTCTGTGTATTCCCAGCGCTGTTTAGCACCCAGACACCTGCTAAGATCCACTAACATTATTCTCAAAGTGCTCTTATAGTAAAATGCAGTGATGCACTGCAACAGGTCCTTGTTCTGTGTACCGTGTTGTATTAATGCTCATATCTTACCATCTAGTGCCTTTGCGGAGCAGTTCTGATTATCACAACGCATGAAGTGAGATCATGAGATGGATTTATAATTCTTTGTTCTCGCAATATTCTGCTATTCCAACACAGTCTACAGTTATGTTTGACCATTATGAGTTGACATTTTCTAGTCAGCGCGCAGGCTTTTTTCATAGTGTAATGTACGACTTCTCTAGCACTGCGTTTGAAAACTGCCGCCACAGCGGCATCGATTGTTGCACTCTCATTCACTCAACCATACTCATGGTATCAAAGTGAATAAATGAACGCACAATTGAGATAGACTGCAATGAATGTGGCTTGATGAGGCAGCCGTCAATTCACCGCACAGCTAGCAGGTCTTGGCACGTCTATAAAACCCATCACAGTAACCATCTTTTGCATTTATTTTTTCTACATACACATCCTCTGAGCAACCGCTCTTCGATGCACGGTAAGGCTAGCACGTTTTGACTTTCCTAGTTTACTCACTGCAGCAACTGTTGTTTGCATTTATTCTGTCTGTATATATAGAACACAGCACAGCCGTCATTAAGGAAGACATTGAAGCCTTCAAGTATTCTCTTGTGTGTCTGCCGCAATGATCTTTGCCTGCTACTGAATAGTAAGTATTTAGTCTCGTCACTGTCTCACCTGTTACTCAGTCAACACTGACTAATACTGAAAGGCATACAGACATACACTCTTAGTGTGTTAGGTTAATTCTAGCTGTCTTCAGTTCAGCGCTCAGTGAGTAATGATCTCAGCATTGTTTCTCATACACCTTTAATACTGATCTATATTTGCAGAACCAATAACAAGAATGAGATGAGCTGTGTTATCCGCATCAAGTCATCATCAGTCTCATCAGCGCCTCACTCTCTGCTGTCTATGTGCAGACATTACTGAAGGTTGCAGACCTGATGGTTTAATTACACCTAAGAAGCTTCTGATGCTGTGTTTAGAAAGTTGCTTCACCTTAATTTGCGCACGCTTTTTCACAGAGGTTCTATCTTCTTTGCAACCACACATCTATGACTACCAGCAACATGTCACAGATAAGACTTCTGGTTTCACATCACTCAATTAAACTCTCAACTTTTATAATTATCTTATAGTGACAACCTCAGTTCAAGTCAATTGATATGGTGGCAATCAAAGAGAGTGAAGAGATCAACATCTTCTATCTTCACTTTGAGATGGATACCAGTATTAAGGCTACTGAACCTACTCATCAGGCCCTCATAAGCCTTCATCTTAGGCTGTGTGGTGGAGTGCGTGGCTGTCAAGCTTAAGGACAAGATCAAGGTAAGCTTGAGATATCTACATACTGTGCTGAGTACTGTTAGCTGATGAAGAGTAACACATTAGTGCAGTGGGGCTGCGGAGTTGGTGGCATATGACCCAGACACAATGGGAGGAGGATGAGACCAACGAAGAACCGGAGCTCCGACCCTGGATCATTTGCAACCCACATCGGATATCACCAACCAAGACGATTCACCATTGATGTCTGCAAACTCTTGACGACATCGATCTGAGTGAGCTCATCTATGTCTGCAAATATGACAAGTGATACCTTTACCTTGAAAACAAGAAGCGTCATGGATTGAATTGGAGGGAAGGAGAGCAGGGCCACTACTCCCATTCATGCAAAAAGGCTCATATAAACTATTCATGAGATATCTGAAGACGCATTAACACAGAGCTACTGCGGTCCTGATGCCGAGATTACTCCTAGTTTTACTGAAGAAGAGGATGGTCAGAACGTGACTTCACAGGCTCTCCGTCAATTGCGGGCTCGTCAGGCTGCCAATCACTCGATGTTAATACCCGATGCGAACGAGGGATCAAAGTACCGGAGATGAGGACTTAAAGGACTCTCTAAAAGACTTCAAAAAGAGTGTGCTTTCTCTCCAATGGGACAATGGACAAGGAACTCTACCATCACAGTACATGGAACAGCACAGAAGATACGATGGCAACAAAAGTCTCTAATGTCCTCAAACAACATGGATGACGGTAACCCAGATCACGTGGCGTTTTACGATCTGGAAAATGTCACGCGTACCTTCGATCAACTTGGCGATATCCAATTCGATATCTACCGCAACTAAGCTTATCTGCGCTTGAGATCGGCAATGACTCGCTCATTATTCATATCATGGCGCTTCAAGATGAGCTTTACATTTCTTAAGAGCACGCCCAGAGACTGGAAACAACGTCACGATTATACTCGCTCCAGCTAGAGATTCGTATTAGCGTGCATGCGGAGGTCTGCCTTGGGGATCCCATGAGCAATTATGACGAAGTCGAAGCAGCGATCACAGAGGGTGTTGGATGGTGGAGAGGGTACCACCCTAGAACCAACCTCTTGTGATTTTGTTACTTGTTGTCGCATGATGTCGAAGTGGAACTCTATGGAAGCTTGGGCCATGATTTGCCCAGCTCTTCCTACAGCGCCAGCTTACTACACGGCACCCGGGCATCGCGATAGCTTCGAGCTATTGGCGTGCAAAAAAACAAAGGTCATCATCGAAGTCATCGAACGTGTCAACGGAGTCGGGCCAGCCTGCTCGTAAGCAAAGGGACAAGCTGAACGAAGATGATTACGGCGAGAGGATGAAAATATATGCGGACCACTAGCAGATGAGAAAGAGGCTGTGAAACGGAAGGTTTCATAGGATGTTCTGACGAAGATTGACGAATTTGAAATTATGGAGAGGGGCAGCTGAGGCCAGCCCCCACACTAGAAAGATTAGGGTAGATGGACGGATGAGGGGAGGATGTATGAAGTGGTCCTGCATTCGCTGGAAGCTCTCAATTTTCCGCCGCCTCGACTACCTCAGTCAGCTCGTGGAGGGCGCCGACGACTGGTTGGAGGAGCTTCTCCCTACGCGCCAAGAGCGCCGTAGTCTCATGAAGAGATCATCCTTCGATATAAAAGACAGATACCAAACCTCGGAGGTGAGCTGTCAGCTCTCTAAACTAGCGGAGTAGTCTACGCGCTCGTAGATAAGTATAATATGGAGGTCTCTAGCACCTAGCATCGTGAAGATCTACTGGAGCTGTGTGTTATTAATGGAATCCGGAGGAATTTTTTGGAGTCATCATAGCGGTGAATTCAACAACCGGGATAACGATCGAGGTCTGCGCCACATTTTCCAGGAAAGCTCCCGAGCTATACGAAGGCGAGCTCAATCGCAAACGCGGATAAACTTGTTACGGTCGAGCAAGAGACTCCTTAGCTCCGTCGTCGTGAGCATGAGTGTTGGCTTCCTTCAATTCTTACTTGGTCCGAGAAGCTACAGCGGCAACCAGCAGATGAACGACGTCACTCACTGAGCACACGACCGTGTACAAACTGTCAAAATGTCCAATGAAGAGCGTGATATTGGCTCTGCCTTCACGGAGTCGTACTTTGGTGCCAAGCAGTTAGCTTGGGCCGCGAGGGATCTTTGTTACAGTCTGAGAATTGTCTTTGAACACGAGGATAGTTGCCGAGCAGCGCGGGTGCTGACATCCCACGAGAATGATATCTACGTTCTTTACCATGATGACGACCATTGGAGCGGCTTGCATCAGAAAAGCGAGCATCGGTCTTTGAAAGAGGCACAGTCTATCGAGACGCCAGCGCATAATACTCGATCCAAAAAACCTCTCATCGATCCTACCAAGAAGAGACAGTCGACTTTAAGCTTCGCTTCAAAGCAGCCACTTGGTCCACACCCAAGTTCCAATAAGTCGCAATCGAACAATGTCTCTAGGACCTCAGTACATTCAAACACGGTACCAATGTCGATGCATTTGGAGGAAGCCCGCAGCCTGTAACATGGATTTGGTGACGGAATAAATTTCCCACTTCGCAAGAACCAGAAAGACAAGTTCAGCGACGTTACTCATGTGGCATGCCAGTGTGTACAACTTGTTCTGTCTGTGGAGGCCTCCAGCCAGTGCTTGAAGCGTCTTTTCCAGAAATCAACTCGGAGTCTGATAGCCTTGACACACCAACCATTCCACACCTAAATATAGCACATCAGTTCTTTTGTGAATATTAAACAGGGAAAGGACAAAAAGTGACATCCGCCGAGTCCTTGCCCTCTTTGTTTGAACTTTTGGCTACGGCATCGTGTACTGGATCGCAACCAAGATGCTGAAATGGAAAAGACTGGCGAGATAGCGCCACGGTACACTGTCGAGAGAAAATTCGGAGCTTGGAGAGGGGTAGATCAAGAGATAGATGAGGAGATATACTCGTTTTTGGAGGTCACATCCGATAGAGAAGTGGATGAAGTAACCTTTGGCGTAGCCATGAAGGGATTTGGGTTAAGGATAATTTCTTGAGCTAGAAAAGAGCTGAGGACTGGATGGCGAGCCGGAGTGGCAGTTGACTGTGCAGGTAATGCTGCCTGAACGGTCAGAGCAGCGAAAAGCGTACGGAGTTAGCATAGAAGCCTCCTAACGTCGTTGGTGAAGGACCTGCCCGCTGAGAATCGATTAGTACGAGGAAGCACAACATCTTCCTGCACAATATTATTCAGGACTACTCCAACGATTTCCACGAGGCCCAATAAAGCTCACCCACAGATCGAAAAATGGTATTCAGCCGATGATCCACTGGAACATACTGTGGTTGACAAAACGAAGGCGAAGGAGCTCCGTGGAACCCGTTGGGCATAGCATATGAGAAGAGCTGGTTTAAAATCAGAGATTGGGTGTTGGTATGAGTTCAATGAAATAGCTGGCAAGGAAGAGTAAATGAAGTGCAGGTTTATTCAATATATGGTGATGTTTGTTCGAAGGACTTAAAACCAAGGAGACACATTGACTTCTGCGAAGCCGTCCTTCCAATCCACAGACTTGCGTCAGCCTTATGAAGAGGCTGTGAGCATCGATTCCGGAGAACTCCGGATATTGCACTGCCCGTATCATGTCAGCTCTCGCGGAGAGGAAGGATCACTTCTGGGGAGTCGCCATAGCACTTCCGAGACATGTAAGAACAGAAGCATCATAAGAGCTGTGAGAATGTGTCCACAGCCCTCACTTCAGGAAATACTCGAGCCTGCAGATTTATTTGGTCTGTTTTCACTTGGCCAATAAGCACAATCTCCAGTGTTCATTGGCCCAAAAAGAAGGCACGATTTGCAATGTTCCCAAGGAGAAATTAGCAGA
>JAABUP010007027.1_pt1 | contig 15470 bp, 9 predicted proteins | sample 5559201 | NCBI WGS metagenome assembly JAABUP01 (sample SAMN10711887, study PRJNA513373) | rock metagenome | isolation source: Antarctica rocks | place: Antarctica
AGAGTCCTTCCGCGTCTTCGCCGAATCGCTCTCGGACCTCGTGTGGTCGGCACGGACCGACGGCCATGTCGATTACCACAATCGACGCTTCCTCGACTACCTGGGGATCACCCCCGACCAGATCGAGGGCCGGGACTGGGCCGAGGCGCTGCACCCCGACGACGTGGGGCAGACCCGTCGGGCCTGGGAGGAGGCGTGCTCGACGGGCGGCGCGTACGAGGTTGAGTCCCGGATCCGGCGGCACGACGGGGTCTACCGCTGGCACCGGGCCCACGCCTCGCCGATCCGCGACGAGCCGGGGCCGATCGCCCGGTGGTTCGGCACCTGCACCGACATCGACGACCGGCACCGCTCCGAGGAGCGGCAACGGGAAGGCGAGCGGCGCTACCGGCAGATCGTGGAGACCGCCAACGAGGGGATCTCCGACCAGCGGCGGGCCGAGGAGCACCTGGCCTTGCAGACCCGAGTCCTGGAGAGCATGACCGAGGGGGTCAGCGTCTCCGACGAAGGCGGCACCATCGTCTACACCAACCCGGCCGAGGACCGGATCTTCGGCTACGGGCCCGGCGAACTGGTCGGCCGCCACGTCTCGGCCCAGAACGCCTACCCGCCCGAGGAGAACGCCCGGATCGTCGCCCGGGTCATCGACCAGTTGAAGGCCCAGGGCTGGTGGTCGGGCGAGTGGCACAACCGGAAGAAGGACGGGACGCCCTTCTGGACCTCCGCCCGGATCACGGCCATCGAGCGCGATGGCCGGCGGTTCTGGGTCTGCGTGCAGGAGGACATCACCGAGCGGAAGCGAGCCGAGTCGGCGCTCCGAGACAGCGAGGCGCAGTTCCGGGCGATCTACGACCAGGCGTCCGTCGGGATCGCCGAGGTGGACCTCTCCGGCCGCTACCTCCGGGCCAACGACCGCTACTGCGAGATCGTCGGCTACTCGCCGGGGGAACTGCTCGGGCTCCGGTTCCGCGAGATCACCCACCCCGACGACCCCCCGGCGCATCGGGAGCGGTTCGCCCGGATCGCCGAGGGGCCGTCGAGCTACACCATCGAGAAGCGTTACGTCCGCAAGGACGGCCGGGTCGTCTGGGCCTCCACCGCGGTCTCGCTGATCCGGGACGCCTCGGGACGCCCGGACCGGGTGGTGGCGGTCGTCGAGGACGTCACGGAGCGGGTCCGGCTGGAGGCTGAATTGCGGGGTCGGGTCGAGGAGCTGGCCGGGGCCGACCGCCTCAAGGGTGAGTTGCTCGCCTCCTTGCGCGAGGGCGAGGAGCGGATCCGGGACCTGATGGAGCAGGCCCCTTTCAGCATCCAGATCTTCGACCCGGACGGGACGACCCTGCGGGTGAACCGAGCCTGGGAGGAGCTCTGGGGCGTCACCCTCGACCAGATCGCCGACTACAACATCCTCCGAGATCAGCAGCTCAAGGCCAAGGGCGTCCTGGACCCCATCCGCCGGGCCTTCGCCGGGGAACCGGCCGCCGTCCCGGCCATCCAGTACGACCCCAACGAGACGATCCCCGACCGGACCCGCCACAAGGATCCCCGCCGCTGGGTCGCGGCCGTCGCCTACCCGCTGAAGGACGCCGCCGGGCGGATCCGGGAGGTCGTGCTGGTCCACGACGACATCACCGTCCGGATGAAGGCCGAGGAGGCGTTGCGGGCCGCCCACCGGGAGCTGGAGTCGCGGGTCGCCGAACGGACGTCCGAGCTGTCGAGGGCCAACGAGTTCCTCCGGGCGCTGCTGGAAAGCATCCAGGACGGAATCGTGGCCTGCGACGCCGAGGGCGTCCTGACCCTCTTCAACCGGGCGACCCAGGAGTTCCACGGCCTGCCGCCCGAGCCGCTCCCGGCCGACCGCTGGGCCGAGCATTACGACCTCTACCGGGCCGACGGGGCGACCCGGCTGACCAGGGAGGAGGTCCCGCTGTTCCGGGCGTTGCGGGGCGAGCGGGTCCAGGGGGTCGAGATCGTCATCGCCCCCGGGCGCGGTCCGGCGCGGACCCTCCTGGCCTCCGGACAGGCGTTCCAGGACGACCAGGGCCGGACGCTCGGGGCCGTCATGTCGATGCACGACATCACCGCTCGCAAGCAGGCCGAGGCGGCGCTCCGCGCGGCCCACGAGGACCTGGAGCGGCGGGTCGCCGGGCGCACGGCCGAGCTGGCGCGGGCCAACGAGGCGTTGCGGGGGGCCGACCGGCGCAAGGACGAGTTCCTGGCGACCCTGGCCCACGAACTCCGCAACCCCCTGGCCCCGATCCGGAATGCCGCCCGGCTGCTGGCCGGCTCGCCCGGCGTCGTGGCCGAGGCGGGGGGCGAGGTGGAGATGATCGGACGCCAGACGGCCCACCTGGCCCGGCTCGTGGACGACCTGATGGACGTGGCCCGGATCAACGAGAGCAAGATCGAACTCCGCAGAGATGTCGTCGAACTGGCGTCGATCGTCGGCCATGCCGTCGAGGCGGTCCGGCCGGCGGCCCAGGCGAGGGGCCACCAACTCGTAGTCCGCCGGCCCGACGGGCCTATCCGCCTGGAGGCCGACCCGACCCGGTTGGAGCAGGTCCTGGGAAACCTCCTCACCAACGCGATCAAGTACACCGAAGCGGGGGGCCGGATCACGCTGGAGGTCGGGCGCGACGGCGACGAGGCCGTGATCCTGGTCCGCGACACCGGGATCGGCATCCCCCCCGAGAAGCTCTCGGAGGTCTTCGAGCTGTTCGCCCAGGTCGACCACCGCTCGGCCCGGGCCGAGGGGGGCCTGGGGATCGGGCTGGGCCTGGCCAGGAGCCTGGTCGAGATGCACGGCGGCTCGATCGCGGCGCGGAGCGACGGGCCAGGGGCCGGGAGCGAGTTCGAGGTCCGGTTGCCGGCCCTCCCGGTCGCCCGGGCCGATCGGGCCGGGCCGAGGCGGGACCAGGGCCGCGTCGGAGGCCCGAGCTTGCCCCGCCGCCGGATCCTGGTGGTGGACGACAACGCCGACGCCGCGCAGAGCCTGGCCAAGCTGCTCTCCCGCCTCTACGGACAGGAGGTCCGGGTCGCCCACGACGGCCCCGAGGCCCTGGCGATCCTCGGGGCGTTCCGGCCCGAGGTCGTCCTGCTGGATATCGGCATGCCGGGGATGGACGGCCATGAGGTGGCCCGGGCGATCCGGGCGCGCCCCCGGGGCGGCGAGGTCGTGATCGCGGCCCTGACCGGCTGGGGCCAGGAGGGAGACCGACGCCGCTCCCGAGAGGCGGGGATCGACCACCACCTCGTCAAGCCGGTGGACCCGGACCTGCTGGAAAGGTTCCTGGCCGAGATCCGGCCCCGGCCGTCGACCCCGTCGAATCAAGCCACCTCATGAGGGAGCGCCCGGGGAGGCGATGCCCGGTCGCCCCCAGCCGGACCATCCCGAAGATCGCCCGGTGGTGTCAGGGCGTCGGCGAGTCCCCGCCTCGGAAGCCCGTCGGGGCGACCTGCCGGATCATCGCCTCCAGCTTGGCGAAGTCGATGGGCTTGGTCAGGTGCGCCGTGAACCCGGCCTCGCGGCTCCTCAGGATGTCCTCCTCCATGCCGTAGCCGGTCAGGGCGATCGCCGGGACCGGGCCCCGCCGCGCGACGACCTGGCGCATCAGATCCAGGCCGCTGCCGTCGGGCAGGCCGATGTCGCTGACGATCAGGTCGAAGTCCACGGCCCCCGCCGCCCGCAGGCCGTCGGCGACCGTGCTGGCCGTCGTCACCTCGTGCCCGAGCCCCCGGAGCAGCCTCGCCATCAGCCGGAGGGTCGCCGGCTCGTCCTCCACGACCAGGAGCTTCAGCGAGGAGGGAGCCGCCCGGGGTCCTTCCGGCGACTCGACGGCCGGCTCGTCGTCGGTCGTCGCCGGGCTCGGGATTGTCTTCAAGGCGATCCGGAACGTGGTCCCCCGGCCCATCTCCGGGCTCTCGGCGACCAGGGTCCCGCCATGCGCCTCGACGATCCCCCGGCAGATCGCCAGCCCCAGCCCCAGGCCGCCGAATTTGCGGGTGATCCGGGTCTCGCCCTGCTGGAAGGGGTCGAAGATCAGGGGGAGGATCTCCGGCTCGATGCCGATCCCGGTGTCGGAAACCTCGATGACCAGCCGGTCGCCCCCATCGACGTGCCGGTTCCGGGTCCGGATCGTGATCGCCCCGCCGCCGGGGGTGAACTTGACGGCGTTCTTGACGAGGTTCCAGATCACCTGCTGGAACCGCGCCGGGTCGGCGCTGATGTGGTGGCCGGGCGCCCCGAGGTCCAGGTCGAGGAAAAGTTCCTTGCCGGAGACCTCGCCCTGGCAGATCTGGACGGCCTGGCGGATCAGGCCGTGGCCGTCGGCGACCTCCCAGTGCAGGGGCATCTTGCCCCGGACGATCCGCATCACGTCCAGGAGGTCGTCGATGAGCCGGGCTTGCAGGTTCACGTTCTGGCGGATCATCTCCAGGTTGGGCCGGACCTCCTCGGGGGGCGTCGGCCCTTCGATCATCGAGGTGACGGCCAGCAGGATCGGGTTGAGCGGCGTCCGGAGCTCGTGGCTCAGGACGGCGAGGAAGCGGTCCTTGGCCTGGTTCGCCTCCTGCGCCCCGGCCAGGAGCCGCTCCCGCTCCTCCTGATGGCGCCTCCGCTCGGTGATCTCCCGGGAGACCGCCAGCAGGCGATGCGGCTTGCCCTCGCCGTCCAGGACCGGGGTGACGACCACGTCCCACCACTTCGGCGTCCCCGCCCTGGTCGGGCAGTAGCCCTCGAACGACCCGACGCCCCCCGCCAGCGCCCGGGTCACCGCCCGCCCCGCCGCCTCCCGGTCCTCGCCCTCCCAGAAGTCGATCCAGGGCTTGTCCAGGACGTCGCAGAGGTCGCGGATCTCCAGCATCCGTTGGCCGGTGTCGCTCACGGCGACGAGCCGCCCGTCCAGGTCCAGTTCCTTGATGCAATCCCGGCTGCTCTCGATGATCGTCCGGAGGTGCCGCCGCTCCGCGTCCACCTGCTCGATCAGCCGCTCCCGCTCGGCCTCGGCCCGCTTCCGCTCCGTGATGTCCTCGATCAGTCCGATGATCCGGAGCGGCTGCCCCCGGCCGTCCCGGACGAGCGACACGCTGTTCTTGACCCAGACGATCCCGCCATCCCGCCGGATGTAGCGCTTCTCGATCACGAAACCGGGGATCCCGCCGTCGAGCATCCGCCGGAGGAGTCCCAGGTTCTCCGGGAAGTCCTCCGGGTGGGTGATGGAGCCGATCTCCATGGGGAGGAGTTCCTCCGGAGCGTAGCCGGTGATCGCGCAGAAGGCCGGGTTGACTTCGAGGAACCGCCCGGCCGGGTCGGTCATCGCCATCCCGACGGCGGCGTGGGCGAAGGCGGTCCGGAACCGCTCCTCGCCCTCTCGGAGGGCTTGCTCGGCGAGCCACCACTCCGTCCGGTCCCGCATGATCTTGGCGAAGCCCCGGAGCCCGCCCCCCTCGTCCCGGAGGGGGCTCATCACCCCGCTGACCCAGAAGCGCGTGCCGTCCTTGCGGACGTGCCAGCGGTCGTCCTCGCCCCGGCCCGACTCCCAGGCCGACCGCATCTCCTGCCGGGGGATGTCGTCCCGGACGTCCTCGGGGGTGAAGAAGACCTCGGCAGACCGGCCGAGGATCTCGTCCTCCCGATAGCCCAGCAGGCGTTCGGACCCGTGGCTCCAGGTCCGGACGAGCCCCTCGGGATCGACGACGAAGATGGCGTAGTCCTGGATGTTCTCGACGAGCAGGCGGAACAGCTCCCCCTCCCACTCCGCCCGGTCTGCTCCTGGCTGTTCGGCCATCGAAGAGATTCGCTCTCAAGGACTCGTGGTGGCGATGCCCGCGGGGCAGGGCGGGGCACGGGCGGCACCCGTCAGGGTGTCACTATTGCGAATGTCTACGTCCCCATCCTAGCCGATGTTCAGGGCCGGGTCATCGTTTCCTCCCTCGGCTTCTCGCGAGGTCGGGGAATCGGTCCGGGCTGCGGATCGGCGCGGGTTCGAGGTCGCCGTCGAGGATCGGGCGTGGGGTCGCGGGCCCGGCGAGCCCCGGATCACGAGGCATGGATCATCAAGCTGGCTCGTTCGGGGAGCAGCGCCAGGATCGATGGGGTGGAGTCCCTGGTCAGGTAGCGGGCGATCCGCCCCCTCCGGGGCGACCCGACGACGACCACGTCGACCTGGCAGGTCCCGGCGAATTCGCCGATGGCCGCCGGCCGGTCGCCGGTCGCCGCGTAGATAGTCCGGAGCGGGACCCCGACCCGGTCCGCCTCCGAGCCCACCCGGGCGAAGGTCGCCCGCGCCTCGTCGTCCTCGGACAGGCCGGGGAGCGGGATCGGGCCCATCGGGGTGACCGCCATCGGCCGGAGGAAGAGGAGGATCATCTCGGCCCGCCGGATCCGGCATTCCTCCAGGGCGAAGTCGAGCAGGCCCGGCTCGTCGCGGGTCACGGGGACCAGGACCCGGAGCGCGGGGGCCGGGGCGGGCACGGACGCCGGTTCGCCCTCGGGGCGATCCGACCGCCGGCGACGGGGGCGGCCCTTCCGGCGGGGGGCCCCCCGATGGTGCTCGACGGGATCCGGGTGGACGACCGAGGCGCGGCGGGGCCGCGTCGGCGGATGCCGGCGGGCTCGTCGGCGGCGGAAGACGCTCCGGAGGACCTCGCCGAGGAACTCCATCGACAGGAACAGGACCCCGACGATCCAGTCCAGCAGGCCCGCGACGACCAAGGCGAGCATCCCGACGGTGACGAAGAGGACGACGACGACGAACCGGGGGGGGACACGCATCGAAGATGGCCCACCTGATCCCGCTGCATCGGCCGGGCGCGGTCCTTCGAACGGCCGATCCCCAACTCGGGGACTCCGGGGACGCGGGGTGCCAACCCGACCGGGTCGGCGGCTCGGGCCGTGGGACGACGGCCGGCGATGGAAGACCCCTCGGACGCCTGCGAGGTTAGCTGACGGGCTCGGAGCCGAGTCTGCCCCGTCGCGCCTCCGTGGCGCGATTCGCCCCAAAGGTGGTTCCCCCGCCCTCCCGGACCCGGGAGGTTCGGCGATCATGGCTGCGGCCCCGGAGGCTCCATCACATCGCGCCCGGTCGATCCCGTCAAGGGGTATCTCCGCCCGGGCCGATCGGCCGGTCGCCGGCCAATCTCCGGCCAGGGCCGTCGAATACCCCTCCACCGACCGATCGGCCCTCCCGAGGGGAGGCCACGGTGGGACTCCTCGCGGGGCTTCGCCCGATGACGGAATTCACCAAGCTCAAGATCGGATTCGCCCTGGCGCTGCTGGGGACCCTCTTCGCGCTGCACCCGCTGCTCGACCGCGCCCCCGGCCTGGGCTTCATCTACCTCGGCTATCGCCTGGAGGTGCTCCACGCCTACGCGCTGACCTCGGGGCTGCTCGGGCTCTGCGTCTACCTCTACGCCGTGACCTTGCTGAGCGACCGCCCCCACTCCTGGTTCGAGCGGACGGGCAATTCCGCCTACGGCCTGGCGATCATGGTCCTGCCGATCTACGGCGGGCTGTTCCTGTCCGCGGCCCTGGCCGAGCGGGTCGCCCTCTCACACCTGGCCTGGGCGGCGCCGGCGGTGGCGGTCGGGCTGGGGGCCGGCTGGGTCGCCCTCTCACAGGTCGTCGCCTGGCGAATCCGCCGCCGGCTCGGCGAGCGGGACCGCGCCTCCCGGATCGAGCAGTTGGCCAAGCAGGAGGCCGAGTCGCTCGACCAGGCGGCCCAGTTGTTCGCCTCCGACCACTACGACCTCTGCGTCGTCGAGGCCTGGCGCGCCCTGGAGTCTCGGCTCCGGCAGGCCCTGCTGAGCCGGAGGGTCGCGCTCCGGGCGGACGACCCCCAGGCGGTGATCCGGGTCGCGGTCCATCGGGGCCTCCTCCGCGAGCCGACGCTCGGGCTGGTCGACGAGCTGAAGCGGCACTGGTCGGTCGCGGTGAGCACCGAGCCGCTCCCCCGCGAGGCGGCCGTCGCCTCGCTCGGCGCGGTCCGCTACATCCTCTCGATCGTCCCGGCGAAGGAGCCGGAGCCGACCCGCCCCGCCGGGAAGTCGCCGGGTCGCGACGCCGACCTCGTTCACGCGACCTGATCGGGGGCCGATCACCACCCCCCGGCGGGGCCGTCCCCGGCCCTCGGCCGGTCGGTCTCGGCGTCGAACGGGTCGGCGACCGGCCGGACCGGGCTATCGTCGTGGACCAGGGCCCCGCGGCGGCCGACGAAGTAGCTGTGGGACGAGCCCACCTCCAGGTTGAAGACCGGCCGGACTTCGCCGGACTCGACGCCCCGGACCTCGGCCCGGCTGCCAACGACCCGGACGGGGTCGCCGGGCTTGAGGTCGCGGGCCATCACCCAGCCCCGGCCGGCCACCCAGAACCGGTGGATCCCGGTGGCCTCGATCGCCTCGCCCCCGATCGCGACCCGGAGCGTCGCCGCCGGCGGGTTGTGGCGGACGCCCAGGACCGGCCGATAGTCCAGGGCCCCGGTGGTGGTGTCCTGCGCCAGGACCCGGTCGCCGAGCTGGAGCGTCTCGATCGCCCTCGGACCGTCGGGCGTGTGGACGGGGGTCCCCGCCCCGAAGCACGAGGACCCGGTCACGACCCGATAGTCGGGCTGGTAGGCCAGTGAGATATCCTCGTCGAAGGTGGGCTTCGGCGCGCCCGCCGACTTGTAGGCGTAGCCGAGTTGGTCCACCCACCACCGGGCCCAGGGCTCACGCTCGGAGCCCGGGCTCTTGCCCGTCAACGCGGCGAGCGCGTCGACGATCGGCCGGTTGCCGAGGAGAATTTGGTCATTGAAGGCCCGGAGCGCCCCGATGTCGGCCCCGAGCTGGTCCCGGGCCGCGAGGGTCGCCCGGTGGGCCTCGGCGAAGTTATGCTCGACCGTCCGACGCCTCCAGCCGGTGGCCCAGGCCATCCAGATCGGCTGAGCGGCGGCCCCGCCCACCGCGGCGGCCCGTTCGGCGGTGGTGATCGGATCGAAGTCGCTGTTCAGGATCTGGTCCAGGACTTCCAGGATCTCCGGAGGCGGCATCGGGGGCGCGTAGATCCGCCGGGTGTTGGACCGCTCGCCCTCGACGAACAGGATCCCGGGCGAGCCGGGGCCTTCGACGGGGCGGACCTCGAACTTGAGCCGGTCGCCGAGCAGGCCGATCAGGACCCCGGCGGTCTCGCCGGGGTCGCGAAGGGCGGCGGTCTCGGCGGCCGCCCGGCGGACCTCGGCCGACCGGCCGAAGGCGGCCAGCAGGGCCAGGGCCCGCGACGAAGCCGGGGCGTCGAACTGCCCGAGGAGCCGGACCCCGACGGCCTGATCCGCCGGGCCGCCGCCGCCGAAGGTCGCCACGATCGCCGGGACGGCCCGGGGGTCGGTCACGCCCGCCAGTTCAGCCTCGGCCCGTGCGCGGCGGCTCGGGTCGCGGAGCCCCTCCCTGGCCTTCGCCAGCGACGCCCCCCAGCGCCCGTCGGCCTTCCTCCGAGCCTCGGACTCCGCCCGCCCGGCGGCGACCTGGCCGGGCCGGACCCATCGGCCTCCCTGCTTCTGGTAGCCCAGCCGCCTCCAGGCGGCCTCGCGGCCGGGGTCCAGGCGGGTGACCGCCGCGAGGTGGGCCACGGCCTCGACGTCCAGGCCCACCCGTTCGCACCAGAGGGCGAGCTTCCACTGAGATTCGGCGTCGTCCGCCCGGACTCTCCGGGCCCGATACTCCGCCAGCGAGGCAGCCCGTCCGGTGTCGGCCTCGGCCAGCCCGCCGACCTCCTCGGCCCGCCGCCAGCGGCCGAGGTAGGAGACCTGCCCGAGCAGCCCCCGGGCCGCGGCGTGGCCCGGGTCGCCGTTGACGGCCAGGGCCAGGTGCTTCAGGCGTTCGGGAGCCAGCCCCCTCGACTCGCACCAGAGGGCCAACCGGACCTGGGCGTCGGCGTCCCGCCCGGCCCGGCTGGTCAGCATCCGGTACGTCGATCGGTCCTCGGGCGACGATCGCGGGCCGGGCCCGGCGGCCGGTCGACCGTCCGCGACGGGGAGCATGAGCAAATCCCGACCCACCTCCCGAACCTCGACCACGGCCTGGGCGGAATCCCGGGGTGGCTCGGCGATCGCCTGGGGGGCCGATCCGGGGGCGGTCGCCGGCGCGACCCGGGCGGCTCCGAGGGGCCCGGACTCCGCCGAGGCCCGCACGAGGAGGCCCGCCGCGAGCATCGAGAGGCCCACGGCGACGCCGAAAGCCGCGGCCGAGGCCGCCTGGCCGAGCGAGATCGAGGCCAGGGCGTGCTCCGCGAGCCCCGGGGCCGGGCCCTCCGCGGCCCCCGCGACCGGCGCGGGGCCGCCCGCGAACCGGAGCGCGGCCCGGACCGTGGCGTCGGCGAGGGCCGGGGGCACGGCCGCCGGGACCGATCGCGGGAAGGCCGCCGCGGCGATCAGCACCGCCGACGGAGCCAGCCCGCGACGGCCGAGCCGGTCGCGGAGGAGCCGCCGGGCCCGCATCAGCCGGACGCTCAGGCTCCCCTCGGGCCACCGGAGCCGCCGGGCCGCCTCGGCGTGGGTCAGGCCCCCGAGGTCGCAGAGCAGGACCGGGGCCCGGTATTTCTCGGGGAGCCGGGCGAGTTCCTCGTGGACCGCCTCGATCGCCTCGCGGCGGGCCAGCCGCTGCTCCTGCCGGCCCGAGTCGTCGACCGGCCCCGCGTCCGCTGATCCCATCGCGCCCCCCTCGCGGCGACGCCGCCGATCACCCAGGGCCTTCGCCCTCCGGGACACCCGGACGGCCACTCCATAGAGCCAGTGGGACAGCCGGTCCGGCCGCTCGATCGACCCGGCCTTGCGGGCCAGGACCAGGAAGGTGGCCTGGAAGGCGTCATCGGCCTCGTGCGGATCGCCCAGGAGCCGGCGGCAGGCACCCAGGACCATCGGCCCGTGGCGCCGGACCAGCTCGGAGAAGGCCGCCTCGTCGCGGAGGTCGGCGAAACGCCTCAGGAGCTGTTCGTCCGGCTCCGACGCCGGGGCGGGCGTCGCCGGACGCTCGCGGGATCCCCTCACAGAACCCATCGATCGGATGCTGGTCATGATCCTTGCCCTCCAGGTGTCGGCCCTCTGAAGACACTCCCGGTCGGGGGCCGGATCCTGACAACTTTTTCCGCTTCAGCCGGGCTCGGCGACGGGCCCCCGGAGCCGCCCAAGCAGTCCGAGCGCGTCCGCCGTCGCCGCCCCGCTCGCCGTGTTGTCGAAGAAGCACCAGGCCGGGGCCGCCCCGGCGAGCCTCCCGGCCAGGGATTCGAGGGCCGCCGGGTCGTAGGCCGAATGATAGATCCGGGGCGAGCCGTGGAGCCGGTAGTACGCCAGGCCGCCCCAGCCCCCGGGCTCGGCGGCCATCGGCACGACGGCGGGGTCGGCCGCGACCCGGGCCACCTCCAGCCCCGCCAGGAGCCGGTCGGCCTCGGGCCCGAACCAGCTCGGGTGCCTCGGCTCGCAGGCCACGAGGCCCGGAGCCCGGTCCCGGACTTCGGAGAAGAACCGCTCGACGACCCCGGCGTCGAAGCCGAAGCTCGGCGGGAGTTGCACCAGGAGCGGCCCCCGCTTCGCCCCCAGCGCGGCGACCTCGTCCAGAAAGCGGCCGAGCGGCTCGGCCACGTCGACGAGCCGCCGCTGGTGGGTGATCTCCTTGGGGACCTTGACCGCGAAGGCGAAGCCCTCGGGCGTCTCCGCCGCCCATCGGGCGTAGGTGGAAGGCCGATGGGGACGGTGGAACGAGGAGTTGATCTCGACCGCCGGGAGCCGGCGGGAATACCGCGCCAGGTGGCCCCCCTCGCCGGGGAAATTCCCGGCCTGCTCCCCGGGGATCGACCACCCGGCGGAGCCGACCCGGACGTCGGCGAGGCGTGCCCCCGGCTTCAAATCTCCCAGCCCTTGCGGGGCTCGGGGCGGATCAGGCGGGCAGCCTCGGGGGCGTTGGTGACCCGGCCGGAAGCGGGGTCGTAGTCGATCGAGCGGCCGAGCCGGACGGCCACGTTCCCCAGGAGCATCGCCTCGGTGAGGACCCCCGAATAGGAGAAGTTCGACCGGGCGATCGACGGGTCGCCCTCGCGGATCGCGCGGACCCACTCGGACTTGTGGTCGAAGTCGGGGTTGGATTTCTGCTTCGGTTGGGACGACTCCCGCGGCTTCTCCGGGGTCGGGCTGACGCCCAGGAGCACCTGCTCGGAGCCGTAGTCGCTGGGCGAGAAGATCGAGCCCTTCTCGCCCACCAGGAGCGAGCCGCTGTCGGAGGGGACCTTGCCCTGGAACAGCTCGGGCGCGGGGAGGTGCCGCTTGCCGTCGCGGGCCCCTTCGTACCAGGTGAGCTTGACCGGCGGGAGGTCGCCCCGGCTCGGGAACTCGTAGGTGATCGTCGCCCAGGCGGGATAGGTCTCGGGGTTGATCTCGCCACTCTCGGCGGAGACGCGAGTCGGGAGCCCCAGCTTCAGGGCCATGAAGGGGAGGTTGGTGGTGTGGCAGGCCATGTCGCCCAGCGAGCCGGTCCCGAAGTCCCAGTAGCCCCGCCAGTCGTGCGGGTGGTAGGCCGGGCTGTACGGTCGCTCGGGGGCCGGGCCGAGGAACTGGTCCCAGGCGACGTGGGGGGGGACAGGCGCCTCCGGCGGGCGGCTCACGATGTCGGGGGCCTGCTTCCAGTACTTGAACGGCCGGTTGGTCCAGACGTGGACCTCGCGGACCGTCCCGACGACGCCCGATCGGACCAGCTCGACCCCGGAGCGAAACCCGGGGTCCGAGGTCCCCTGGTTGCCCATCTGGGTGGCGACCTTCCGCTCGGCGGCGGTCTCACGCATCAGCCGGGCTTCGTAGGCCGAATGCGCCAGCGGCTTCTGGCAGTAGACCGGCTTGCCCATCCGCATCGCCATCAGGGCCGCCGGGGCGTGGGTGTGGTCGGGCGTGCTGACCACCACGGCGTCGATCCTGGGGGCCATCTCGTCCAGGAGCTTGCGGAAGTCGGAGTAGGACTTCGCCCCGGAGAACTTCTCGGCCTTGGCCCCGAGCCGCTTCGAGTCGATGTCGCAGAGGGCCACGACGTCGCCGAGCCCGCCGACGTGGTCGGTGTCGCTGGAGCCCTTGCCCCCCACGCCGATGCAGGCGAAGCGGAGGCGCTCGTTGGGCGAAGCTCCCTGCCCTCGGGCCAGGCCCCGGGGGAGCCAGATCCCGAACCCGGCGACGGATGCGGCCTGGAGGAAGCGGCGACGGTCGACTGGACGGCTCATGCGGAGTCTCCCGGGATCGGAGTTCGCGGGGTGGGGAAGGTGTTCCCCCATTGAAACCGAGCGGCCCGGCGGAGGCCAGGGGCAAATCGTGCTCCGCCCGGGAACGCCCCAGCCTCGGCGGTGGATCGCCGCGATTCCATGATGGAATTGAAAATACCGATGGATTTAAAAATTCCGATTTGACCTGGCGATGCGGCTTCGCATAGGATGCGAGACGTCCGAACCAAATCAACGAAGTGTTTTTACTCGTAGCCGGACAAGCCTCGGTCCAGGGGCTGCCGTTGAAGAATTTTCGTGCGATGCTGGGAGCATTTCGCCACCTCGTCATGCGAGGGTAGCTCCCCTTGTTGCTGGGGTCGTGCAGCTTGGAGCCGGCCACTTCGGGCCGATCTCCAACCAATTTGCTGACGGCAAAGCCCCATCCCCTCTCGCTGGGCAAGCTGCGGCCCCATCAGCCGGCATCGGCATCGATCCACTTCCATAACCCCGGCCGCGCGGCCGTCGTGATCGGTCGGGTCGAGACGAGTTGCGATTGCATTCGGCTCGGCCCCTTGCCCCTGACGATCGGGCCGGACGGCGATGCCACGCTCGGGGCGACGTTCGACCTGTCCGCGGAGCCCGCCTTTCGGGGCGGCTTGTCGGTCGAGGTGGCCGGTTGGAATCCGGAAGGATTGGCCGTGTTCCGGACTCGGGTCTTGCTCGATGTGATGGCGGATACGTCCCGCCCCGCGGGCCCCACGCATGCCGTCCCCGCCGGGGATCCGCTTGTGAACGCGGCCCGTGCCGCGAGCAGTTCCCCCTGAACATCCCGGGAGAATATCCATGGCCGACCTGACACCGACAGCGGGATGGGCCGAAAGTCCCGCATCCCTTCCGTCGCCGGGGCCGGCGGCGACCGCCGCCCCGGTCCGGAGGATCCGGTGGCGTTTCCCTCTGATCCTGGCCGCCGCCATGCTCACGCCCCTCGTCGGCGGCGTCGGGGTCATCGGCGGCTGGGCCTATCACCGCTTCGGGTCGTTGGGCGCGGCCGCCGCGTTCCTGCGGGGGGACTCGCTCGTCCTGGAGCCCTCGACCCTCGATGCGGGCCCGCTCCGCCCGGGGGAGGCCAGGACGCTGAGGCTCTGGGCGTGCAACCTGACGGGGCAAGTCCTCCACGTCAATGGGGGCAGGGGCTACTGCGCCCGGGAAGCCTGCGTGGCGCTCGAGGACCAGTTCCCCCTCGCCATCGCGCCGCGATCGAGGCGTGAGATCCGGATCCACGTCGAGGCGAATCCGCCCGAGCGGTCTCGGCCCGGGCCGTTCCGCTACCAAACGATCATTTACACCGAGGTCGGTGGTCGCATGGTCGCCATCACCGGCAGCGCCATCGGGACGGATGTGTCGAAGGATCGGCCCCAAGAATAAGGTGGGTGTCATGCATCCGAGATTGCGTTCGACGGTTTTGCGACTGGCGGGCCTGACGCTGTCGCTCGCGGTCGCGGTGGGATTGATCGCCCTGTGGGGCCTACTTGCCTACAGTTCGGCGCTGGCGGTGCCCGCCATCGCCCTGGGCAACGTCGTGTTAGCCCGACCGGCCACCCGCTCGGTGGGATCGCTCGAAGCGGGGCGAAGTTACGAGGTCGCGTTTCCGCTGACCAACCTCACCTCCGAATCGATCACCATCATCGGCATGCGGGCCCCCTGCACGTGCGTCAGTATTGACGGGCTCCCGATGAAGCTCAGCCCCCGCGCGTCGCGGACGCTCAGGTTGCTGGTGGCCCCGACGTCGGCGCAAGTGGGGAAGCCGTTCTCCCAGACCATTGATCTACACCTCAGCGTGCCCAGCCCGAGAGTTTCTCTGTCGGTCGTGGGCCGCATCGAGAAGGGAACAACATCGCCCTAGTGTTCCCGGGAATTCCCCGGGGCGGGCGATCTTGGCGGTGTCTGCCGGTTTGAAGGAGATCAGGAAATGAAGCATGTCCACAGTTTCGTGGCCGACATCATGAACGGGGCCGCCATCGCCTTGCTGTTCATGGCCCTCTTGGCTGGCCTCTCCCAGAACGCGATGGCCGACTACTGCTGCTGCTGCTGCCAGGTGACGACCTGCGATAAAACCGAGAACACGACTTGCGCGGCGTGCACGGTCAACGTCAACTCGGGTCAATGCCTGAGTAACCGTTCACGGCCTTCCGCTACCGTTTCGGGGATGGTAGTGTTTTTACCATGACGATGCCGCCACCACCCTCCGAGGAATGCTTGGCTTCGC
>JAABUP010007028.1_pt1 | contig 15469 bp, 23 predicted proteins | sample 5559201 | NCBI WGS metagenome assembly JAABUP01 (sample SAMN10711887, study PRJNA513373) | rock metagenome | isolation source: Antarctica rocks | place: Antarctica
CATCTCTATCTGGAGGTCACTGACATTTAGTTTGACACAAATGAATGACGTTTGGCAGGGTTGCTGAGGCTCTGCCACGAGCGATCAGACTTGTTGGCTGGCCAAAGCTTGTAATCTTCTTCTTCTTTCTGCCCAAGCATATTGTTGAAACAGCTTTGTGCTAGTTGTATACGTTGTCCCCTGCCTGCTCTTCACTTGCTGCCCGACAAGAGGATGTTGACTTGAGTCCTATCTCTTCTGCATCCCTAATCACAGTTCAATCTATAGATCTGTACCTACTTCGCTTCAGTAGTACACATATCCAGCTTGCAGTGCATCGGCTGGGACCATGCCATAGAAACAAGCGGAACGACTGTTGCGTGCCAATGGCTTGCACAAGTGGCAGTAAAGGACCTACCCTTCCATGTCAGCTCAGTGCAATGTTGAGGTGGCAAATAATGTATTCTGATGTGGGCATCTGGATCCTCGATGACTGAAACCACCCTCTGGCTAAGAAGAAGTATGGTTACGCATGCTGGGCTGCTTTTCGCAGCTATAGCTACGCGATCGAGTGTGCATAAATGAATGTCCCAGTTGATCAACCGTTCTTGCAAACCTGCACACGTGAACAGCGCCAAACAGCGATCGCCTTGACGGAGCGCATGTGATCTGAGTTACACGGCACGAAGGCATGGGACTGTGGATGTCAAAATTGCTGGCTCTTTTTGGCGAGAAGGAGGCGAGGATCTTGGTTTTGGGATTAGACAATGCCGGAAAAACAACAATCCTCTGTAAGCCAGCAACTGCTGGCACACGTGTGTGCTGCAAGTATGTGAAATACTTTGATTGAGCCTCACTCTGTCTGACTGCAGACAGGCTGCAGGTAGGCGAAGTCGTCTCCACTATACCAAGTAAGCTTGTTGTTGCTCAAACTACAGCTCAACTGTTCACTAGCGTTAAGCCTGCACTTGGCACTTTGCAGCTATTGGATTTAACGTGGAGTCTGTCACATACAAAAACATCAAGTTCCAGGTGTGGGACCTGGGAGGTCAGACAAGCATACGTCCGTACTGGAGATGTTACTACCCTAACACGCAAGCTATCATCTATGTGGTAGATAGTAGTGACACTGAAAGAGTAGGGACCTCTCGGGAAGAGTTTCACGCAATTCTCCAGGAAGAAGAGCTCAAAGACGCTTTGTTGCTCGTGTACGCCAACAAGCAGGTGAGCGCCCTGCCCATTTCAGGCTGCGATGTGCAGATGCAGTGATGGAAGCCTGCTAGGTGCTGCTACTGTTCTTGTTGATTGTTGCACAGCTTCTGCCGACAGTTAGCAGGATGCAGTCTTGGCCAAGACACATTGGTTGGCTTGAGCAAGTCCTTCTGCATTTTCGCATCTTCAAGCTGTTTAGTGACCAACGCTGTCTAGGCAGCTTTGTTAGACCCTGATCAGCATGCTTGTACAGCCAAGTGCATGTCAAGAGCATGTCCATAATGTTGCAGGATTTGCCTGGAGCACTTAGCGATGCTCAGGTAGCTGAGGGCCTTGGTCTGACAGACATCAAGAACAGGGACTGGTCTATCTTTAAGACGTCAGCAATCAAAGGGGATGGCCTGTTTGAAGGTCTAGATTGGTTAAGCAATATGTTGAAGACGCGGCGATAACATCTGGTGAAAACCTAGGTTGCCAGATCATTTTCAGACCCCGCAGGCCCAGTGAGTGCTTTGTAAAGTTCATGCTAAGGCATGGAGAAACATGTAGTGCTTCAGGCTAATCACCACAAATGATTCAGTTGAATTGCAGCCAGTTTTGTGGCTGTGCGCATGGTGTTGAAATCACACAAATGTGCTGACCTGCACAGCCTAGGCAACTTGCGTAAGCGGGATTATTAGCATTCAAAGCCGTTTTCTACTGAACATGTGACTTGCATCAGCAATCACTTACATTCTGTGTAAATAGTATTCACAAGGACAATCATTCACTGCTATCACAGCAATGACATAGCACTGTATGATCTGTCCAGACTTTCAGTATCCAGATTTTGACTGCCATGTTCACCACACACGTCAGACATGCTCAATTCACGTGCACTCAAGCTTCTCTGATGCGTACCACTATAACGTGATGGCATTTCGCCTTGACAAAACTGGCTGTGACAATCAGCAGGGCTGCTATAGGCCTGTGCAGACACCTGACCGGCAAAACTGCCAGTATAAAGCTCTGAGATGCCTTCAGCTGGCAAATTGCTAGCTAGACCACTAGCGCTGTGCATATGAACAGCGTACAATGACAAAGGCTCAGCTACAGACTGTCTGCTCCAGTGCTGGCGTAATGGCATGTCACCAGTGCTCCTGCTGTGCTCACCTGAACTCCTGCACAAAGTGCACTGTACACTGTCAACCCAGAAGCTCTTCTGCTATGTATATGAGTCCCCTGCGTCTGCAGATGCCATGCACAACAAGCTCACACACTCAATACTTGTGATGTGGAGACAGGAATGCAATCAATACAGGGAGATACACAGCAACTTACTGCATGTCCACGCTTGACGATGGCAACACACACTCTGCAGGAGCATCTGTGTCAAATGCAAGATCAGGAAACGGCCGAATCCCACTCCCAGAGCAACCCACGCTTTGGTCATCTGAAGAATGCATGTGCATGGAGCGGCCCCGCTTGGAGAAGCCAGGCCCAAGCGTGGGAGTAATGGATGGCATGGCAGGCGGCAGCTGACTCAGCTCTGCCAACTCAGGCCTGGCTGGCAGTCGACAAGGCCTCTTGGCTTGAGACTGAGTATGGGCTTGCTGCAAACACCTTGCAGGATGTCTGTCACATGGCGAGTGCCTCAAGCGGGGAGAAGTACAGGGCACAGGGGATGTGCCTGAGGAGTGCATCCCCGCAGGAGACAACATGTCGCCGCCTAAGCTCAGCATTGGAGACTGACTGGATGAAAGGCCAGGAAGCGAAGTTGATGGGGAAGGCTCTGACGACTCCAAGGGCTGGATGATGCAGAGGGAAGGCGGAGGGGTAATACGTGGGGGTCTGGGATACCTGACTTCAGGAGTGAATGAGGGAGTACTCTGCCAGTCATCATCTGCATACTTTACCACATGTCAGAAGGTTTCCAACACTTGACTATGCTTCACTTGGCCTGATGAGCTGCAACATCCTCTCAAGACGTGTGCACACAACTTTGCAGCGCACTCAATTTTGCTTGCGTGTATAGCTGCAACAGCGCTGCAGTCTTCCATGCAAACATGAGAGCCAGTGATGGCACGGGCTTGTGCCAGCGTTGCTGCTGCTAGGAAGGAACTTGCTGACGCGAAGGGATCTCACCACTGTGTAAAGTGAAAGGGGAGCTGGGGTACGAGGGGGCTGTGTCCAGCTTGGCCTGGAAGTTGGTCTGTGGTTGCTCTGCCATGGTGTCTGATGGTGTGTGACGAGCTGGCCTGGCTGTAGAGAACTGCACAGGAATGTTCAGCTCTTGCACCTGCATGTACATCGTTGGCGCAAGATTGGCACTGCGTGTATCCATCCGCTATCTTGACACATGGTACTCAGAGTGTGTTGAGGGTGACTCAAAGTGTGCATACAAGCTGACACACAGGTCTTGCTGCAAGCGACAACATGCCCCCATCTTACTCACGCACATCTCACATGCCAGGGATGTACGTGAGGTATTCTGCATGTGGCACTGCTGCAGCAGTGAGCTGCCTGTGCATGGAAGTGTGGCATGGTGCAGCATATACCTGGGCAATGAGCTCTTGCGCAGTTGGGCGGGCCTCTTTATCAGGCTGCAGCATGCATTGCAGGGTCTTCTGCAGCGCTGTTGACCTGCCTTGCAGTACCACATGGCCGTAGTCATGAGCTGGCCCTGTTCTGGGAAGTGTTTCACCTGTGGCCAGCCATCTAGAACATCATGCAAGTGTCCCAAACAGTCATCTGTGTATCCCACATACAGCTTCTGACATGACGCTGTGACATATTGCTGAGAACTTACAGACGGCGTATCAAAGGGAAAACTCAGCCACACCGCATGTGCACTTCCATCACCATGTATGTTTTGCAACTGCATTCACTGCATCTTGAAATGTTTTTCTGCCGCAACATTAACAGCTATTAGGCTGCAAACAAGGGTACCCGGCGCATGACCGCAAACTGCCAAGCGGTGCTGCAGGTATGGCATGGTAATGGTGCATCAAAACAATTGCAGCTGGAGAATACAGCTAGCTGTATTCCAGATGCTGTTTGTGTTGCTCAGGGTGAACTTCTTGATGCTCAGGATGCCAGCAGTTCAGTCATGCTTTGACATAAGCATGCTGAGTGAAATCTGTGATTGTTCCTCGTCATAAGTGACGCATCAACATAGAAAGCTGTGCTGAATGAGACGCCACAGGGCAGCAAACTCACCTGTGGCACACTCATACAGGGTTGCACCGAGACTGTAGATGTCTGCAGCAGGTGTGGGCTCCACATGGCCATTCAGCAGCTCTGGTGCCACATACTTGCCATCTCCCTCCTCCCAGTCCTGTGTAGTGTGCACACACTCAGCTCCCATAGGCAGATACTGTGAGCAGAATATGAAGGCAGAATGGTCAGCCTCTCATCTGAGCGTAGCAAAGTTGCTGTTGCTCTATTTCCACAGCAACAGCTTGCGCTTGCTCCAAAATCAAGGCCAACAGCAACAACTTTCTACATGGAAATATGCATACCCACTGATGCCTCAACACTGCAAGCCCAAAGTCCCCAAGCTTCAGAGTGCCATCGGCATCACGATATATGTTGTCTGGCTTCACATCAAGATGCAAGACTCCATTTGCATGTAGAAAATGGACTCCCTGCAAGCAATGCCAAGTCATATGTAAGTACCAGGGAGCAGGCATTTGATCGCCAAACAGGCAGATAATGCATAGATAAAAGACACTGCTGGGGAACAGCGCACACACATGCACACTGAAATGATGCTCTAAGAAAGAAATTCACCTGTGCCATCTCAGACAACACATACCAAACCTCCTCCTCCGATAGCAACTCATTTGCTTTCTCCAACTGCAAACAACAGGGTGTGACATTCAGCCTTGGCGACATCTGGCAGCTCCCATCTGCCAGATCAGTAAAACTGGATGAGGCAAGATTCATGACCGCAACAGCCTGCAGTCTGGCAAAGCCTCCATGCAAAGCAGCTCTTGCATACACTAACATTGAGTCAGCACTGCAGCTGGACCATCACTGCTTTGATCTGGCATTGGAACCTCAAGTCACGTACCTCGAAAAGCAATTGAGCTAGGCTACCACCCTCGCAAAGCTCCATCTGAATATTGAAATGTCCCCCCTGCTGCCATGCTCTATACTGCTCAACAACGTTTTCGTGAGCAGGCAAAGAAGCCACTGCCATGATCTCATGCAGGCACCTGTGATCGCCACAACCTGTCAATGATGACATGCCTTAGTGTGCAAACCATGAAGCAGTTATGTCTGTTGGGTTGTAATGAGTTGGACTGGTAGCATCAGATGCGTTTGCTACCTTTGCCGGTGAGCCTTAGAGCTGAACTTTCTGGTAGACTTCTTGATGGCAAAACAATCATGAGTACGCTTGTGACGCACTCGGAAGACCTGCAGCAACAAAGTATATGAGCTTCAGTTATACATTCAGTGCTTTGCAAAGAGAACTAAGTCACATCTTTTAGTTATGAGCTCCTTATGTCACCTCACTGTGTGGTGATTTGCCTATCAAGCCCTCAAAGACAAAGTGATCCTCAAACATGAAGAGATCTGGGCATGCTAGGCTTGGAGTCCTCTGCAGCTTTGTGGCCACCAGGACCTGGAGGGGAAGGATTGGCATGTAGGCTGCTGCATGTTTTCCTCAGCACACAAGAGAAATTCTTGCTGGCATACCTTGTTGTCAGTGAGAGAACTGCTGCGGCTCAGCAGGCTCGATGGTACCCTTATTCTTCCGTGAGGCTTTGGCCTCGTAGGCGAGGTCGGGCAAGCAGTCAGCACCGGTCTGATCCCTTCAACTGAGCCGCGACTGTCTGTCGAGAAACGCTGACAGCTAGCATTGAGTGGCAGGCCGCTCTTTGGTGGAAGCTTTGACAACGAGGGGCGCTGCTTGACCGCAGTCTCAGGCGAATCTATTGACAGAATGTCTAAAACGCTGAGGGGGGACTGGTTGTTACCGCTGGATTGAAAAGGCTTCACCGTCATGCCTGAGTACTCAGCAACAACACTTAAGCTCTCATGCAAAACGACACTTTGCGATTCAGCCGTCACGATCGCAGCGCCGGACTTTTACGTCACCTTTGCACGAAGTTGTTAACCATCAAATGGGCTGTTTTCGTTTGTGTTTGAAAGAGCAAACCCTAGCTTCTTGCAAAGGGTCACGTGGCATTGTACAGTTGAAATTCAGCTGCATGACACTTGAGCGATGACTGCGCCCGCGGCGCCAGCAGACGTCAAGGACGTTCTGTTGCTGCAGATTCGACGACTGCTTGACAAGAGCAAGCCGGAGCTTCAAACAGAATGGAAAAAGGTGGACTGTAGCGATTTTGAACCAGTAGCCAAGCTTGATCTCTTAGCAGCAATACTTTGCCGCTTACTTCGGGGTGCCGGCGACTTGGACAGTGCTCAATCACAGCCTTGCAGCAGCACATCGCCTGTTGCATCACCTGAGAGAACTCCAACACCTGCCAAAAGCTTCAAGGAAGCTGTTGCTTCTCCCGCCAGATCTTCTGACTGCAACAACTTTGACAACCGGCTGGCAGAAGTCGAGCTCTCGCTCAAGGAACACAAGCAAAGGTTGCAGGAGCTGGACCGAAAGGCTGAGGATCTGGACAGAGAAAAGAGGCAGCTCAACCTGGTTGTCTACAACGTGCCAGAGACTACAGAAAAAGACAACTATGGAGTTGAAACATTCTGTTCACTCCTGGACAAGTGTATGCCAGATGGCCGCCATTGTGAAGGTGCTGATTGGGGGCAAGTACTGCTGGGTAGACACTGCCCAGATCAGGAGAGGCCACGTCCAATACGTGTGGTATTCAAGTCACTGGATGACAAGCACACCTTCTTGAAGCATGCGAAACACCTCAAAACAGTCAGCCTCAGATACGACGATGATCTGACAAGACTGCAACAACAGCAAAGGCAAGACATGGCCGCAGACTTTGACACCCTGAAGTCAAAGGGCCACAAGCCTTTCTACAGAGGATCTTCATTGAAGTTCCGCCACGCTGACAAGACACGCACATGCAAGAGGCATGGGGCAACTAGAGCTCCAGATGCCCAAGTTTAGTGCAACTTGAGACTGTATACAGACCTTTCAGCAACTGCAGGCACATGTACATTGGCAACTCAGCTTTCTTTATTATTGTGTTATGCTGTCTTGTACAGACACTTTTGGGTGTGCAACGATGTACAATACTTTTCAACACATTCAGGCAGGGTTTTACCTACGTATTGTACACATACATGTTATCAACCATACCAGACATCATAGATTTGGCCCTTCTGGGCCCTAGATCTATCTCTTCTACAACTGCATTGAATGACCTGTATCATTCAAACTTGATATTCTCAGATTTTTCCCAAATATTGTCTGTTGACTCCCCTGTTGAGTCCTAAAGACAAGAAATGTAATGTATGTATGTATGTATGTAGTTGTATCCAAAACCAGCCCTTGCTTAGCAGAACGGTTCGTGTGCGACGACAGCTCAACCTGACTGGCGGTACGGCCAGATAGGCCTGATACACCATCGAACGTGTGTGCGGGTGGGATCAGTGCTGCAAGTATCGTCCGTCGCGCTAGCTGCAGAGCTTTGACCCTGACTGTGCGTTGACCTAGGAAATCTGTTGTCAGCAGGAGGGCAAGTTTGCTGTTGTGCAAAATCAAAAGCCATAAGCAAGCAGGTCTCAAGATGGCAGTGCTGTCGGTGAAAACAGGCCAGCTTTCTTTTGTAGTATCCAGTTTGTGAATCAAAGCAGTGTGCTATTAGCCAAAGCGTTTTCACAGAAAAACAAGGGGTTTGCATGTTGAGAAAGCTTTGCTGTCACCTGAAGCAAAGCCTGTACCACCAGCAAGCCCCTGTTTTCAGTGCAATCACTTGCAGGTGCAGATAAATTTGCCAGAGTGGTTGCTGTTCAACATTTTGACTTTGGCTTAGATGGCAGACAAAGACAAAGACAATCCATACCTCCGCTTACCTGCCCCTTTGGCTGCGCCGAGGCAAAGCAGATTGCTATACCCTCACTGACAGCTGACTTTCAACAGCTATTCCTTTCGTACTTGACCACCTGATCCCCAGTGATGAGCTGACTCATGATACCAAGGCAGTTGGGGATGCAAGGAAATGCTGCAATGTACCGCAATGCAGATGTTCGGATGCAGACTTTTGACTGCTGCTGTACGCGTCTGATTGGTGGTGAAATGTAAGATGAGCTTGCATGTGAAAATTGCCCCAAGCCAACTGACATGTCTCACAGCTTTGCCAAGTGGCAGGCTGAGTAGCCAAAGGCATCTGGCACAAGCCAATCGACATGTGTGGAGCCCCATGTGAGGTTGCGCGACCGGATACACAGACATGACTTGTCAAGGCTGCGCACATGTGCATGTATGCAGCAGAGTATGGGATGGGCTTAGATTCCTCTCAGCATGGCTTATGCATGCTGTGGGGATGCAAGATGTGGCACAACTCTGCCCAGGGGATGCAAATTGAGAATTGAAAAAATGCACAGGTGTGTAGCCTCATAAGCTCCAATTGATCAATCACTGCTCCAAGCAGAGGAGGCCTGTTTTGGGGTGTACTTCATATCGGGGAGACCAGGTTGGAACAAAAACTGCATCTTTAGCAAATCTGACTACCTGAAGGATCTTCATTGGCACCCAACACAACAGCCTGATGTAATATTCTTGCCAGCTAGTAGTATGACGCATCTTTGTTACTACCTGCAGCATGGAGTATGGCACCTACATATTCTCTGCTTCTTGCGTGTTCTGCCTGACCGTGTATGGTCTGGCCCATGGGCTTCCTGCCTGAGACCATGCCCGTCCCGTTGCAGCTTCAATTGAGGAAGTGGGCGTCCTTTGACAGCTCCGCCAGTTCTGGAAAATGGTCAGCACAGCACCTCAGGAGCAGACTATCTCTCAAAAGGTGAGCACTTGAATGCTGCAGCAACCACTCTGGTTGTTGCCTAAGCCAGCTCCTTAACATATGTGCACACAGCTTGCTAGTAGTTTAGATCTGCAATTTTGATTGGCCTGGCAAGCTGCCAAAACCTGAACGCCCTGCATCAAGAACACACTCACTATATGCTTTTGTCTATTTACTGACTAAATGCCCTTGGTGATGGCAAACTGCTGTACATTGGCAAGTACAGCCAAAGCAACATGACATGTCAGTGTTTTAAGCATGTGGACTCACTCTGGTTGAAACTGCTACTGTTCACTCTCCCACGCAGGCAAAACTCCGCTTCTGACATTTTTGCAGCTTGCAGCAGCGGAACACTAGCTCTTTTGCAACTTTGGTTTTGCTGAGGTATGACATCTGAGCTGTTCTTCCAAAATGTTGGCAAAAGTGTCACTGGTTTTGTTTTATTAGCTGTTTTGCTAAAGTAGTGATGGTAACTGATCACTAGCCAGGCATGCGCCTTTGGGCTGGGGCCTATCAAGTCAGTGCCGTGGCAGTCACAGTCAGTGGCAAAAGTGTTGACATCAGAGAATGCACGTCTTACCCCTCTACTTTGTCGTGCAAGCCTCCTACTCAGCCTCACAAGGCAGTTCTGAGGGCGTAAGGTCTGTTCTGCAAGATAATTGCTCACCATGAAAGTCCGTCCAGATTTTGGATATGACAGACCTGATTGAAAAAGAGTAACACTGTTCATGCTTCAGGCCATGCATACAAAACTGCAGAACTAGTCAATCAGTGTTGGCAATCTTCAACACCTCTGACCTCAATTAGGGTGTACATCCGCTGTAAGATGCTATGATCAGAGAAGTGTAACGCCAACTTTTGGGCGCAGCGACATGAGGACGGTGACATCGTCCTCATGTCACTGTCCGCAGCTTGACTGAGCGGTCAGATCACTGAAAATGCTGGTGAATGCAAGCGTATTTTCCAAAATTTTCTTTCCTTACCTTCTTTCCTTATTGAGCTCAAGCGTTGAGGCCTGATTGACTTTGAGGTTAAGGTTGTTGACGTCAAGGTTTACCTCTGTCCAAAATTGGCCTTGACTACCCTTGACTTGAAAACGTGCCAAAGGAGTGTAAACCTGCATTTCACACACCATCAGCATGTTCTGGCTGAACCCAGAGCTCATTCCAAAGGTCACAAGCACAGTGAAGGCATCAAATTGCTGGAAAGCCTAGGCGTTGCAGGTATTGTCAACAAGTTAGTAGACCCTCGATAGTTAGCAGACTCTGAGATCTTGTTGAAAATGCTTATAGGGTTAAGGGATTGTCGAAACCCTTAACCCTCACATGAGATGTCAAAGCATCCTCAGCTGACCAGATCGCCGCTGGTAGGAGAACGCCGCTGGTAGGTCCACAGTCGCTTGTGTTCATTCTTTTGCAAGCATGTAAATTTTCCTTACTTACTTTCATGCTCATTTCTGTTTACACTGCAATCTTCGGACATTTATGGGTCTATGAGGTAGCTACAGCCTTTTACAGCGTTAAATGATGACATTGGCAACAATGACTCCCAAGCCTTGAACGGGAGGTCAGCAATCTCCTGTTGTAAAGCTGCAGCTGCAGCTGCAAGAGAGTGCGCCGGGGGCAAGGATAGGTCCCTCCCCTCCCCAATTCCCTGACCTATCACTCGAAGGTCTGAAGGCCACGGGAAGCTGGGGTCCTACTCGAGATCATCTCTAGCTTTTGTACACTGAACGCCCAACGGCTTCGTCTGTCCCTTCTTTCTGCAGGGATATTGCTGATCACTTGCTTCATGCAGAAATCAGTCATGCAGAAATTTACAGCCTGAGCGATGATTCAGGTCTTGCACACACTGCTCGTGCAAAAGTTCAGAATCAGATGTCAATACAGGATTGTACTCACTTCATGTACAAGCTGTGAGGCAGACCAACTGACTATAGCGACTCAGACTGGATCTTCGTATGTTAACAGTTGACACGCATCTGCACCGGGATGCCCGCGAAGGTGTTTAATGAACGCTTGCGACGGCGGCAGCGCGTAAGACCTCTTGTCAAAAGGGGGTCGTGCTGATACCAAAAAATGAAAGTAGAACTCATCTACCAGCAGAGGTCGGACTGCCAGCTTGTCACCTAGGTCACTCAAGTGAGTCCAGCCTCTTGCAATGACATGTCGGGAGCTTTCGGTGAGACGTTCCCTGGCGTAGAATTGCGCTAGGTACGACGAGTTCCGCAAGTCCTGAGGCCGACACCCTGATGCATAGACATAACGAAAGAACGAGATGCTTGCAGTTTCAGGATTCGCACTTACTGCCTCTGCCAACAAAGCAGCTAAGCTGTTGCTTGTGTCTTTGAGGGTGATGAACTCATCTGTATCCAGAAACAGTATCAAATCGTACTCATGACGATGATAGAACATGCACTGCGCATACAGGGTCGCTTGTCCGTGCAACCACCTGAACAGCAGATGCATAGTCAGAGGTTGATTGCTTGACTAAGTCTGACGCATGCAGTTGATCATGTCATGTTCCGGCAGAACAACAAAAAATTTAATAAGTCAACACCACAAGTTGACAACAAGTATTGATCTGGCCCAATGGTATGGCACAAACCTGTGAGCTTTACTGAAGGTGTCCACATGAATCCATTCTACCCCATCCAAGTGTTGGTCCTCTGTCACGTTGTGAGGATGAAACCAAGCCACTGCATGGCTGTCAAACTCAATGGCACGGTGAGTCGTGTACATGTGGAAGTGGTGAACCCCCAGCTGATGCATATGCAGCACCCACTCTTTAGTCTGCTGTGAAGACGCCCTTGCTTCGTACATGGTGGCTAAGCAAGCCCCCACTGCAGCTTGCCTTTGCAACGGCACCTACAAAGAATTTTACCTGACACCGTGTCAAAGTTCTTTGAGGCAACACGGATACCACTTGAGCGCCACAATGTGTGACTAGATGTGGCGAACCTGAACGATGGGTATTCGAGGGGCAAAAGACTCCCCTTCAAAGCTTAGTCCCAACCACAGACTATCCAATGAGAAACTGGCGTCTGAGAGTGGTACACCGCAGATAATTCTGTAGCCGGTAAAGAGGACAGCGTTGTCGAACATATGCTGCGTTTGAGCCGCGACTGTGTATATTGGTTTTCCATTTGAGGCTGAGAATACGCAGGCATCTACTTGCATGAGCCCATTTCTCGAGCACCGAAACTTGTTCAAATCGGCAAACACGTGTACCTGTGGCGTCACAGATCACTTGACAATTGTGCACGGTGCGGGCCAAAATTTATGCTTGTACCTCGTTCAGACCGGGATCGTAGAGAGCCGAATACAGGTATCCCAGCAACTCTTCCCCCGCCAAACAAGATTCTGAGCATGATGGCAGCGTGGTGACTGAGTTGGCCCTGCAAGATCAACTATTATCCGGTCAACAAGCACTGCCCCGGTCTTACAGCTGTTGCCTTGTGTTTGCCGCACGGTTGCGGATTTAAAGTCGTATTATCCGTGACATAACCGCAGATGTTTGTATAGGCCTTACAATGTGGTTTCTTCTTCAGACACTTGTTTGCTCGCAGTATACAACCCTGCTGGACGCGAACAATGTATAATTACCCAAGCACAGAGCGTTTCTGTCGCGATCACCAGGCAAGACTACGCATGAATTACGAAAGAGAAATTCTTGCGATTTCTGACCGTTATCTGCTGTCACAGAATTTATCATCACAACCAACATCACCTTCCGCCACATTGAATGCTTTCGGAAGTGCTGCTATCGCCGCTGACTCCGCGAGTCTGCGCGCTGGATTGGCTGAGAAACGGCGAGACAAACTGCACGACATTCTGACATTGGGGGTTACACTATAAATTGCATGATTGATCATGCCCTGTGGTTGCAAAGTGAACGTACATTGATCGTAGCGCAATAAGGGGCACAGCGATGCCGCAGCATCACAGTATTGGGTTCTTGTAGCGAACTCGTAGGATCTGCCTGAGCGACGATACTGGCGCGTCTCATCGCGTTGAAGAACGCAATGAAGGCTCTTCAAGACCAGCTTTTGCTGCTCTGTCTTTGACATGTAGGAATCTGACAACATCTGTGTTCTGCAACTTGGCCTGCGGACAGAAAGCGTGAAGTGTCTGCATTCCAGGTTACCTGCTCGCATGGTTTTTCCATGGAACACAAATCCGTGTCCAGGACTGGCAGTCGCACGCTGCTACAAGGCCGCCTTGAGACCAAACCTCTTTTGGACTGCCACAAGCACGTTGCACCACATGTCCCAGACAGAAGCCTGTGCTCGAGCAGTGATCTGGGTTTGGGACAAATTGACAAACTCGTTTTAGGTACGCGTCCAATCGTCTTGGAAACCAAGTTTCTACTTAGCAATGACTCCCAGGCAGACAGTCAGACAGTCCTGATCATATGTAACCTGCTGCAACAATTGTGAATGCATGCCATACACACTCACAAGCACAGCTGTTGATTTTGCATGACATTTTATGCGCAATATTGCAGTGGCTGGCACCAGGCACTCCTCAGCTTGGCTAGAAGACTTGGGGCTCCCATATATTGTCTATCAGCACACAGAGCAACAGGAACGCCATCACTTCACAAATTATGCCAATGAGGCAACAGCATATGTGCAATTCATTTATGACTACTACGACTGCCTTCCCCAGGCAGGTATTGATTTTAATTCAGCTGCAGCTCTATTCACATATGCAAGGCTATTGACATTTACCACATGAGCGCAGGCTGTAGCTTTTGTTCATGGGCATGCAGAAAGTTGGCACAATGTTGATATGCGGGATACGCTGGCCTCCCTGAACTGGGGATTGGTCTCTCGCTATGTTGACTTGAATCGGAATCAAACTGTCTGGACGCAAGCTGTGAAGTCATTGCCATCTGGGCCTTCAGTTGCGCCCATTGCAACTGGAATGGATGCGTACAATGGCACCTTTCCGGTTGGACAGGTGAGGTTACCCTTGTAGCGTCGTGTTCATTGTCATTGCGTGCAATGATGGAGCAATATCTAAGGTTAAATATCTGCCATTATGATGCAATATCTTGGCTTCTACTGGCCTCCAATGCAGCAGCATATGTTCCTTTGAGTCAGCAAGTGTTACAACTAATGTGATCGTTGCTGCCAGGTCATAGCTGGAGACGCTTATCCATGTTTTGAAGCCTATATGTGGCATCAAGGCATGGCTACAAGACAGTTCTATGATGAGTTTTTAGGACCAGCAGGTTTTGGGCCCATGCCTTCTGAGGTTGAATATTACTGCTGTGGGCAATTTGCAGTGTCTCGGCAGAACATCCAGGCTCACAATCGATCCTTTTACAGAAACATGCTGATGTTCTTTCAAAGCAACACTATAAAGGGCAACCACCATGTTGACAAGGTGTTTGTCATGGGAGACGTTTTGACAACATACTGGCCAATGATCTTTGGAGAGAAGCCAAGTATTGCCCCAGCTCATGCAGACTGCGAGCTGTTTGCCAGTCCAGGATGCAGTACACGCTGAATGCGCCAAGATCACCTTGGCTGTCATGTGAATGCGGGTGCGAGAGAAGACTGCTACACTGGAAGGTGTCATGACAACAATTGTTGCCCCCCCCTTCCCCCCTCCCCCCCCCCCCCGGCTTGACAGCAACACCCACATGAAGGAGTTTATTACATTCTTTGAAGTAACCAACAGACGAAGTAGGCGGAATAAGTAGGCTGCTCCCAAATTCTCAAATTACAGCCTGCTCTAGGCTCAAAGTAAGCTTGCTCACATACCTTATTGTTGTGAAATGCTGTTGCAGATTGAACGCCTATGGACATTATTGACAAGGTGAAGTACTCTCATCTTGTAGGGGGTTTCCATTTCCATGCAGGTACTGGGGCAGCTATATAAATATTAATAGCATGGCTGCCCTAAGTACTAGTTTGCTTAGAGGAAACGGCATTTGTGCATGCTACAGAATAACCAAGGCTCAATTCCCTCAGGCACGCTGCCTTTATACATCTCTACGAAAAGAAAAGAAAAGAAAAGAAAAGTTTACGCTTTTCAGCGATCATAACGGGAGCCTCCTAAGGCGGCAGCCCGGAGCTATGACCATAGGCCATAGCCCTAAGGGAAAGGAAAAGTCCTCAGCCTAAGGTGGATCTGGCCTGTTCTGCTTGCGTTTGTGTGTCTTCTCCCTTTCTAGTACTCTCCTAGATGTCAAGATCTTGTGAAATGTCAAAACAGAATGTTCATGTAACTTGGACATAACTTTGCTTGCAGGTCCATGCTCTACACCAATCTTTGCTAGAGCGTCAGATGTAGTGTGATATTGTGACCCAGATTGTCCTATGATAATGGGCAGAG
>JAABUP010007032.1_pt1 | contig 15463 bp, 16 predicted proteins | sample 5559201 | NCBI WGS metagenome assembly JAABUP01 (sample SAMN10711887, study PRJNA513373) | rock metagenome | isolation source: Antarctica rocks | place: Antarctica
TGCCACAGCACAGCACGAGGTACAGTATTGAACGCTTTCCTGAAGTCCACAAAGCAGCAGTACAGCTTGCCAGCTTTCCCTTTCTGTCTAGACCGTTTCTGTTCATCAATCAGTGACCTCAGAATGAATATGTTGTCGGTCGTGCGGAAGTCTTTCCTGAAGCCTGCCTGCCCCTTGGCTTTGACAGCATGCTCCTCAGCCCAAGATGCAATTCTCTGCTCTAGCATCATTGCAAACAGCTTAGCAACCACAGAACCCACTGTGATGCCTAGTGGCAGTAATACACTCAAATCCACCCTTTGCAGCAGTTTGTCGCAAATGCAGCACATATTACACACTGCCCACATAATCAATATGACACTGCTAAAGTTGTGCTGCATCATACGTTCCAGCCATTATTTGAGATCATTCAACCCAGGACTGACGCATGTGCACCCACTTGGGTTTCACATGGTGCAGATGAGACATTTGCCATAAGGTTGTGCCCTTGTCGATGCAGTACTAAACGAAATTTTCTTGCCTGCTCTTGTTTAAAAATACACGTTAAGCCTGCCCTAAGCTTTCCCTGAGATGCATGAATGAGAGAAGGAATGAAGGTGTGCTGCAGCTTGACGTCCACGGAATGGTGCCAGTCATCCCTAAAGCATTTGCGCCCTTGCAAAAGGGGGCAGTGATCTGGCCAAACAGGCTGAGGCAGGCAGCGGCAGTATGCAATGCCCTCACATATCTGGACAGAGGCATCACTGTTGGGGACGCTGCAGAGAAGACGCTGTTCAAAGCTGTTGGAGCCCAGTTTCTGGTGATCCCCCTCCCTCGCTCAGCCCACAACAGCTCATGCTTGCGCTTTGACTGCTGCTTTGCAGCGTATCTCCTGCTGTGCTTTTGTGCGCCTACACTCTGCTTCTCTGAGTCATGAGTCGCACTCGCAAAAACACTCCAGATCATGTACTGCTGATCAGCAAACAATACACAACTCAATGGAGCACTGGCGAGCTGCAGCCCCTGCTCAGATGTACAATACAGACGTACAGTTCATTGCCCAGATTGACAGACTTCATGGGATCCTGCATCACAGGGGCGCAACACACTTGTCTTACCTTCATCTCCAAGTGGCAAGGGCAAAGCCAAGATGTGCACTCTGAGTGTGCTGAGGCGATTTGGGGTTGAGGCTCCACTGCTGAGGTCTGGTGTTGTAGCTGTGGACAGCACAGCTGCGGCTGCCACAGCTGTGCTCTTTGTGCATGGGGCCCCATCAGTCATTCAACAGCTTGCCAATCAGGCAAGCAATCACTCAAGCAATGACCAAGCGGTGAATCAATCAATCAGGCAATTCATGAAACCGTCAATGGGTCACTTGGACCGTCATTCACAGGCAGAGTTGTGTTCACATGTTCAGGAGTGCCATGAGAACCATGATGATCACCGGGGACTACCATCACACTGCCATTGCAGTGGCAAAAGGTGCCGGCATGGTGCCTCCAGCTGGCAAGCTTGTCATCACACAGGCAGCGTCAGAAGCCTCATCAGCAGCTGCAGAGCCTGGTAGACAGCACATGATGCCTGAGCATCATTCACATGAGAGCAAGCTGAAGCAGGCAGTGCCACAGCAGGTGCAGTGCTACTCACAAGTACAGAATCTGAGGCAGCAGCAGTTGTTGCTTGAGCAGAGGCAGACGCGTCCTACTCTCAGGGTTCAGTTTGTTGCGCAAGCGGCGTCAAGCAGTCATGTTGAGCAGTTGTCAGTACAGCAGACCACTTCAGGGCAGGGCTACCCTGTGTCGCCCTCAGCATTCCCTGATCTACTACTGCCCATGCAGCTTGAAGCCCAGGCTTCTTCTTCAGTCCAGTCTGCCAGTGCTGACCCCCCAGGTCAGAGGTGGCACAGGCAATCTGCGTCCAGTCTAACCCAGGAGGTAGTCCCACAGCAGCAGCCTCATGGCATCCTCAAAGCACAGCATCACCAGTCGATGGACACAAAGCAGAGCAGCTCTCCTGGGGGACTGTCTGAAGGACAGGGAACACAATCTGAAGGGCAGGGAACACAGTCTGAAGGGCAGGGCACACAGTATCAAAGGCAGGGAACACAATCTGAGGGGCAGGAGACACAGTGGGAGCAAAGAGGCATGTTGCAGATGCCCCATGATCATCATTCACCCCTGGTGATCACAGAGTCTGCACCTCACTCCTACGCATGCCAGCATGTCTTACCTCAGCATCAGCTCAGCCAGTCGCACTTCAGATCAGACCACCCTCAGGACCCATGTGCCAGTCTGTGCTTCACATGTGAGGGCTACAGCCCTCAGGATGAGTCTCAGTCAGCCCTCCAGGCTCTGCAAAGCATCGCTCAGGGTCAGGCACAATGCTGTGTCACTGGTCAAGCCTTTGACCACATGCTGCAGCATGCAGAGCCCGCAGCACTGGTCCAGACAGTCATGCAGAATGCGATGGTGTTTGCTCGCATGCACTCGCATCAGAAAGGCCAAGTGATGGAGCTGCTCAGTAGCAGAGGGCTGCATCAGATTGTAGATGGCCAAAAACGCCACGTTCCTGTGAGCTGCCTGTCATTGCCATATGCTGCATGCACGGCTTGTGTGTACTCTTGGCAATGGCTGCTGCAGTCCTGGCAGACCCATCTCATTACATAGCAAAACTCGCTCTTGCGTGGTCACTACAATGACCCACACTGAGCGTATAGGGGTTGGCTGTACACAAATTGACATTCCCAGATCTCACTTTGCCTGAGTCAGTTCTTTTAACAGAACCCACCTGCACCATCATGTGCATCATTATCATCGAAAGTTGCATGTTGTGCTGTATGCACATTCAGTACAGCAGCTGCATCCATGCCCAATCTGCCTTGAACGCAGCATGGTGGAGACCACAATCCTGTGAGGTTGGCATCAGCAATGTTGCTAGCAGCAAAATTGTTGCTGCCATCCTCCACCATGCACAGCTGTTGCTAGCAGCAATTGTGCTCAGTGGCAATGCAGCCTGAACAGCTGCTGATGATTGGCATAGCTATAGGGTTACCTCTAAATCGCATAACACAATGTAGGGCTTGGGGAAGACGTGCATGTACTGTGGGGACGGCATCAATGATCTGGCAGCCCTAGCAGCTGCAGATGTTGGCATGGCAATTGGGTCCAGTGATGCCTCGGCAGTGGCACCCGTCTCTGACAAGCATACCCCTCCTGCAGGTATGCAAGCACTGCACATGCGTCCAAACTGAGGAATGCAATGTTAGTGGAGCCCACATTATTGTGAACAGCACCCAAGCAGAGGAAGTGATGCACAGGACCAAGCGTGCTGCTCATGTTAGTGGTATGCTTGGGTTGAGACAAAGACGTCTGAGCCATCACGTATGCAGAAACGCCTCATGGTCCATCAAGCACGATGCCTGCTATGCGTCTGGGTAAGCAATTGTAAGCAACTTGTGACATGCGCGTGCGTTTCAAAACATGCTAACATGAAAAGGGTTGGCTGTACTTCTGGGACAGGGTGATGCATCATGCAACCTGCACAGAGATCTTAGTTTCAACAAAAAAAATGTCTGGCTGACAGGGTCTTTCTGACCATTTTTGGTGTTGGGTCTGCCTGATGCACCATCAGCAATAATGTGAGGTTGTGGTGTCTCGAAGCGACGCAGTCTACAGAACTAGATTGGCTGCCAGCACTTTGACAAGGGCTTGCTGTGCAGGAGTGTGTACGGTCATCAGACAGGCAAGAGTATCACATGCAGTCAAGGTCGCAACTATCAAGGTATACTCTTCTGCTCACTCTAGCCAAGGCTTCCTTTATCTCTAGACGCTCCTCTGCATACAGAGGCACTCCTGCCATTGCTGCCTGTCATCACCATCACCTGCAACAGCAGACCTGTTAATCTGTACATTACATTGGTACAGTACATGACTAATGCAGAGAATGAGAGGTGCCCTGAGGGAAGCTGCATTCTGGCCTGCACTCAAGTATAGCATGCCATGTCAGCATCGTGGTCAGTAAGTTGGATGTGTAGCTTTGCCTGGTGTGTTGCAGTACATGGTAGTGTATCAGCTGCTGGTGTCTCTGGCAGTCAACACCGCATTCTTCATGGATGGTTCCTGGTTATCTATCACTCAAGTGAGCTCTTCACCTCTCTCACTCAACACGCACTCCTCATGGACTCACTCACTTGCGCTGTCACTCGCTCGCTCACTCACTCACCCACTCACTCAGTCCCTCACTCAAGTCTTGTGGTCAATTGCCATCTCCTTGCAGTCCTTTGCCTATTTTTTCTGATGAGACCAGAGTGATGCATGTGCCCATCAACAATTGAGTCCAAGTACGTATGGCTTTCAACCAACAACACTGGTTAGAGCCAAATTGTTGCCATAGCAACCTGTCATTGTAACAAGCTGGCATTGCAGTGGTGCATATCTGACTGTGACTGGTTGTGATAATGGGGATGTCATTGTAACAGGTGTACCGATCAAGAGGTGAACTTGTGCTGGCTAGCATACAGTTCAAACACCTCTGATCTCCGCCCACAATAGCCATTCACAAAAGCACTACCACACTGACCCACTCCTTGGTGCTCAGCTTTGCCCCCCCCCCTCCCCCCTTTTCGCCCCATGTTCTGCTTACATTATCACGTGCTCGTTCTCTGCTGTGCTTGCGTTCTTTCACTCCACTGTAGTCAGCCTTGGGTGTGCAGCTGGGATTGGAAAGCATCACATCTGATGACTGATCTGCATAGCTGTTGTGCTCATGCCTGCTGCTACCATGCTTTGCCACTCAAGCACCTTTTTGAGCAAGCTGCTGCTGCCTGTATCCATGGTCCCAATTCTTGAATGTTTTAGCACTGCGGTTTTTGTTCGCTTCATGATCTCCCAAGGTTTGTTGCTGTCAAGGAGCTTCACATTTAAGGCCGCTCAGCTTGATTGCAAGTGGAGTCAGTGATCTGCAGCCTGCTGTCAATGCCTTGTGACGTTGCCAAGAATGTGGCATGCATTGCAGGTGCGTGTGTTAGACTTCCTGGCATTGTTGCTTGGGCTGGTATCAGCCCTGCGGCCAGCTGCCAAACAGCTTCAGGCCCAATGACCCCCACAGGGTCTGTGTACCGTCAAGACTGCTGTGTTGGTTTTGGAGTCAATCCTGGTGTTTGCAGCATCGGAGGCCATTGTGCTGCATGTCATGACAAAGCAGCCTTGGTTCACTGGCGGCACAGGGCAAAATATTGAGGTGACTGGCATCGAATCACTGCTTCTGGCATTTTGCCTTCACCCGCATGTCAGCCCCACATCTAACTGGCTTTTCTGGCGCATGCACATGCATGCAGTTGAGATTCTTATGTACATTCAGCGTGAAGTGTTGAAATTTGTGCACTGCGTGCTCCTGCAAACAAGCCACAACAGAGGTGTTCAAACCTTGTAGTGGAATTCCTGCAACCACAGTTTCAGTCATGTTTGATCCTGACGGCGCATGAAAAATGTTGCGAGCGACAGTTGCTGTTTGAGGCATGGTGGTCTATGTGAGATCTAGATGTACTGACAGCGAGTCAGATGCCCAAGTCACATGCCCCTGTCTGGTGTGCAGAATCCAGTGGTGTTCACGTGCTGGTTTGCAGCAGTCTGCCATGCGCTGTCTCCAATGGCCAGTATATCAGCAGACTTGCGCCTGTTCTGTGCAAGGATGAGTGCAACTGAAATTGGCTTACAGGCTATCTACTATTTGCTGGCTTTTCTGCTAGGCTTGTTGGGTCCTGCCGTCTTCTTCGTGGGTCATGATCCCCTTCACTTGTTCAACATGCCTTTTCACTTTCGTTGGCAGTTGAGCCTTATGCTGACAGCTGGTGGGCTCACGTACGCATGTGTTGTGGCTGTTACCAGACGTCTTTTCGCTCTGCATGCTGTTCACTCGCGATTGTATGCTGAATGCAGCCGTACAACCTGCTTTGCTGTCAGCTGTGTCATGCTGTACAGCAATCACTCATTCTCCTGTGTACAGGTATCAAGCGTGCATCATTGACAAGGCGCGCCAGGCGGTTGTTTCAGCAATAATAGTGATAGTGACAATGCATAAGCGCAACACATTTCCACGTATCAGAGGAGGGTCCACGTCTCGAGCAGCATCGCTATGGCAGCCATGACAATAAAGGACAGTGACTAAGCAAAGTTCTTACAAAACGAGTGTGGCAGGAGGGTCAGCCTGCTGTCCCTTGTTTTACTCTCAAACTGATGTTTTGTCTTGCACTGTTCCTGGTGCCTGCTATGTTGTTCTTGACGAACAAGTGAACAACATTGGCTAGGATAAGACACTGGATGTGATGTACAACCTGAAAACCGACTTGGATGGGTGGCCTTGAGCATGCCAAGAACCTGTTTGGGCTGGATTAATTATGTAAACCAGGTCTGTCGACAAGATCAAGCTCATGTTCTTAAGAACATGATGTGTGCTGACAGACACAAAGTTAGACGGCGTAAGCGGTCAATTCACCCTTCTGCTTTATCAAATGGCTGCATTTCGCTGTAGCTCTGAGTCAGATTGATTGCAAACAAGCCAGCTGGAGAGACACGCTTGCACAATGTGATCAGCTCTAGGCTGCCTATGCAAACTTGGTGTGGACGTGGCCAGCAACAGTGTTGTTTGCTCCCTATGGGTGGTAGACGATGCACTTGTTGCAGCAATTTTATCTTGCACTAGTCTGGTGTTTGTCACATACTCTTTCATCCTGCCGATTTTGACGTACACAATTTTCACATAACGTATTGTACAATGCCCTCAAAGAGAGTCTGGACCTGCCCGACACATTCCTGCATGGGTATGTGTCATTCTCCTGTCTCAATGGGCGTGTCTTGCCGGCTGCCCCACTCTGACCACGATCCATCATAAAGTGCTACCTGCAGACTTCACTTTGCATGACAACACACAATGCTACATGGCCAATGCCACGAGCTGCCTGTCTGTCCATGCCTACTGATTCAGACGCTCAGGCAACTCTCTGTAGGTTGTGTATTCAACGCTGCCAAATAAAACGCAGCAAGCCATCTCCTACCATCTCCTCACATTATTTGCAATACAGGGATGTTAGCGGTCACTACAATGGACCTGCAGGCTGCCTTGACAGACTCTCCAAAGCAGCATGCCAGATTGCAACCTGAAAAGGAACACTGCAAGAAGCGTTTTTTGCCATGATGTTGCCCAGTCACTGCCCACACAATTCCCAGGGATGCAATTCTGCAAAGTCAGGGTATTTTGCATGTCATGTACCTGGGGATTGGGTGAGAGCTGGTGTAGAGCCAATGCAAGCACACTAGCAGTGACGCCTGTGCCACAGCTTGTCACGAGCGGTTGCTTCAGGTCCACGCCAGCTCTCTGGAACACAGTCTGTATCTCTTCAGGACCCTTCAGCCTGCGTGCACACAATCAGCTTCATACCAAGTTGCTGACACTGTGGCAAATTGCCTTGTGAGTTTGTAGACCTTTAGCTGCTGTAGTTATCAGGTCCAAAGTGTGTGAGAGCTCTGAAGCACCCAAAAGCTTGCGTGCACTACTGCCCTTTGTCCATGACACCTATCAAAACAGTATGTCAAGTGCTTACACTATGGCATGTGCGTTTGCACGTGGACAGGAACAGGTCAAAGGGCTTATGCTTTGTGCCTTCCTATCGCAACCTTGAACCCAAAAGCACGGGTCATACCTGCCATTAGACAGCAATGAGTCATAGGGAACATTCTTGCTATGGGGTATGTGACCTCCCCTCATCCCAGGACGGGGCTCTGGGGCCGTTGCCTGGAAGCGAGCTGCTGCTCTAGCATCCACCAGAACTTCCCGTTGCCCCTCCACATTCTCCAGGACCTGTTGTAAAGTGCGCACTTCTGCCTTCTGCACAACACCATAAGGATGGCACCCAGCAAAATCAGAAAATCACTCTTCCACATTTGCTGGGGCTAGCAAATGAAGCATCTTTGGCCCTCTTGCAGGTCAATGTTTTGAGTCACAGCAGCTGCAGTTTCAGCAGGCTGTGTGGCAATGGCAAAGTGGTCTATCTGAATGACAAGCAAGGCAGCGCAATCGTACTGGAATGCATGCTGCATCGCTTTTTTCAGACTGCCACAACAACAGCTGCATGTGTTGGGGCCTTGTCTCAAATGTGACTCTGTGCAGGCTGTTGATGGCAGTGACCCTGCCTGCAGATGTGCACTGTAATACACATTTGTAGGTGGATGCTGTGCAGCTTGCAGGGGGGCTTCAAGTTCATCGTCTGAGGCAGAAGTCTCCTCTAGCTTGTACCCTTCTGAGACCCACAAGGGCAGACCCCCCTCAAGCACTGCAACCCTGCAGGATTGCCCCCATCAGCAAGCAGGGGGCTCGCATCTGACAGCAAATCACAAGATACAGAGGATTCAAGGGACAAAAGAAAACACCACAACAAGTGGTTCACACAGCAAAACAGACTTACACGCTTGCATGAATGGAAATGTATGTCAATGGCCACTACGTGCCAGGTCCAAGCAGAGCTCTGTCTGTGGTAGTCTGCAAGTATTTGTCATATCTAGCATGGCTGCTTCTGATCCACAGACAGAGCTTGGCTCGATGTGACAAATACTTGCAGACCCCACCAATCTCTCACAAGGCTGAGTGGCAGCCCATATACTGACTTTGGTGGCAAGAACCATGCACAGATGTGAACTTACATGCATCTCCAGTACATGTCAAGTTGAGGACGCTTGAAGTGTGCTGGTGCTCACTTTTCATGTCCAAATACCTTGAAGGTCCACCAGACTCTGGCAGCACTGAACAGCCCAGACCGATCATACACTACAACCTGACTATCATTCGCAATGCCCAGAGAGTCTGCTGCAGCTGCAAATGCTTGCTCTGAAGGCGGCATGTGTGGCAAGCCGCTGCTCTTATCTGCTATGTTGTCCATGTCAAAGAATCTGCTGCCGGGTATGCGACTTGCCTTGAATTGTTCCTTTGGGTCGCCCTTTTCTGTTTACAAGTAAGCCAAGGATTGTATACACCCTTGGTCATGATGCATGCATGCTCTGAGTGAATGCCTGCTGAAGCAAATTGTGCAGGTTTTGTGCCATAATTGAGAGTTGAGCTGCATGGCACTTGGCCAGCTGTTGTTTACATGCATGCATGCAAAACATGCAGGAGGTGTACTGCATGCATTTATGGTGACAGCCACAAAAAGCCGCCTCTTTGTGGTGTACCACAACATCTCAGCATACACACTGGGAAGGATCAATGTGCTCATTGATATGTGACAGTGTTGCAAGCATCTTCTACAACGAATAGATCATTGTGCTGAGCAAGTGCAGGACGTGCCTGAGTTTGGGAGGTACCAAGTTCCATCTAGCACCTTCAGATCTTTATTGCCTAGCCTGCATCAACAGTAAGCTGAAGACCTCATGCAATCAGCAAACAACAAGAGGCAGACAATAAGATTTGCAAAGGGTGTTTAGCATTGAACTGGTCTGAGACTTTGCACAAGTAAATCACCTGCTATGCAGCCAGTCAGGAGAAACCACGGATGCACTCATGAAACTCCTACCAGGCTTGCTAGGCCTGCAGGCCATAAGGTTTATTTTGCCTGCAGCTTTGCTGTGGCCATGTGCGCGTCTGCGTAGCTTTCGTGACGGCCTCGTTCCGATGCAACCAAACTGCTGACTGTGTTTACCTTGTGAAGGGCCTTTTGCTCCTGGCGTGGAAAACCAATACCTGGACGAGCAAAGGGAGTACCGATGGATAAACGAGCAGCTGCAGGGATGACGGGGCACATAGAACACCGGACAATTCAAGGGTCTACGCTAGACTGCATACCCGAGACGAGCCAAGCCAACAGCGCAGTTGAGCTGCAAGCGGCGAGCACTTGGCAAAAGCTGGTGGTATCTGCATGCCACTGATCAGTTCATACGGACGTGCAGTACCGTCCTTGAGTCGCTGACAGGTCTGGGTACACGCAATTATGCAACTGCAGTAGTCCTGGAGGACGATGCCAATAATGAGCCATCAACGGTCGCAGTCTCGGCCACGAGCTGGCGTTACAGGTTGGCAGCGAGCGCTTGTTGCAAAGCTTGCTCTACGCAACCAGATAAACCAATTGTAACAGAATGCAGAGCACTTTTAGTACCAACAAATCGATTTTGAGACCAGCAGGTATGATCAAGACTACCTTTGAGCTCGCTCTGTTCGTGTGCACGCGCTCAACACCGCTAACTTGCTTTGCGGCATGCAGGTTGCAGCAAGCCGTTCAATGCAGGTGCAGCCAGCAAATCATCGCCGCAACAGACAACACGTCTGAGATGCCAAGCAGATCAGACGGACCGTATTCCCGTTAATAGACGTGCTCTGTTGCTAGCCACGGCTGCTTTGGGAGGTAAGATCCGCACGCAGACTGAATCTAGACAGCATGAAGGCTTTCACTTCAGGACATCCAGCCATTCTCGCATGCAGGAAGCGTTGTAGCTGCTGCCGAGGCCGCCAACTTCGATGACTACAGCACTGCTCCTAGTGGGCTCCGGTGGCTAGACACTCAAGAGGGCTCTGGCCCTGCTCCAGCCAAGGGTGCCAACATCAGGCAAGAGCATCAATGCTATTATGGCTATGTGATGATGTCAAGATGTTGTGCCTGCCAATCGGGTACAATGCATGCTACAAAATAGTGACATGCAGGTGTCATTACACTGGCAAGCTTACCAGTGGTGCGGTCTTTGATTCCAGCTACGAACGGCGTAAACCACTGACATTCAAGGTCAGCTGAACTCCTCGTTTACACGCATGCCTGTTGGCAATTGCTAACCAGCTTAATCATTGTGGGTGATGATATGGGATGCAGATTGGGGTTAGGCAGGTCATAGCTGGTTGGGATGAAGGAATTTTAGGCGATGGCAAAGATGTGCCTCCCATGAAGGTACCTTTCTCCTCACTCTGCATACAACAATGTTTGCACATGCTGCTGGCTAGGGGCATTGTGTAGCTGCTGCAAACATTTGAAGTCACAGCAATAATGCAGGGCTATGGTCATCAACATGATTGCAGCTGACCTGTGAAAGAATAGTACACAGAGGCAGAGCCTCCCCTACATGCATAATGTTGCATTGCAATAGGACTAGGTGTTCCGAAATGATGTTTACCATGCAAGCTGCAAGATGGACAAGGCTTTGTCGGCTCAGGGCATCTGTCTAGATCTATAAACACGTGTTTGAGCTTCACTGATGGCCAATGACGTATGAGCATGCCAGGACAAACTCACAAGTAGCCCTGATGGTCTTGTCTGAAGCATCATTGGTGCTGAACGAAGCAAGCAGCAAGGCCAGTCTCATCATGAAATAGCAAGCAGCTTGGGCTGACATGCTTGCAGGAGGGGGGCAAGAGGAAACTGGTCATACCACCAGAGCTAGGGTATGGCAAGAGGGGCGCTGGAGGGGTCATTCCTCCTGACGCTACCCTGCTTTTTGATGTAGAGCTGCTGGGCAAGCGATAAGATACACTGTAAGAAAGCTTAGAAGAAAACCAGTAATCAACAAGTTGTGACTCCCTAGCTGGAACGTTAAGAACTGAAGTCATGGTGCACATGCTGTACAATAGAAAGCTGAGCGCAAAGGAATTGTAACGCCTGAGGCATTGATGAGATAAGGCTTTGCATGGTATGGCACCGCAAGTGTGATGGGTGTCACGCACACTCCCTAAGCAATTGTCTCATGCGTCACCTGCTTTTCGAAAAGGCGCTGGCATAATTTCTAATGTTGCTTCAAATGGCATGCTTGCTGCCTAAACCTGAACTACCGTTGCAAGCACCATCTCATGACTAACCGCCTGCTCAGACGGCTAGCCGCTGCAAATGGCTCAATTCGTTTGAGCAGCGATTGCCTCCTTGCTACGGCTTGCATGTACAGCTTGTTTGCATGAAGAAGCAATCGCAATGCACAGCCAGACTCCAATTCTGACTGGCTATGTTGACCAAGCATGTGCCTCTCAACATATGGCACAACACGCAGGAAGACTACATGAATATTTGTTATTATGCTAGCATGAAGTGACCATGTCAAGCTTCTGCTGCATTTATACACATGCAATTGGTGCTACTTACTTTATGCAGACAGCGGTCACACAACTTGTCAAGTGTTATGCTTGTAAAGGCTTACATCCATCTGCCTGTTGAACAAGAGTAAACTGCACAGCTGAGAGGAAACAAGCTTGTGAGAACAACTCATGGAACTATCACTATCACTTCTATGTGACCTAGGATTCGTTCTGGGCATTTGTTGAGAACTGAGAACTGACAAGATATGAAATGTTACTGTCTGATACTTGGTGCGCATATGGGCAAACCACCTGAACACTAACCCCAAAGTCACAAGGCTCAAGGTAAACAAAGGAGCACTTGCAAGCTAACATATACTCAGACTTCCTGTTGAGCTGAGCTGTCAATCTTGCAGACTACCTTGTGGACTGACTGTATGGTTGTCACAAACATACAAACAAATAGCAACAAAGAATTCTGGTGTTGATGCGAAAGCCAGGGTGCTACACAAAAGCTAGAACACTCTGCTAGATTGAGCTGAGATGTTCTCAGTATGTATATAACAGTGCACAGATAACAAGTCTGGAGCATTGACCGCATAAACAAAGCTGTACACACACATTCCTGAGCTACTATAAACAAGGGGCCTGGAACTTACACAAGACAAACAATTATTGATTTGAACAGCTGCCAGAGCTGCTACAAGCTTCACGCGCTGACGCCCACAAGAGAGTGGGACTGCTGTATACCAGAGGCATGCCTGTTGTGCGGCGCCCTGTGCTGTATCTGTGACTCCACTTGTTTTGCTTCTTGCAGCTGTTGCATGACCCCATCCACAGCCTCATACCATTGCAGCCGTGTGTGCTGCTTGGCCTCTCGGGGAAAGTCTAAAAAATGCATACGTATCAACTCCCACTTGGACTGTGCCCTTGAACCAATGGCGCTCAGAGTTGATGTGGAAGCAGACTTAGGCATTGCATTGACGCCCATGCCCATGCGCTGACGCTTCAAGACGGTACCTGCTTTGCTCAGACCTTGATGCTTGCCTGCATGACAGACACTCCGAGCTCAATCCAACTGTTTAGCTGCATAAAGACATTGCTCTCAGGTGCATCAGAGACAGTCCAGGTTTCATCCATTGGTTTTCTGATCAAAAACAATGCTCTCAGCTGCATGGTTTTGCAGACAACCCAGCAGCATGCACAGGTCATAACTGCAACATCAACCAGAAAGGGTGACACAAGTATGCAGAACATAGATGCAGACATCAGAATTCCAAACGTTCGGTACTGACATCGTATTAACAGCAGCTGAATCATCACACCAGTCAAGCATTCAGAGGAGCCTGTGACTGACCTGGCCAGTTGACACGCAGCACAACTGATGTCATGTCACCATGAACATCACCCCTCCTGCGTCTGACAGGCTGCCGGCCTCCCCACTTGTAGTTACCAACGTCGCCTGCCCACAAGGACTGTAGCTGGGACACATGCCGGATGGCACGCATTCTGGGATCCCTCATGCGCTTGGTGCGCTGTGTGACATTGTGCAGAGCATAGTTGGTGAGATGAGCTGCGCCATTGCCATGAGAAGCTGTGGGAACTGACGCATAGAAGTGTTGCATGCGCAGAAGGGCGTTCTGCGCTGTAACATCTCGCCTGCACCATCACAAGCGACTGTCATGCAACTGCAGAAAGCTTGCATGCAAATGCTGAATAATGTAATGAATGTACATAAGTGGCCATCTTGATTGGTGCTGACTGTTAACATGAAAATACCACTGCACAAGAAGACAATAGACACCTGATGAATGATAAGACGATTGAATCACAATGAGCTGAGCACAGACAAGGCAAGCATAGCTGAGCGTAGTCATCCGAAGTGGACAGATGCGTGAGCTGACAAAAAGGCTCACCAGAGTCCCTGGGAGCCAATGATGATAGTGTCAACAGCTTGTGTCAGTTGCACTGTTGCAATGCCGCTGCTCAGGCTGCCTGGTGTGCTGGCCTTTGATGACCTGCCTACATCTACTGCCACATGCACCTCCCCTGCGCTGTTCCTGCTGCCAACAACTACTCTGCATGCTCCTGTGCTTGCTAGGAACAGTGTGTTGGTGGACAAATCGACATATGCTGCTGACAGGCTGACTCCATCTAAAACATTCCTGTTGAATGGGTGCATGTCTCGCCATGTGCGATCCAATGAGAAGATGGCGGCTCTGATGGCCTTGTGGACGTCTCCAAGTGCGCTGATCTGGTGCATGAGCTCCCTGTGCATGTTACGCCTGAGGAAATTTCCTCCCTGGGCAGTTTTGCTGGCAGAAATGACAGCAGCAAATAAGTGCTTGACTGGTCCAGTGCTGTCAACCTGCGTCAATCCAAGATGGGCCATCATTCAGTGCATACTGCAAGTGGTAATGACATATGGCATGGTATGAAAGTACGTTTGCTCTGTGAAAAGCTTGACCGGGCATTCCTATATATACATTTCGCGTAAAGCAGTCAAAAGACACAGAACGGGAAAGTCTTGCCTCCAGGATATGCGCATCGCCATATGGGTCCAATGCTTGGTAGCCGACCATGGAATACTCTATTCGAGGCTGTGCCAGCTCTGTGCTGGAGACGCATCTGACCTCGCCACTGCGCTGACTGAGCCAAGAAGGCGGGACGTGACGGTCGTGAGGTTCCAAACTCTTGTTGGCGCTAGGCAAGCGGAGAGGTGCAGCTGATGTTTGCTTGATGTGCTTGCGGCTGAAGCGCGCGGAAATACGCTCCAGCATAATTGCCGATGTCTAGTGCAAGTCGCCTCCAGGCGAGTGCGCTGTTGACGAAAACAAAACACCCTACTCAAGGGCAATGTCAGCTTGCCGCTGAAAGGTTAACCGAACAAGGCGATCAGAAGAGTGTGCCAACAACGTTGGCACCAGTTGCCACAAACCAAACCAAAATTTATGCATAAGCCTGTACGTAAAGGCTATCGACATCCACCTGCCCATTTGACGACAGCCGTGAGACCATGACATACCCAGGACATTAAATATATTGATTGATTGATTGATTGATTGACATACGCATGTGACGGTGCAACGCGATCCGAGCCGTACACACAACTGGCACATGGGCAGACCATGTTGCAAGGGCTTACTAATCGTCTGACCAGCATCACGATGACCAGGCATCTAAACTGAACAAGTTGCACTCCAGCTTGAGAATCCGACGACCAATCCTCGAAATAGCACTTTGTTATACTGATGAGATGCCTACGTCGTAATCAGTGCTAAATATAGAGTTCAAATGTTACGGCAAGGTACGGCCATTAGTGCATTGTGTTGAATTATGCAGTGGCCCTTAGACATTTTCGGTCAAGCCATTCATGAACATACTAGAACATGCTAGTAACACTTAGTCAGCTTCTGTGATAGCTGCATTTACTAACCCGCTTCCTGCGTCCTAG
>JAABUP010007033.1_pt1 | contig 15462 bp, 22 predicted proteins | sample 5559201 | NCBI WGS metagenome assembly JAABUP01 (sample SAMN10711887, study PRJNA513373) | rock metagenome | isolation source: Antarctica rocks | place: Antarctica
CTTTGCGGCTCAGAGGTGAATCTAAAGCTGGAGGTTGAATGCTGAAGGAGCCCTGCGACTCAGCTGCTGCCTCAGCTGCATATGAGTCAAGGGCTGGCGACTGCATGCTGCATGATCCTTGAGGACAGGATCTTGCTCCATTTGGTGACTCGCACCTGCTGCTTGATTGCATCTCTTGCGAGCCAGCAAGCGGCTGCATCGTCAGCGTCTGGGAACGGTGATAAAGATCAAAGGTATCATTATCTGCAGCATTGTCACTCACGCTAGTGACAACAGCATGCTTGCTGGACTGACCATCTGCAACTTTGCTCTGAGTTGTCCTAAAAGACGCTGACACTGCTGCATCTCCCACACCATGCTGTACACGCTGCGTCAGCCCCTGCTGCGCATGCTTTGCCATGCTATGCCCATTGGCATTGCCATACTGCGTCAGATCCCAAGCCTGCCCGCCACGCATTGTTCTGCGCACTCCTTCAAACTCCTTCCCGCCAGAATCCGCACTGACATCAGCATTCCCGCCCAAATTCAAACTCTGCAAATCCCTCAATTGCACCACATGTGGCACAACAGTGTTCCGGCCTTTGGGCACTGGCCTGGTGCTGACAACCTCCTTATGTACTGGATGGCTTGTGTTGGACACCACATGGTCAGGGGAGCCGCACCGGCTAGGGGGGGTTGCTGATTGCCTCAGGGTGTTGGACGAGATCAAGTTCATGTGGCCAAGCGTAGCAACATCCAGCTCTGGGCTGCGCCTCAGAAGCATGGTCACTGACATCATGTTGCTCTCGTCTTGCCTGCACATGCAACGACAAAGAGTCAGTGCTCTGTGCCTTGGCTTGTGACCTGTGCCAGGATCATAACAACAGGGACATTTTGGTGCTGCCTGCAAATGCAAACCGACATTTGCCAGCCCTTGTCACAATGTTTAGCTTGTTGGTCTGGCAGCAGCTGTGAAGCAAGCAGCACATGCAGAAGACTGCCAAGATTTGAATGGCATAGCTACAAAGCTACAGCAGCTGGGGCGATATATTTGGGTACAGTTTGGGTAACAGGCTTATACAAAGCACAACAATCAGCTGATCAAAATGACCAAAGGCATTTTTATTGATACAAGAGAGTGTGGCCAAGCCTACATAACAAAGTAGGCGAGCTACCATAAGCTACTCTCAGTATTGAACCAACTCACCTGTTGTCATCAGTGAGTTCAGCCGGCTGTTTGAGTGGGGAGGCGGCTCTTTCACGCTTGCTACTTCTGCTTACTGTCATGTCAGCAGCAGGAGGAGGGCTCAGAGCAACACGTCTGCCCATACTGCGGGCATGTTTCTTGGGAGGCTGCCCCCTCCTCTTCCTGTGCCCAGTAGAACTCATCCACTGCCTCTGCTCTGCATTCACCACATCTTGATCCCTCATGCATTATCTTGCTCTTGATGCCTTTGTTTCATTCTATGTATGTGGCCTTGAAGACCAGCAACAGGTTCAGGTTAACATCTGCCTAAGACTGGCTTTGCATCTGGCATTCTATTATGCAAGAGTGCTATTGTAACCTGTCACTGCAACCCGTGCTACTTGTTGCTTCACACGTCTTGTTGAAGGTAATATGGACAGTGCAGTGCAAAAACTTGTGTGACGATAGTTTGGAAACAAATTTGCCTGCTGAACTTCAAGCGATCTTCTGAGCTTCTGAGCTGTTCACAGCAAACAGCAACAAGCTTGGTCTGTCTGGACGTGTGCAGGCTGTCAAAGGGTCAGCCATTTGTTTGTTGATCAGCAACTAGCCAGGTTCAGTGGTAGTCATATAGTAGAAAGAGCTTTGCTGCATGCGCTGTGACAGACACTCTGAGACAGATACTCTGTGAAATACTCTGTGAAATACTCTGTGACAGATACTCTGTGCACGCGTAAACCACAGTCTTCAGCCATGTGCCCATGCAAAGACCGGGTCTCACCAATGACACGCTGAAGATCTGCTTCCTCTGCTGCAAAGCGAGCCTGCACAGCTTCTTCAATCTGTTCCCTGCACGCAACGTCAGACAGCGGCTTGTATTGCTGCAATGTGGGTTTGCAGGTCTAACATGGTTGTTTGCATGCTGGTCTTGCAGGCTGTGCAGAGCAGAATACATGTGTGTGGTACAAGGCCCTGCTCAGCACCCTTCCAGCAGTGACGTACTGTCATGACCTGCCCATTGATATGCATGGTTTCAGGCAAATGAGCCTGAATCAATGCTATGTTCAGCTGGTCAGCACCTATGATGCCTGCACAGTAGGTCATGCATGCACAGTGCATGTGCAATGCATGCACAATGTGTGCGTAGTGTGTGCATCAGCCAAAGCAGATGCAATGCACAGAGCTTGCTGCAAGCTCTCAAGCACATCTTGGCTGGACCCGAAACCATGCAAGCGTGTTTATGGCAAAGTTGTCTGGGATCAAGGCAGACAGTCACCGGCGCGTTTGACGGTCATTGGAAGTCAGGGGGCTGTATAGATCATTATCATCAGGCTCTGGTGTGAAGCTGTCCACAGCCAAGCTCCTGAAAAGGGTCCCAACAGTCCCCATGTCAGCATTCTCTGCAAACATGCAGAGTCAGTCGCTCAGTGTTGCCTTGAGCCATCAGAACAACAGCAAGCGGATGGCTGACGCAAGATATGATACAACGGGGGCAACTGTAGCTCATGTAGGCAACCTCGATTTGACATTGAATGCGAACAGCTTTAAGGCCGTGAGAACAAACTGTAAGTGCACCAATATGCAGAACATGCCATAGCGCCATAGCTCATCGGTGCCTGTGTCCGGGGTGAAGGCATGGTCGATCGTGAATCTCACAGAGCTGGCTTTGCGGCTCAGAGGTGAATCTAAAGCTGGAGGTTGAATGCTGAAGGAGCCCTGCGACTCAGCTGCTGCCTCAGCTGCATATGAGTCAAGGGCTGGCGACTGCATGCTGCATGATCCTTGAGGACATCTAGACACTGCTGAGGCCATATCTTGCAGCATAGCAGCTCGTGCTCAGTTCCGCCTGTCCTGGTGCTGCTTGCAAATATGTGTGCACAGCACAACAAGAATGAACAAGTCCAGCGCACGAAACACACTAGGGGGATGGCAAGTAACAAAGGGTTAATTGCCGATGAACAGGCCAGGAAGTCCCAGGAAGTCCCAAAGAGAATGCTCACCCTGGAGGTTGAAGCGCATGGACTGCCTGAAAGTGGCCGACAGATCCATTGCTGGCTCTTGCAACACCTCAGCAGCCACTGCCGCTGTCGCTGTACTGCACAGCAGCAAGCACCTGACATGAAACAAGGGCAAGCATGCTTGCAGAGCAAGCCCCTCAACAACAGAAAGAAACAAAAGGAAGACAGACAGAGCCGTTGGGCAATTCAACATGGAGAAGCTTGAGGTTTGTTCAAGCTTGCCTTGGATGACAACAATAGCTTCCCATGTGCAAATGGTGGACACTGTGTTTGTGCAGGTGCTGTGGATGCAGATGCCAAGTGTGACCAATCCGTGTAAATCCAGCTGGTGTTTGCAGGCATTGCACTTGCTGAATGCTGACTAGGCGCATTGCATTGCAGGTGTGTGTATGCGTTGCTGTACATCTACAGAGTCAGCTTACCTATTGTTGGCATGCACTGGTGAGTCAATGTAGACTTGACGAAGCTCTGGGTCCATGATAGCATCAACTGTGCGCTTTCTTCTGTATGCAGCTGTCAGGTAATGTAATGGCACTGCTTCGTCTCCTTGACTGTGCTTTCGAGGAGTCCTGTCGCCCCAGAAGGATGCCTCTTGCTCTGCTTCTCTGGTCATTGTCATGATCTGGATGAACTCTGGCAACTCCACCTCGCCTACAAGGTACGCTGGTCATTGGAAGATGAGAATGACAAGATGGCGACCGGGAGTGACGTTTGCTGCTGCTTCACCTGAGCCATCAGAGTCTACTCGAGCCAGTAGATCGCGGACAGCTTGTTTCGTCACATGCAGTCCCAGGAGGTGGAATGCCTGGAAAAGCTCATCGACGTCGATAGCTCCGCTGCCATCGCCGTCCATTAACGCAAAGCACTCTGCTAGCTGCGCACGTTCAGCTTTCGTGAGGGCAGGTCGAACCGCGTGACCATGCTTGCGCAGCCAGTCAGCGATGGAAACGGAAACTGATGCAGGCACATGTTTCATTTTGAAGTACCCCATAGTTGCCGCTCTGTGAAAGCACGGGCAGGCAGGCAAAAATAAAACCTTGAGCTCGACCGCGTGCGTGCGTTACAGATTAGTCAATACGCGTTACAAGCTTCAGGTCACAGGGCAGTCCAGTGCTGTTCCGCAGTACGCTCAACGGAATACGCGGCACTGCGTGCAGTATACGCAGTACCGCAGTATACTGCGTCGAGTTATACTATGTTGTTGAAACTTGGAGTGGTGTCAATCGAACCCTTTCTTTGCGGGCATTCCAATTCATCAAAGCAACATTTTTCGCACAACAATTTTTTGGCTGCCACCGTCAAAATGGCATGAAGCAAGCAAGCAACAGCAGCTGCTGTACATGTAACAAAAACGTCTAAATAGTGCATGCAACTATTAATAGGTCAACACACAAAAAGCGTCCATACAGGGGTTGGGAGAAGCATCTCCCTATAAGGGCTATGAGACGCAGTCTGAGGCTGCTACTCTCAGCCATACCTCATGTTGGTACATGGATTTTGCATGAGCCCATGTGCTTTTCCAGGTCCAAACAATCCAAGCCAATGAAACAGCCAGCTGTGTACAATAATATCTCTGAAGGGTGATTGCGATGGTTTGTGAGCGAGCAAGGGCACCCCTGAAACAGCTAGCTGTATGGCTTCTTTGCGCCCATAGGCCACCTAGAAGTCTGGTGTAAGACCCCTCAGTTGATGGTTCCTGAACAGATTTTCTGGGTCCAAGAGGCCTTTGAGGTACTGCAGCTGCTCTAGGTTCTCTTCTCCTCCCACCTTGCTTGCCAGGTTGTCCTCTGCAAGCAACATCAGGGAGATTACACACATGCACAGGACTATGAAAATGGGATTATACAGACATGCATGGGGTTTTTACTTGTATGTTTCATGTTGACATTGCACAAGGTCATGTACACATGGGATCACAATGCGACATATCATCAACACATGCTCACCCACAACCTATGCATGACTGTGTTGCAGCAATCTGATAGCGATGTCATTGATGCAATGTCATCATTACATGGCCAGGCTGCGCTTTTGATGCATTTCTGCCCATGTATGATACTTATGCATGCTGAGGTGATGTCACGACCCTTGTACATGCTGACATTGTGAAAGACCAGAAAGGTCCGCGACATTCAGCGATCATGATGATAGCATCGTCAGGCTGCAGTGCAGAGTGCTGACAATGAATAATGCTGAGCACTGCAAATCTTGTCAGCTCAGCTTATTGTCACCAAAGACATGCCACTGTGATGTATGTCACCTGGGTTGGGATCAGTAGCAAGATTGTCATATGGGTAGAAGTAGGTGGTGTGGTCTGCCATCATGTTCTGCAGCTCAGCAGCCTTGGCCAGCAAAACATCCGTGTCAGGGTCAGGAAAGGCCCAGAAATAATGAATGTAGGCGCCGTTGAATGGCGTGTAGCTTGTTGTGTTCTCTACAGCTCCTTTTAACCAATCTGCAGCACCACACCTCTGCACATTGCACCAGACGTCTGTACGTGCACGCTGCAGCACCACATATCTGTACATGACACGATGAAGCAATTGCTGGAGGCGCCCTTGACTTCTGCCAGGCTCAGCATTAGTGCTCGAAGGCGCTGTGGCAAATTCTCTCAACATGCGCATAATTCGTGTTGTCTGGGGCTGGGCCTGGCTGAATCGTCTCCACAAGAATGCACGTCTGCACAGGGTAAAGGATGCATGGCATTTCAAAATTAGGGTATCATTCAGCAAGTCTGTGTGATTCATGTGAATGTCCGATCACCCTTGCTTTGCCCAAAACCACAAGCTGCAAAGGCTCTCTGAACCGATTCCAGGGAAACATTTACAACAGCATTTCCATAGTCATTACTCAAAGAGTGATCTCACACACAGCTGCGTCATTGACATTGGCAGGCCTAACTTCACCATTTTCCTGTTGGTGGTTCATCTTACTGAATGAAAGGTTCATGCTAGAAGACCATCGTTCCATGCAGTGACTGGGAAAAAACAACCGACCTGTCAGGAGAACTGCCCCGCTAGGCGCCATGGCCACGCTGTTAGCTTCCAGCAAAGCTTCCAGCCCTCCACTGTGGAACTGCATATGCATGTCAAGAGTGCGTAGTATGTTGCTCCTCATGCACACATTTGGGGTGTGTGATGCTGTAATGCCGCGTGACCAATGGAAACACCCACTGTGCAACAGTTTGTATAAATGTACAATACGTGATTCTACTGTGACATCAGAAAGTGCAAGCAGCATAGTCCCTGGGAGCAGCACACAATAGTCTCTGCGCAAGGTGTAGTCACACATTTGCAAAAACACATGTTGCCTCTCACACAAACAGCTTGTCTTTCAAACAAGGCACTGCTACAGACGCACTGACCTGCTCTTCACTCATCAGGCCTGACAAGACGAAGGCCTTTGCAGGCACTTGGAAGGTGGCAGCAGCAATGTAGTCGTTGACAGCATAGAAATTGGAGGCTCCTGGTGCCAGCAGATCCTGCACAGCAGACGCTTTCATGTTTACTAAATCAACACGTAACAACTACACCATGTTACAACACGAGCGTAACAATTATTCATGACGTGTTGATGTTGGATGAACTGGGATATTTGTGAGCTATCCCACCATGCACAAGTGCAACAGTACTATGTTGGCAGCAGCAACAGCAGCAACAACGCAATGAGTACCTGACTGGGGAGTGAGCGAGGAAAGTCAGCAAGCAAGGGGCTGATACTTTGGCTGACTGGGTGCATGGCAATCTGTCTGCATGGATTTTGGGAAAGTGCAGATTGGGTGGCTGGTGCGAGCCAGGAATGTGCAAAATTTACGCAACTTTCACAAGCGTCAGCTGAGGATCGAATGATACTCATTCCCATGCCTGATGCACGCTTGAATCTAATGACAGCAAGCCCTTTGACACACCGCCACTGCAGTCATACACTATGCATGGATCACTGGCAAATTTGGAAGCAATTTTGAGTGCTCACTGAGATTGGGTCCATCTGACGTAGTGGGGCGAAGACGGCAACTTTCTCTTCCATTGTTTCTGGTCCATGGAAGTTCACCTGCAGCCGACACCTTTGGTCATGCGTTCAGCATAGGTTGTCTTAGCAACTATGATCGGACACAGTCGATTGTGACTGTTCAGCTCTCCATTAGATGGGTACACTCTGCATGCATCGTGCACAGCAGATCTTCCAGAGCTGACGGCTGTTTCTGGACCATTATGGGTGGCATTCAAATTCAACGCCTCTAGGGTGATGTATGACGCTCATGAATGATCATGATAAATGCAGCAGCAACAAATTTTGCAACTACTTGGGATAATCTCAGATAAGTAGTTGTACAACTTCAACATCTTCCTCTTCTGTGAGGCAGCCCTTGCAGGCTGTCGTGAAATTTTTACCACTAGTTGAACACCACGCATTCTTGGCTGGTGACATCTTATCCTGATGCCATGAACGCACTTTTTTGCCTGCGTCTGTAGTGGAATAGTGCTTGAGGCGTTAGAAAAAAGGGCTTACACACAGCGTGTATTGAGGCGTACCGTAATCCAAGCTTGACTAGGCAGACTCCAGACCTCAAGTCCCAAGCCAGGATACTCTGCCAGAGCTTCAGATGTGAACTCCAATAGGTACCTGCAAAACAGGGCGGCCACATCAGCAGCTTGGGTCTGACAACTTAGCCCTACACAAAGCAATTCTCAGGTAGCTGCAAATCAGGGGGCAATATATCAGCAGCTCAGGGTCAGATGACATAGCCATTCACAATCATTTTTGATGCTGACTTGTGTTGCCATGTAAGTTGTGCTACCGTTTGGTACACAGCAACAGAAACAGTAACACAGTGACAATGTGCACAGTGACAGCCATGGCTGCTGTACCTGCCTTGCAGACTGTTTTGCTACAGCTGTGCAGCAGCAAACCATATACACATGATGTATACATCAAAGCTGCTGTTACATGTCAGTGCCATGCTTGTGTATGGGCTGTGAAGGATGACATGCTCATTCCTGGAAACGTATGATCACATCAGATGTTTGTGTCAATTTCTTGTTTGATGTTTTTGTTTTGAAGTATATTTCAAAGTTTACCTCATGTCTGTTTTTTGATTTACAACAGGGGAGAGCTTACTGAAGGGTGGTGAAGTTAGCGTCATCTGGGAGGATGAGGTTGCCAGCATACACATCAGCTGTCCCGCCAAACAGCTGGAAGGTGATTTCGGTGACTACACCAAAGACCGTGCCAGCTCCTCGTAGGCCTGCCAGCAGCTCAGGGTTCACAGCTTTTGAGATCTCTATCTGCAAGCAATCATACTAACAACATGATTATTGTTATTGTTATTATTCTTATTACTATCATCATTATTATTATTATTATTATTGTTATTATTCTTATTACTATCATCATTATTATTATTATTACTATTATTATTGTGATTATTACTACCATTATCATTCTTTTTCTTATTTATTTATTATTGTTATATCGCTGTTATTTATGTTTATCTTATGATGTTATGGTTGTAGATATATTGTTATCATGATGTTACTATGCAATACTGTGTCTCATGTGCCGTGCAGCAGGCAGCCCAGGTCTGCAATCCAGCAGGCAGCCTGAATGCAGTACCTAGCTTCAATAGGCAGTAAAGTCTGGGCACCAGGTATATACAACACACAAATGGAACAGATTATGGCAAGGAGGTGTGGATGAAATGTCAACAGCAGGCAAGGAAGAGCATCAGGGCTACAATCAAGATAAAACACTCAGCAACAACACCTTTTGGTCAAGCAGCAACCAGTGCTTGTTCAGTAGTATGGCTGCTGTGCATTGCTAGTGCGCGTGCAGGCAGATGCACACAAAAGTCCACCACAGATTTGCAGACGCTGCTGCTGTCAGATGATTGCTCACCAAAGAGCCATTTGCAATGACAACCTGGGCAGCAAGGATGCTATCACAGGTAAGGCCATGCTGCCGCATTGACAGCCCAATCCCTCCGCCCAGCGCCAAACCCATACCTTGCATGACACAGCTGCCACCTCACGATATATGTTTAGACAGCAGTCTGCACATGCTGCCAATTCACCCAACGCTATCTTGCACAGATGGCGATGTAGCTGCCCTCTTTCCTTGTCTGAATTGTTCTCACACTGGTTTGTTGCTCTGACCACTGGTTGGTTTGCTCTAACCACTGGTATGTGCACTCTAATCATTGGTTTGTTGACTCAAACCATTGGTGTGTTTGCTCTAACTACTGATTGGTTCACTCTTACCACCTGTCCACTTAACCATTGATTTGTTCACTCTTAACACCTGGTTAAAGTGCAGATCAACTCATGTCAGCTGAGAGCTGGCTTGAATGAGATCCACCTAGGCTCTGAAAGGACTTGTGCAAGCGGTGCACAGCTCAACTGGCAAGACATGAGCAGCATGCAGACAACAGCAGTCCATGTGTACTGTCGAGTCTCACTATAGCGCTGTGCATCTGACACAATGCAGTTCACAGTGCAATGGCGTGTCATGATGGTGGCACATTACTGCAGCAGCAGGGATCAGCTGCCTTGATCACCAAGCAGTGTGCTACAAACTGCTCACTTGTTGTCAGGGAGAGAGCATCTTTGAGCACTAGGCAGTACGGCATGGCAGACAGCATTGGACATATCAGCAGGTTTGGCATGAGTCATGTCACGTGAGAGCACCTGTGACATTTGCATCCCCCCAGGGTAGCCCAAGCCCCCAGGGCTCAGCTGCATGTAGCACGTCTCCTCCCAAAGCCCCACCTGCATGCACATGTATGGCTTTGCACAAAACATGTTTTTTGGTCAGAACACTTGTCATGTGCAACTGTACGCTGCAGCACAGTGCTTTCAAAACACACATTGTGACTCCTTTGTGTGGTGATGTGTTGCATGTCTGCTGTAGTATCACTTGTACTGCAGATGTTTTTTGACAGATGGCTCTTGTATATGCATGTGAGCTTTCAAGGTGTGCCATAGACATGAAAGTCACTGGCACAACAGAGGTTTGTGCGCATCCCATCTAAGCCAGGGTCAGAGCAAGGCAGAATAAGAGGGCAGGACCTTGAACAACAGCAGTCTGTTGTACAGGATCCACAACGACCCCCCGCATCTGAGTCATGTCCACAGTCAAGCCATCATTAGCACTGCGTGCATTGATCTGCATTGCAGTGAGACATATAACATGTTTTGTAGGCCTTCTGCAGAAACAGCAAGGGCTTCAGGTCGTTTATGCATGCCAGCTGGGATGAAGCAGTTACGACTGTTGCAAGAAGGGCCATGCTGAACAGGTGTATTGTCAACAAATACTCAGCACTGACTGTGTAGCTGGCTGCAGAGCAGGACGACCCAGATGTGGGGAGTCTGTGAATTGCTTACATTCCAGTGTCCTCCACCATACACAGCAATAGTCAAATTGTATTCTCTGGCCACGTTCACAGCAGCGATCACATCCAGGGTGTCTGCAAGTAGCGATCATTACCACAGGTGATGTGCACAGCTGACTTGTCCTAAACCTCTGAAGGTATGCCGTAGAGCGAAGTGTTACATATCGGTCGCCGCCCGAAGATACAGCTCACCTTCGGCGACGAGCACTGCAGCCGGCACAGACTCAACGTCTTGCACAAAGGGGTCGACTGTGTGCCCTGCTATCAATTGCGACGTGTTTGCACCATCTTGAAGTACATACAGCGGACCGAGAACTTGACCACTGAGTACTTGAGTCCATGTCTGCTGACAGAGCGCAGCACTGACGGCCCAAGAGATGCACAGCAATATGGTTGACCACATGGCTGCAGCTATCCCAAAGCCGTCAACCTGGTGTGTCGACCTTGACTGTGTGCAGCATATCACGCAGTCGTTGGCTGCATTATACCGATACTGATCGGCTGTCGACTGGGCGGATATCGGAATCGAAGCGATGCTGTATTGGAGGGCACTCGAGGATAGATCAGGCGTTATAAAGGCGCTTGTCCTACAAACAGATTATGGTAGGCAGACAGGCAACAGATGCGGGTGACTATTCCATTCAAGCCATGGCAGAACATTTCTACTACCGTCGAGCAGCGAAATAACAGTTGGATGATAATCGTGAGCCTACCTGTAGTAAACGTTTCTTGCTGCAAGAAAAAGGCATACAGCAGCTTCCATTGATGGGTCATGATGGCAATCAAATACGAGTACCAAGATACTTGGCTGATGGCCAGCTGAGCTGCATCATGTAGAGCATCTGCTCCTAGGACAAATGGGTTGTTCAAAAGCAATCCAGCAGTACATCAGAACTAAGAACAGAAGATAACAAAAACCATTGTTAGCTTGATCCATGCCGAATCATAAGTGGTGGCTTGTTCAGGTCAACACCGTCAGCAGTCTGCAGCATCCCACCATGCTGCAATGTGATAAAGCCGTCCTTTGCAATTCCAGCTGCCTGCTTTTCTTTCTCAAGAACCTTAGGAGCTTCGTCAAGAGGCTCAATGCTTATAGTCATTGTGCAGCAGTGGATGCCAATGCTCCTCTTGGACTTCACATCCTGTGCAGAATACAAAATGTTTATATGATGACTACTCAAGAACATGTGAGTCTGTGCATCACCGTCCTCAGTTGCTTGACAAATAGCTGAGTGCGTCTCGCAGCTGAAGCTCAGAATGCATTGATGCCATGCAATGCCAAGCATGCAGTGATAATATTGAAATGATGTTGCTGGTGCCAGTCCCCACATGGGCTCAGACATGTGCCACACCATATGTTCCCGATTCTTTGAACAAAGGGAAAGACAGACTTGAGTTTGGAGCACATAGAAAACACACGCACCGCACATTTACTCATCCTACCTTGCACAGCTGTGCATTACTGTACAGTGCACCAGCTGCCTGATGCAGTTGAGGCAGGACTGATGTGCACAAAAGTTCAGAGTTCAGCAAGGGCTACAGGCCGTCCCGTACTCACCTGTTGTACATGCATGGCATCTGTTGTATTCACGAGCATCAATTGCAGAAACCCAGAAGGAATGTGACCCATACCTGATGAATTTGAACCGCATCCGCAGGGTTGACGTGCATGGGCTTCAGCATCCAGCGAGGCGTGTAGGAGCCAATGGGGATTGCACACATATCAAAGGGTCCATACTGCTGCCCTATCTCCTTGAAGGTTCCACAGTAGCCAGTGTCGCCAGCAAACCAGAAGCGCTGTGACTTGCCCAAAGCTGCCCAACCGCACCAGAGGGACTTGTTCTTGTCATTCCAGGGCGTCCTGGCACTGGTGTGCTGCAAGAGCAGGCTTCAGGCTTTTGTGCGAGAACAGGGCTTAGGTTTCAGGGTTTTGTGCAAGAGCAGCACACATGTTGGGCAAGCCAAACAGGCTGTCGAACTTTCATCGACCAACAGGTGTCTTTTCCCCAGGGTAAGGTACGTGCGTTTGTGAGAAGCTCATCCCTGGACGGGGTCTCAATTGGACAGCCAGCACACCAACAGAAGCTGATCAGGCTGTGACATAGATGGGATTCTGTGGCAGATCTGTCTGTGCTGTTGTTGTGTGTATACTAAGCATGTTGTTTTGGATGCATTTTGCCCATACTGCTCTATGAAATATTGCTGCTCTGCATGACAGCATGAGAGCAGACTGTGCAGCTGTGCTGACATGAGCGATCATGTCCATGCTTGTATGCAGGACATGAGTACAATGACGATTTCTACACAAATGTATGTATGTATGTAAATGTATGTATGTAAATGTACGTAAATGTAGAGGACTGAGAGGTGATGCATGGGCTATAGGCCAGCTAGGAAGCTATAGGCCAGCTAAGGGGCAGGTCGAAGGCAAGCTATAGGCAGGCTGTAGGCAAGCTACAGGCAAACTACACGCAGCCTATGGGCAAGCTCAGTTTGGCTACTGGCTGCTTCAAAGTGCGCAACATTGTGTTTGTGTGTGGCAACCACGCATGCACGGACAGAAGCCCTGATCCATGAGTGCCTTGCCTCTGGAAACTAGCTTGTGCTGAAAGCACTGTTGAGCACGCTGTTAGCCGCACTACGTCTAGCGCACAACAATGGTGAGGAGAAAATGACATAGTATTACACACACCTCAAGCCAAGCTACCTGTGTGAAAAGATGAGGAGATGAGCTTGGTGAATCCTCTCACCTGTGCTGGGGTGCAAGCTAGGGTGACAGAGGAATTGGGGTGGAGCAGTTCCTGCCACCAGCTCAGCTCACGCACATTGTTAACCCCGACCCCCCTGAACCAGGCAGCCAAGCCCAGAGGCACATACCTGTGCAGGCAGGGAGTCTGTCATCATGCAGGCCGCACTTTCTCTCAAGTGAGCTGGTGCACAGCAATGCTAACTTGTGTCACTTGCCTGCTGATTGATGCCATGGTCAAGCTATGACATAGTCTCCCATAGAGGGAATGGTTGTATGCACTTGTGATGTACTGGAGTGCAGATCAGCAACAACCAGGCTTAAATTAGTGGTAAAATAGCGACAATGACTCAGCCTTTGGAGCTGTGGGCATGCATGACTATATTCAGGGTGTAGGGTTTAGACCCTAAATATGCATGACTATATATCAGCATGCAGACTGTATTGCAGACTGTTCTGCAGACTGTACTGCAGACTGGAGCTCATTGATCAAATGGTGTTCATAGCTGCTGCCTACAGAAAAAATGGTGGCAAGGCTGACTGAAACTCCTGTTCACGCAGGCAACTCACCATGCAAGCTCCTCTCCAAAGCGCTTGTGCAGTTGTAGGACGCTGTTGTAGTCTAGGTGGTCATAGTGATTGTGGCTAATGACCACAAAGTGGATGTGAGGCAGCTTTGGATCATCCAGACTCAAGGCTGGCTGCACCACTCGCCTGCATTTGTCGCTGCATCAGCTTGGGATAACACAGACATGCATTTTCGACGATACTAGACGTTGTTGTGAGTTGGTACAGTGCTGTTGATGGCTTCTGGCAGACTCACATTGCAGTGAGCACAGTTACAGGATTTTCAGATCAGGCAAAGGGCAGGGCGTGTCTGGCCGCAGCACGACCTCTGCACAGATTTTATGCAAGCATTGCTTGTGCTTGGTCTTAGTTTGTCACTAAGGCAGACATGGGGAGGCCGACGTTTTGTCAGCTATGAGACAAAGAGGTACAGGCACTGTGGTTTCAAATTGCAAAACGGAAGGGGGGGGGCGCCCAGTTGGGGCAGGGGTGGGTGCAGGAGGGAAGAGGGGTGGAGCTGAGGGGCCTGGGGTTGGCAGAGAGAAAAAAAAGGAAGGAGTCCCACCTTGGTCCCTTCCACTGCACCGGGCTGCAGCGTTGAGAGAACACAGGGTCTGTCAGAAAGTTGACTCCCTCCATTTGTATCAGGCAGCTAGCATGACCCAACCAGACTGCCTGCACGGCGTCCTCTGCATACGCCCAGCAGGCCTTTTGTGTCTTTCAACTAGCATCAGCACACGGCTAGCAGTGCACTTTGCTCCTTGCAGATCAGGCCACGAGTTGGGAATGCATAAGAAGCCAATGTGCTATCCAAGAACTATTACCAATGAGGTCTGATCTGACATGCAAAGCCCATCTGTGGGCCTGGAAAGCTGTAGATTAAGTAAGGTCTTACTTGCTGGGCTTGCCAAGGCAGCATAGTTGGGGGGTACAACTGGAAAGGCACGTGCATGGTCTGCTGGAGAGGGATTTGGAATGTCTAGAAGGTGTCCCGTGGCGCTGTTGTGGTTTCGCCGTGCCCAGGCGAACTTGGCGAAATCCGAGAATGTTGGGTCCTGCAAGTTGCCGCAAATATGTTGTGAGTCAGTCCCAACCACGAACTGCCTGAGACTCTGCAGCTGCCTTGATCAGTGTACACACCTGCCACTCTGGCCAGGGATTGGCAAATGTTCGACTAGAACCTGTGCCGGTGACGCGTGGTTGTGACAAACTAATTGCAGTTGCTGCTTCCTCTTGTTGTTTCGGACTTCGGCTAGCTGGGTCGACAGGTGTCATTGGGCAACAAGGTTTGGCAAAAGACCAGGCAGGCGCCGATCCGACTTTAATCAAAACGTGTCCATGCTTTCACGGGGTGGTGTGCGCGTGGTAAATCACATCGAACAGTGACGGAAGCATCTCAAAGCCTTTGAGTCAAAGGTGTTCCTGTGTGAAAGCGTTACGAAATTGGACGGAAGCAGACCAAATGTATAACAAATCATACATCTGTGCACATGCTTGCCATATAAAGACTCACACATTACGGGTAAAATGCAATATGACAGTTTATGACAATTCTGTGTAAGTGTCACGTAAGTGTATC
>JAABUP010007034.1_pt1 | contig 15462 bp, 20 predicted proteins | sample 5559201 | NCBI WGS metagenome assembly JAABUP01 (sample SAMN10711887, study PRJNA513373) | rock metagenome | isolation source: Antarctica rocks | place: Antarctica
TGTAACTCCCACCACGCAAACCGGCAAATTCTAAGATGCGGCTAACATTGCCCACTTCCGAGCGAAGCTCTGGTTGATTGTATGGAGACAAGCGCGCAGTGAGTTGCAGTAATTGCTGTGCTGGAGATCCTGTAAGACTACCGTTGAGGAGATCGACTGAGAGACTGGGAGCAGTGGATTTGCTTAGTGTCGGGGTGGTCCTGTTGACAGGAGACAGAGTAATTTGGGATTGGTACCCATGGACAACGTTCAAGTCGGTCCCGTTATTTCGAAGCAGAATGCGGATGAGGAGAGATCCATATGTCGTAGGAAAATTGACGATCCCCTTGTACTGGCAGCCAGCAGCATTCGATTGGGTATCATTCATAAGCTGCAGACCTGGGGCCGCGTCTGCCTCATCCGCAAGACTCATCAGGTACTTGCCGGGAATGCTGTTGGTGACGCTGCCAAGGTTGGCGAAATTGTCGCCATATCTGATCGTTGTGGCAACCAAGGGTTAGATTCCAAAAGGCTTAGATTGAGGTGTAGCAATATCAAGTTACAGGTCATAGAACGGGAAGATGTAGAAGCGGCCATCATCGATAGGGGGCACCGTGATGACAACGTCAGTCTGGGACAGATCGACGGCTACCCTTGAATACAGCGTATCCACGTTTGGGCGAATAACAGCAGCTCCGTTAGCTGTAGCAGTCATCGCTTCATTATCGGGTTCGTTACTGCCAATTGTTGACAGTACAGGCCTAACAAAATTGGCGTATGGCAGGAGCGGCGCGCCGTACTTTTTGGATTGTCAGATTCTTTACTCAATCTTTTCGTCATGAGTGGTTATAATGAGAGAAGCACATACCACTAAAGCGAATACAGTTGCATTTTGCGCATTGGTATAAGGTGATGAGGTAGAATTGAGGCCAGTGTTGGGAGGATAAACAGTACCGCCAACCGCTGCAGAACGTAACGCAAGTGCCAGCAGGAGTAAACGCACAGAAAGCATGATTGTCATGGCAGCGGTGTGAATGGACAGTCACAGATCGAAGATATGAGCCTTTTGCTTGGGGATTTATATCGATCGATTCATGACGAGAAAACAATGCTGCGATTGTAGAACTTTGAAGAAGAATTCCTTTGCATGATGGGTATCAGAGGCTTTTTGATTCCAGGTGTGCTCCCCTTCCGTGACTGGCGAAGAGTGTCTCACCGGTCATCATGAAATACCGGGCCGGTGGTTTGCTGGGATGTTAGCGTTTGCTGAGGTAAACACTTACACCGCCACGCCGTTCCCGCTCGCGACGGCCCGATCACGGCCGCAAAACAATTCTAGGCACCATGGAAGCTGAAGCACTAGCCAAAGACCGTTGAAGAGGCAATAGTTAATAGAAAGGTAGCGGTCAGTAAGACCCCTCACCCTCGCTTGTTTGGGAGGATAAGAAAAAGGTGAGTTTTCGTTTCCGCGGGATAACGCTGAAATTGAGCCGCAATTGCTGCTCGAGATTGTCTGAGTGCTGACTAGAAAACAAGATCTGCTTTCAAGGCGCAAGGACGAAGTAATTTGAACATATATGTAAAGCTTCAAGTCAACGGCACACGTGTGTCTGCGAAGCTTTGTGACTTGGTGGACCGGATTCACAGATTCAGCTCAATGTGATCGTCTGTCAGTATCTCGCCATCCATTCCCGGAAATATCCAACCTGGATCCGCGAAGCCATTGGTACCAAACCAATCGAATTCTCGAGACGATGTACTATCTAAGGCCGATGGTGTAACAGCCTCAACATCCATCTGCGGTGTAGATCCTGAGAGATAAGCGTTCGTCAAATCGGAGCCTCGTCGTATGTCTTCGAGTGCATAGATTAGCCATTTGCCCCATAATGCAACGTGATGATTCAAGACTGTGACTGACTCTTTTCAGCTGATGCCTCTTTCTGCATTTGATATTCCCTTGACTGACCAAACTCCTCCTTCCACCACCATAAACAATCGAGTGCGAGGCTCATCGCAAGGCGACTACGAATCCGCAATTTTAGGGAACCTTCAATCTCATTGTCCTGCATAAACACTTTGTTGCTCATCCAGAGTTGTTTCAATACTTGAGTGCTCTTGGCAGGAATGTCGTTATTCTCAATTGACACCTTCTTTGCAAGAGCCATGGCGGAGAAATAGGAAGACTTGACGCTTTCCATATTCAAGCAACGCGAGAAGGAGCTCTTTTTCAATTTGAGGACAGTGAAAGCAGCCAACATCATCATTCTGTAGATGTAGCTGGTGCAGTACATGGCCAAATCTACTGCTCTGTCCAAAGAAATCATTTGTTCAATAACAGAGCAGGCTGCCTCGTAGAGTTCCGTTAACGCCTGTAAATCTGGCGTTAGGCTATCGTTGTACAAATAAAACGCCCGAAGCTGCAGCCGTGAACAGTTGAGATACAACTGATTGAGTTCTATAGAGATGGGCTTTTGTTAGTGATCAGCCGCGTCCCGAAAGATGCAGGTTTGATATACAGCTTCGGATAGGAATATTACAGACCAGATAAACCGGGTGATTCCAGATCGGTTAGTTGTGCTTCGAATGCCTGTATAAGTCCCGTCCGTGCCTTGTCTCTCACGAGTGAGCCTTTCGCCATTCCGTTTTTTAGCATAGCCATAACCACGCTGCTGTCTAATCTTTGCAAGCTCAAACGGAACTGTAAATCATTAGGAACCATGGAAGTCAGGCGCTCTTGACTGCTTTGATCATATGATATGTCCGGTATTATTGGCGTTGGATAGCCCGAGCTACAGTTTGTACTTTGCTGAAATCAGCGAACGCGTCAAGTCAATCTAAACAGGGAGAACTACATACGCCAGACAGATGATAACACAGTAAGTCCATAAATGGGTTCGTTGTTGGATCTCCTTGTCGTCTAAATTGAGCTTCATTCGTGTGAAATCTTGACTCAAGGTAGGGTAGTGAAGTCCAATCTGCAGTGCATAATGCACTATCAGGCCACTGAGAGTAAATGTGATATCGCTACTCAGTGAACTAACAGGAGGCGGCCAAGAAGTCAGGATGAGCAGTCCTTGAATGACGTAAATAAGAGTTCCACGAGGTTGTATCCACCGCATCGCGAGGCTCATTACGCCTGGTGTCAGACTTTCCAGCAGTGTCGGATCCCCCCCAAACCTGCGACTACCAGCAGCAACAATTGCCCAGAATAATAGCGGTGACTGGGCATAGTAGGCGTTGGGCGATGTCTCGCGATCAAGTATTGGAAGTAATGGGGATGAATGAGCGAAGAAGCTGTATCCGAATAAGCACAGCACTGTATTTTAGGAAGACGCTGTAGCGATACCGAAGTTCTCAGAGAAGCTTTAGACAGCTACAGGACTTCGCAAAGCAAACTTACAGTTCGAAGATCTCATCGACATGCTTCCCTTCCACCTCTACATCCCCCAAAGTCCTAGTCAAGGTAAAGTCGTGGGTGCTCTTTCCTGTCCTAATACCTGTCACTTTTGCCTCTCCAGCTCCAGGACATGAGCTGACATTCTCTCTTCGACAAGCGACATCTTCCGGGACATTGTGTTTGTCTATCGATGACGTTAGATACCAGTCCGCTGACACGTGGTTACTTGGCCTGCCGCCAGTCGCTGATAGGATATTCATTATATCAGATTGAGTTGGCGTTGATCTCAGTCGCCTCTTAAGCACGTCGAATTCTCGCTCCATTTGCGTGTACTTCCTAAGATCTTGATGAGCGCCGTCTACTTGGCTTTCTCGGATTTGAGATACAGAGACGCAGTGCTAAACCAGGGATGACCTGTACCAACGCACATTCGTTTATTAGTTCTCTTAAAGTCTGCCTCAATCCTACACTCGACCTGCAACCTTGCGCATCTCGAGCAGGGCTTCGTGTAGTCCAAGTAAGAATCGCATCGTATCTGGTCATATGCCACGCCTTATTAGTAGAGCCTCTAAGATTTGAATCTATGGAGCTACTTTTTGCTGTCGGCAGCCTTTGCAAGCTTTTTTGTCTTCCCGTCTCTTTGGAGAAGGCTTTCGCAATCTTCCATGACGGGTAGTGTCAGCTTTGCTCATACGAGGTACACGCGGAGCCAATTAACAAGGAAGATGTGAGAGCGACTCTGCTTACCGTCCAGATGAAGATTGTCGATCTGCCCCATGGCTGACTTCCATCGCTTTATGACGGCCGCGAGGTTTAGAAAATACGATTGAGATATGTGTAGTTTCGATGCCATTATTGAAGCTTCATCGACAATACCTTAGCAGTGATCTCGCCTATTGTTGCAGTTTTCGGACTTAAGCTTCGCAGCGCGGATCTTACCACTTCACCTTCAAGCTGGGCAACATACAATGATGATGGTTTGGTTATTGTATGTCTGAGGTCCTCTGACTATGAAGGTTGTCCAGTGAATGTACACTCTCTTTAACATTGACTCTACGATGTCTGTCTTTATCTTTCCTCCTCGCTCGACCTGTTCATCTGTCGCTATGCTTCATATCATTTCACTGTCATCATGGAGATATCCAACCTCATCGCATTATTCGAAACTGCGAGGCTACAAGCTCAGCAAACAGGCTTCGACAGTCTCTATCTCCTGCTTGGTGGCCTCCTAGCTGTGCTGATTACTGCCAGCGTACTGATCACACTGCTCGTCTGGTTAAGATATCTTACCGCTGCCGCAGTGATCGTAATCTCCGTTGTGAGTTTCTTTCGTTGGAGGAACGGAGGGAATGGGACGGAGAAAGACTGTCAGACCAATATGGACAAGCACGAGAGCTTCGGTGGGGATGATGGGCAAGGAAAGCAAAGTAAAGGCTAGAATGCTGGGAACAAGGCATGTTTCAGTCAGTGGGAAACAGCTTCGAGGGCAAGGATTTCTTGAAGCCGATCAAGTACAGCGGGATCTATTATGGAGCGTGCAGATAGTGCAAGAGTCCAGAGACTATGGTCGGAGTGTTGGGAGTTGGTCCTTTAAATTATGAAGTCTCGTAGTTCTGTAGGATTCTTGCTGGCTAAGAAATGTTGGTTCTTTTGATAACCGCCACATCGATGTCATTCAGAGGATCGATAACTCTGAATGAAGACTTGATGGTTGCTTTATATAGCTAGGACGCTCGGACGTCGATTGCCAGGAACGGCACGCCTAGGCTAAGCGATTCTTAGCTAGCGCGGCAAGGCGATCAAGCGCAGAAGACAGAGGGACTGCCAAACTCAAGTCTTTGAGCAGCGGCGACCGTTGTGCATATTCCCACTACTGTGATCGCTTCGACTTCTTCTCTATCGCCTTGTGAATATCTCGACGACCCAGCAATATATCGCTGCCTTCCTCCTGCAGGGTGTTGTCACTTACGCATCGACTCCAGGACTACGGTCTACCAATTCGGCGAAAGCAGCCATCCCGCACTCGAAAAGAAGTCTAGAGTAAAGCGATCCCGTCGGGCTACTAGAAGAAGCGCTTTCCGTTATCTACCCCAAGTAGAGGACATATGTGGAAAAGTTGGTGGCTGCAACATTCGTTCGGAGCACTGCATTCCTGCAACTTATCGAAGCGGTGGTCGGCAGCCTACAGCCTCACATACTTGCGGGCATTAAGCAAGCGACTCTCAGGAGTTGATCCAGGATGGTCTTCCCACCAGCCTATCACGCAGACTCTGACGCCGACGACGAGTACGAGCGCAGTGTCATGACATCCCCACACTTACCGACGGATTCAGAGACCTCTCCCACTGACTCTGAACCACCTTCAGCGGAGCATACGCCTACTACTTTCGGGAATCTGGAGGCGGATAGAAGCTCGCCAAGGACAATCATAACAGAATGGACCACGGAGGAATGTGCAGACTTCGTCTCTAGTTTGGGATTACCGCAGTACTGCAAGCACTTCCTAGGTGCGTCTAGCGGAACGTACTGCTCAATGAACCATGCTGACGAGTCGGGCTTGAAAAGAGAATGAGATTGTCGGCGAAGCACTGATTGCTCTCAAGCATGACGAGCTCAAGGAAATGGGCATAGCAAGCGTTGGACATCGACTTACAATCCTAAAGAGCGTTTACGATACGAAGGTCAAGCAGGATGTACAAATAGACTCCGAGCACTACCTCCCGCTGTGTATGTCTCTGCTCATCAGCAGCGCCAACTTGCATATCACGTGCTAATATACTTTGTTTTTGTGACTTCAGCCGCCGAAGCCAACCTCCAGGATCAAACAGCTACGCAAGAGGATATTGCGCGTATCATACAATCGATCAGACTCCGAGATGAACGAATAATTGCAGCGGAGGCAGAGCTTCGAAAGGTTACGGAGGAATACCGCCGATTAAGGGAAGAGTTGTTGCCCGTTTTTCGCATCGCCAAAAACCAATCGCAACCCTTACCGTATCAGCCACCAGGGAATAGTCCAGATCTTCACAACTACGATCAGTCCAATGTCATGTTACCGCCAGTATCTCACGGGGCACCGGAGAAGACTAGCTTGTCTCGAAAACTCTCTACGAAGAAGTTTTTCCTAGGCTCAACACCAAAGAACAATTCGCCTACTCATGTACCTCAACCCATACATGAAGGAAAATCCATGGCCGAAAATACCAATCTCGACCCTTCGGCCGCGGCGGTAGCCGCATCATCACATCTCACCGCATCCATGAGCGGTGGATCTCAGGCTCAAACTTCCCCGAATCAAGTGAACGTGCCCTCTCCTACGTCACCATCCGCCTACCACAATCCGGCCACACTCACATCTCGTCCTTATGGAAGAGAGGCCAACACACCCAACGCCAATCGATCAATGTACCCGCACGCCGAGGAATCCCTCCAGCATACTTTCTACTCTTCCAGCGCCACAACCCTCAACGGAGACCGCGATCGGAGCAACCCAACCCCAACTCCCACCAACTTCCGCCGTCAGCAGCAGGAGGACTCACCAGGCTCCGCTGGACGCGAACCACCCAGCGTGGAAATTTTCAAATCTTTCCGCGTCAGCTTGGAGGATCCATGCCACAAAGTTCTGCCCGCTGCACTGAAGAAGTACAACATCAACGCAGACTGGCGACAATACGCTCTCTACATCGTCTACGGCGACCAGGAAAGATGTCTCGGTCTGGAAGAGCGGCCGCTGATCCTGTTTAAGCAGCTTGACAAGGAAGGTCGGAAGCCTATGTTCATGCTAAGACGGCATGCTGCGCCGATGGAGGGACACTCCGGCCCAAGCGGCAATGGTCCGGGAAGTGCTGGGCTAGACGGCGGGCTGGGTAGTGGAGGTAGTCTTGGCGGAAGAGGGCATCAGAGTTCGATACAGCTTCCAGGTGGTGTGCTGTGAATATCGTACGGTAGATTCGAGCTCTTGGCGCGGCTATCTGTATGCCCATTTTCTACAGCGAGCCACGTAGCTTGAGGAAGGGATTCTTTTCGACGATATTAGGCGCTGTTCTTTGTGTGGTTGTGGTACCAGGATACTGTATTTGATGTTCCTGCATAGCATCTTTGATGGAGAAGGCTGGTCCCAATTGTCTGAAATTCGACGCAGAATATGATTGTTCTACCTTAAACAACTTCTGCCCCTTAGGTCTTCCTAAATGCTCAGCGGTTTGACTCATTCTATTCCTAACACGACACCAAACCCACGCCTTTCCCAACACCAACACCGACGTATCAACAATCTCAATCCCAACCGCAACCTTCGCAACACGACGACCCATTCCGCTCAAGCCCATCCACCGTAAACCCAAATCTCCTTCTCACTCGTCCTCGTCCTTATTAGTCGAAACATCAACATCAACATCATTTCCATCCACGTAAAGGAATATTCTTCACGGAGCTATGTCCTGCTGAAGCGCGGGCTGTATGATGTGGCTTTTGCTCTGGATAAGTTTGGATTGTTTGGTCAAAGGGGCTTTGCGGTGAGGGGAGAGGGGCAGGAGAGGAGAGGAGAGGAGAGGGTGATTAGGTTTGGAGGTTGGGATGGTTGGTAGGGGTTAGGATGAGGGGGTGGTACTTTCCCGGTAGAGAGTTGATGCTGTGTGTCGTAGTGTTAGATGGGGTTTCTTTTGAACGGCTGTGAAGCAGGTTCCGCTGGTGGCGCTTCTTCCAGGTTTCCTCTTTTCACAGCGGCATACTTCTCTTGTTTCATAGTTTTAATATCCGGTTTCTTGAATGGAGCCGGTCGAGCTGTAGGGCGCTGAAGATCTGACTTTATAATAGTAAGTATACTTACTAAATCACTATTGTTAAAAAGTTGAAACTGCTATTAAAAAGAGAAAAAGTATAAATTAAGATATTTAAATTCATTTACATTCTGTGTCTGAAGCTTCTATTTGCTCTGTAACAGTTTAATAAGCTCTCAGACCTTATGTTAAAGACAGTGTATGGTTTCTTGATTAGGCCAGAAGATGAGATTATTCTTTCAACTCACTCACTAAAGCTCAGACATTATACCTGGCTGGATAGCCTCGAGCTTAACGGCGAGCTCACCCCAAACTTTCTTCTGCGCCTTCTGACCTTCCGGGCTGGTGACGAACTTCCCCTGAGCTGTACTGTAGAGAAGTCAGTCTTTCGCCCAATCAATTCCCACTCGGTATATACTTACTTCTTGAGCTCGCAGTCACTAATGAAAACCCCGTGGGACTCTGGTCCTGCAATTGTAGCATGGACAAGCGTCCGGCTACCCTCCTCGGCTGTCCATGCCAGTAGAGCTCTCATCACCTTCATCACAACGAAGGTGGTGCCCGTTGCGCTGCGCGTTAAGGCTGTATGACAAAGCCCGGGATTGAGCGTACTGAGAACAACAAGGGGCTTTTTGTTGGCGATCTTGTCCGCGATCTCTCAGGCGGCGAAAAGTTGCAAAAGTTTGGAGACTTGGTAGCTGCGTGGGTACACAATTTAGCGCCGTTAATTGCACACGCAAAGGATGAAGATATTAGAGGAGGTACCTACCGGTCTGACATGACGGCCGTTTTCTTGTTGTTAAGGGTAGCAAGCGAGTTGGGTGTCTTCCACTCGGGGAACTTGGTGTAGGCATGCACTCCCGAGCTGACAATGGAGATGACAGGCACAATGTCCCATTTTGCCGCGAAGGAGCGTAGTGTCGGCAGCAGAAGCAATGTGAGCAACGTGGTGCTGACGACGTTCACCGTAATGGTACTCTCATTGTCCTCGAAAATCTCGAATTTCTCGGTGGCAATGCCAGCATTCAAAACCACGGCATCAACGCGGGCCAGCTTTGCAACGTTGGCGGCGAATGCTTTTACCGAGGCATAGCTGGAGTAATCAAGCTCCCAGACGTCAACAACCCCAGTGCGCTTCGTTTCAGCCTCGATCTCTGCTTTGGCGGCCTCGCCTCTGGCAATGGAGCGCACGGCGCCGATGACTTTCTCGGCCTTCAGGCGAACGAAATGCTTGACAGCTTCCTTCCCAAGACCAACGTTTGCGCCGGTGGCGATGATGGTTTTGCCTGAGAAGTCGGTATCGGGGTATGGAGGCTTGAGGGCTAGCTGGCTGTAGATATCGTTGAGCACCGACATGTTGTTAACGTGTCAATACCCCGCTGACCCCACTATACTAGTTACTATAAACGCTGTCAGCATTCGAAACGTTATGCAACGGGATGTCGGCATTGCAAACGTTCGTTCCTCCCTATTATTTTTGGTGGGCAGAGTTCTCGCTTCGATTGTGGCACGTATTTACGAATATCACTGTATGCCGAAAACCTGGAAACGGCCTGAAAATCCAACATTACTTCATTCTTTCAATGACATATGAGGGCTGTCTATAAACTGCTGTTCAAAAGCAGGTACCTTCTGATACTCCTTGGTAGACAGGCTTGACGACTCGGGAAGAGATGGATGACGATGGGGATGACTTCGTATTGGTCAACAAATCAGGTTCATCGAAATTTGAACCTTTTTCATGGTGTCGAAATATTGATGTATATAGGAACAGAGTCCGACGAAGAAAGTGCCGGCGCCCTTCTCCCAGGTAATTCCTCGGTCCCAAAGAAAGGAACATACGCTAATAATGTTGGTAGAATCGTCTGCCACATCGAAAAGATCCGAGCATGGTTATCACCCACCGACTACTTGTCCGACTCGAGCGAGTACCGGAAGCATCTCAACTCCCATGTTGAGGGTACTGGAGGATGGGTTCATGAGACTGACCAATACCGTCAATGGCACGATTCTTTGAATGTCGGTGGCCTATGGATAAGAGGCATTCCTGGCAGCGGCAAGTCAGTTGTTGCCGCGACCTTGATTCAGAAATTGGCCGAAGCAGAGCAGGCGCCTGTCCTCTTTTTCTTCTTCAGACATATCATAATCGCACGTCCCATTCTTTAATCCGAGACTGGCTATCGCAGCTCTTGATTCATAGCTCACTGTTGCAGTCGAGATTAAAGCGGATGATAGGAGAGCATCCGAAGAAGGAGCAAGTGTCCTTTGACGAACTTTGGACGATCTTCCTACTCGCGGCAACCTCTATGTCAAAAATTTACTGTGTTGTTGACGCCCTTGATGAATTAGAGGACGGCAACGGGAAGCTCCTTCGCAATTTACTGGAGCTTAGTCAGGTCAAGCCCTCGGTAATCAAGTTAGCTATGACCAGTCGCCAGCTCCCAAGCCGTACTCAAAGGTCCCTCTCTCATGGATGTCCGTCTCGCACGTCGTATGGTCGACCTAGACATTGCTACCTATATCGTTCATCGTTTGACAGTCCAGCAGCAAAAGGACCTCTCTAGCGAAGACCAACAGGCTATCAAGGACACAATTTGTACCAAAGGACAAGGCCTCTTTCTCTATGCCCGGTTGATGATAGATGAGATTCTCTCGGCTAAAAAGATTGAGTCTGTACAAGAACGTTTGCAGAGGCTACCTGGTAATCTTGAAGAGATGTACACTGAGCTCCTAGATGAGCACTGTGTGCGCTCGGGTGCGAGTCGTAGTCTCCAAGTGCTGATTCTACAATGGGTAACTCACTCTGCACGTCCACTTCGATTAATCAAGCTCGCGAGTATGATTGGTTCTTTGCCAGGAAGATGTGGATTGAGCGATTTAGAAGATGTGAAAGCCGTGGCTCGAATTGCTTGCGGACCATTACTGGAGATACTTGAAGACGAGACCTTGCAAGTCATACACCATTCGTTCACTGAATATCTTTTGGATGGTGAGAGGCACAAGAAGTTGTCCAGTACCATGACATTTCCTTTCTTCGAATGCTCATCGAATGATCGCTCTCACTTGTATCGGCTACCTCGCTTCTGGATGCTTCGAGTCTTGGCCTCCGGTACGTCCAAACATGTGTCAAGAGCGAAGGCCCCATTGGTGGTCTCCTCTCGGTGAGAAGCATCGAGACCTCATGTTGCAGCATCCTTTCCTACAATATGCAATCCAAAACTGGCCTCATCATATATCAGGAAGTGGTAACTCAGATATAGACCTTTTCGCTACACTGGACGACTTCATGTGCACAGGGAATCATGATTTTGACTCTTGGATGGATTTCTGGGCTTCGCTCCACTCAATACAACCCGAGGGATTCTCTCCATTACATGTCGCAGCATACTGTGGTCTTACCACATATACTAAACATCTGCTAGAGCTAGACGGTAATCCTGATTGTTCAGATGTAGTCAGGCGACCGCCAATATCCTACGCATCTGAACAAGGGTGCTCTGATGTTGTACAGGTTCTGATCAAGCACAGCGCGCAACTTAATCTTTGTCGATGGAGAAGGGTTGGCCCCAATTCACTACGCTGCCAGGGCAGGTTATCATTCAGCACTCCACCACTTACTTGAGGCAGGAGTGGATCCAGTAACCCACAGAAAGAAGGATGATGTACATGATGTGTACATTGATAATGGACATGCTGAACCCCTTGATAATACAGCTCTGTATTACTCTTGTCGGTATGGTCACACGCGATGTGTCGCAGAGCGGTTGAGGTATGTTAAGCCAGAATTCTTGGCCCAGGGCCCTCTACATTGGGCAGTAGAGACGGGCAAAGCTGAAGTCGTGTCTCTTCTACTCCAATGTGAGCACGTCGTCAGAGACGCAAGAGACATGAAAGGAAACACGGTCCTTTTTGTGGCTGCACGCTTGGGCAATTCTGCAACCGTGCGAGTCTTGCTTAAACATGGTGTGGATGTCAACGAAAGATCTGAAAATCTTAATGATCGCTATTCACCAACGTTCTTAACGTCCCTTAAAAGGTCGGACAGGAAAAGACTGGGTTGTACAGCATTACATGGTTGGGCCGGAATAGACCGTTCATTTTTCCGCGGAGAAAGAAACATTGAAGAGTTTGAAAAGACCGGTTCCCTATTGATAGGGTGCAGGTTGCGATGTTAATGCGGTAGATGACAAGGGCAGGACTGCCCTTTTTGCGTGGATACGGCATCATGAGTGGGCAGCAACTTTTGTCTCATTTTTGATCCGAAGCGGAGCCAATCCGTGTATCAAGGACATTGACGGAAACACTGTGCTCCACATTCTTCAATGCCGGGTGGACGTCAAAGTTGTAGACACGCTTTTGAAAGCCGGCGCGGACATCAACGCAGTACGGGATCGTGATGGGCGGACGCCACTGCTCGCTATGATTGCGGGCCACAATTCACGTATCTGGGTGAGGCTCCCGGAATACGGCGCTGACTGTAACGCCCAGGATCTGGATGGGAATACAGCTCTGCATTTTGCAATGACTCACTGGGGCATGGAACCAGACTTGGTGAAGCAATGGCTGGAGGCTGGTGCCAATCCTAACATCAAGAATAATCTCGGGCAGACATGCTTGTTTAGTCTTCGGTTCGGCAATGACCCACCCACGGTAGATAATATAATTCTATATCTTGTGGAAGCTAGCATAGATCTCGAGGCAAGGGATCATCGTGGTCGCGGCGCGCTTCTCCATTTCGCTCGAAACCACGAAACATATATCGTTCGGAAGCTGTTGGAACATGGCGCCACGGCCACTGTTAGGGATTTTGAAGGCAAGACTATCATTCATTCGCTTGCACGGTCACGCATCATCTATTATGGCGGCTACGACGAGGACATGGCCAGATTACAGAAGCTTTTCAAGATCTTCATCAAAGCAGGAGTTGATCCGCGAGCCGTTGATCATGCTGGCAACACTACTCTGCATGACGCAGTTGAAAGTTGCCACAGCAGCGATGAGATTGACCTCCTGATGGTGAAGGCGACGATCAAGACTGGTGTAAGCTCAAACGCCGAGAACCATCAAGGCAGAACAGCCCTACACTGTGCATCCGCTTTGCCTCACAATATGTCTGACGCCTCACGATTCGAAGGTTTGGACGAGAGCTGCCTTGGTCTGCTTCTACAACCGACCCTGTGTATCAATGTTGATTCCGCCGATCATGAAGGACATACTGCCCTCCATATCGCATCTTCGAATTCTGATGTATATGTATGGCAGTTAATATGTGCTAGAGCTAATGTGGCATGCAAAACTCGAGAGGGTCGTACACCACTTCACTTTGCAGCAAGAGCCAGAAGAAGCAACATTGTCGGACTCATTTCACAAGTCTATAATGAACACTCTTGGTCAGTTGATCAAGCAGATTCGTATGGGCGGACACCACTCCATGATGCGGCTCGTTCTGGACGACCTGAATCAGTGAGCTTTCTTTTGGCCTGTGGAGCGAACCCAAATGTGAAAGACAGAAGGGCCGTACACCGCTTCACGCCGCCGCAGAATTTGAAGAAGACGCAAGTATCTGGAACATGCAACGGACATCGGCTGAACATTCTCGTATCGTTGGTTTGCAACTCAGTGATCCATTGAGACCGCTAAAGCAAGTAAAGTACCCATGGACAGAAGAAAAGAACAACGACGAGCAGGTTACAACGATAGTTAACGAACATGATACTTGCCAAATACAAGAAATTGTCCGATTGCTGCTGTCCGCAGGTACAAATCTTACAGAACTGGATATCAACGAGCACACGGCCCTTGATGTCGCGGTGAAGACTAAATGTGAGCCAGTAGTAACTGAACTCTTGCCACTAATGCAAGTGGAGTATGCGACACCCGATGGCAACTATAGTCTGTCTTCAATAGACCCTCTCGGGGAAAATTGGATGGCTCTAAGAACCAAGCATGCCGCTGATGTCGTTCGAAGTATGGGGATCGACTCGGAGAAAGCTTCTCAATATCTAGATCAAGCAATTCATATGGGAAATGAGGCGCTTCTCGGCGCATTGTTACAGGCGAGCGCGGATCCAACCAAGCCAAACGCCGATGGGTTAACGACGCTTCATTCCATCTCAAGGTGGGGACTTACTTCTTTGATGGAAAAGCTTGGGTCAAGGTTGATTTGTTTGGGAAAGGTTCAGTGCCTGTGCTACACGCAGCTCTAGTGCGAGAAATCTCGAACATGGGAATGGTGAAACTGCTCATCAAGCTCGGCGTCAACATTAACGCTCGATATCGTGGCGAAGATGTTCGTTTTGGGCTCACGTCGGGCGACACTGCACTTCACGTGCTCGCCTTCTCTACCCACTGGTGGCAGCCGATAGCGATGGATTACCTGCTCGAAGCTGGAGCAAGCATAGAGCTGCAAAACTCAAAAGGTCAAACGGCTTTACATATCGCCATTTGTGGCGGCGCCGATCACAGTCCTCATGGTGGCTTTTGGAGACAACGCTCGACCGCTGCGCTTCTTAAGCGTGGTGCAATGGTCAATGCACTCACTTCAAAAGGCGAGACACCACTCCATCTAGCATCGAGAACAGGTATTCACTCGATCCGAAGTCTATTGGACCATGGCGCGGACCCTTCACTTGGGGAACCACCGCCAATTTTCTCGGCGATTACAGGTCTCGACGTCGAGGTCGTCAAGGCTTTTCTTGAAGCTGGTGTTGACTGCGACGCGTATGGCTTGTCAAAGGAAGAAGCAAGATTTAGTATTTCAAGGATGGCGAACGTGTTTCGAAGGGAAACACCGCTGCAGCTCGCTGCATGCAACTACGGTGTCTACACTGAAAAGGGTCGTGCGGCAACAGTCTCGATCATGACTTTGCTTTTACAGCATGGTGCCGACGCTAGCAAGATATTGCAAGATGGAACACCTGTCTTGAGCGATATCGCCGAACGAAACGGATTGCTTGGCCCTATCCTCTCATTTGGAGTCGACATTGAGATTCGAGATTCCCACGGGCGGACGCCATTTCTCGTCGCTTGCGAGCATCCTGACTCGCCCTGGCCCTCATAGAAATACAGAGAACATACTTCGATGGAGCTCCTACGCAACGGCGCCAATGTATCGGCTGTGGACAATGATGGAAAATCAGCCCTGCATTATCTAGCCATCAATCGCCAACACGAGAAGACCCTTGACTTGCTACTAAACCAAGGGGCACCCGCCTCCGCCAAAGATAATGCCGGTTTCTCGCCCCTGCACTACGCGATGAAGAAGCGATCTCTTCCCGCAATCCAGAAGTTGCTCGCCGCGGGCGCCGA
>JAABUP010007035.1_pt1 | contig 15461 bp, 17 predicted proteins | sample 5559201 | NCBI WGS metagenome assembly JAABUP01 (sample SAMN10711887, study PRJNA513373) | rock metagenome | isolation source: Antarctica rocks | place: Antarctica
TGAAGCGATCCTGGTTTTTAGGGCATTTGGGGCATAGTCACAAACAAGATAGTGTTTGTGACTATGCCCCACATCACAATCACATGTATTCAAAGGATAATAAGGGAAAACTGAGGGTTACAGCAACGGCCTGAAGCAGAAATCCACATCAATCAGCACCACATCCTCCTGGTGGCTGGGCACTGCAAATTGCAACAGAAGCAGCTATTTTGTATAGGACACAGAGTGTTGTGAATGGTACGCAATATATGTTTTGGATGTGTCCCAGGATGCAGGTGGCTACGAAGGACTGATACCGACTAGCCACAAATGACAATTGAGGTCTCTGCTCATAGCAGGTGCCAGATGCAATACAGCTGTCGTTATCCACGTTATTCACACAGGCGTTGCTTATGCAACACTCGATCTTGCGGGTTGTTCTTGCTTGCAAGAGCTGACGATGACAATGACAAAGTCTCACTACTCGCTTGGTATTCACTTGGACAGGCTTGTTCTCAAACACTGCTTTCGGCAAAGTGCATCCCTCACTGCTCTGTGCTGAACTGCCTGTTTGATTACAGACACTGAGATACGACCAGGTTAGACTTCAAGCTATCTTACAGTGTAAGATAGCTTGCAGTGTAAGCCTTACAAGACTTACACTATGCTCAAAGTGTTGCTACTCCTTCACTTCTTGTAAAATTGGCACAGCTACGGCAACTGCATACTTCCATGATGCCATTCTCGTATTCACTGAATAGTATATTTGATAGTGCATGACAAGTGACAGCTCTGCAAATCGGTTTTTGCAGCACCTCCAAATGGTATATGGCATTACTAGCTATACTGTCACAGAGAAAACACAGGTGAAGCAGGTGTACAGTACAGTGACCTCTAAAGATGTATTCGTGGCAGATCTAGCTTGCTTGCTGATGTGTTGACCAGATGTATGAACACTAATAGCAGTTGGCAAACACTGCTAGAGTGTTGACTTGGCACACCAAATTCTTGATGGATGCCCAAGTGCCAACGCCAAACACCAAAAGGTAGATGAAGAGGAACAGATTGAGGGTCAGTGCTACAGTCCAGCCCCCAATGAACCTATAGAAAGCCATCAATGTGCAGCACTGTGAGCAGCAGCAGCTTTCAGCTGAATGGCAAGACAGCCTGGTGTGTTGGCTTGGCAACGTACTCAGCAAAGCCTGGATCAATCGATATCAGGCTTTTTGATAGGCCTTATGATGACAACAATACAGTCATTGCGTCAACTCTGCAAGGGTGCGCTGTGGCCTTGCTGCTGGACATGACCACGCCTGCAAATATGGTGCAACGAGTTGAGCATCAGAATCGAGCTGCAGGGAGTGTTTGATTTTACTTGTTTATGCGTGTGTCCATCAGTGCATGGCGCCATGAAAGGGCATTCAACTAGGCTGCTTGGGCGCATTAGCTCTGGCCTGAGGGCTCTTGTACACCCAGAGGTAGAAGCCAGCAGGGAAAACAAAGGCTGTAAAGGAGTAGCCGATGGAGCCTTGAATAGCTCTGAGGGTATCAAAGAAAGGGAATGTGAGTGCAATGAGCCAAACAAACAATGTTGCATACACAGAAAGCAAGCAGTGTCAGATGCAGGTTCCGATGGCAAATGGTGTGGATCGTTGTGTATAGTACAAGCTCTGGACAGCGGCGCCTGAAGCTGCAGGCACCATGTATCGAGGAATGCATCCATCATTTTGCTGATCATTCACCAGTGTGTTGTGCACGCATTGTATGTGACGCCTGTCTTCTTCATGTGGGAGAAGCTAGTGCACCCCCATGACAAACCACTGTGGATCACACTATCCTCTAGACTTCCAATTGGTCAGCTCTCAGTTTCGCCCTGAAGCTGTTACAATTGCTCAATGCTGTGCTGCCTGCCCCCCCCCTGTGCGGATGCATGTACACAGCCCACGCAGTCACAGGATCCCCTCCTTGTTTTGCACACCTTAGAGGCTGCTGCTATTGTGCTTCTGCCTCACAACCACGCATAAGAGTTGAACCAGTGACTCTGCTTGCAATCAGCAGGTATGAATTATCATCTGCTAGCTGTGCTTTGCCATATGGCTGTTGACTTTGTATGCTGCAAGGCAAATTTCCCGCTCAGCAGCAGCGCATGTCACAGTTGACCTCTTGATTAGAATGCTACGTACATACCTGATCTGCCAATGACACAAAATTGCATCTGTTGAACAGAACAGCATGATGCTACACTTCAGCTCTGATCTAGATGCATTCCTTACCAGCCACATGAGGCTGCAGGACCACAGTCTAGGATCCAGATCGGTCTTTTTGATACAGCAGGGCAGGATGTTTACAGCGGTGAACTTACTATATTTTGCATTGGCTGTGGTGAAGGCCAGCTGGATCAAGAAGAAATGCGGTACAGTCACAAATGAACTGTAACGTATAGGGAAGGTTGGAACATGGCGTCAATCACCTCACTGTGCACGTACACAAACATAATGATGCTGAGCATGTTTGCAATCAGGCAATGCACTGATGAGCGCGAGAATGCAGCTGCAAGATGCACCGCACATTGACTAGTGTTCATTAGCGGAGTGTGCAGCGCAGTTACGAGCGTAGTGTGATGTGATTGTCATTGATGGCGTCAATGAGCTTGCAAAGCGTAATGCATCATCAGGTTCAGGCATTGAGATGCATGAGCAGAATACTGTATATCACCAGCAGGTGACATGGTATGCATTGCTGCACATCAGCGACTTGGTGACATGGTCTCATGACTGAAGCAAGAGTGATGACAAGGACATGGAGAGGCCCCCAAAGCCGCTCACGAAGACGTTTGCTCCTAGGAACAGGTTTTGCATCTTTGCAGGGCCTTGGTAGAACGCATATGAATGCAGTCCACTGTGACCCGGCAATGGTAAAACCACCTGTGGCAGGAGAAATTACATCAGCAACATAGCCAGGTTGTTTGAAGTCAATACTGCATTTGCATACAGCAGCCAGGCATGTGTCACATGCTGCACTGCCAGGCTGCCATGTTTATCTTTGCTGAAGCCCTGGCACAGCTCTCGTGAAAAGCATGGAGCGATTGTGCATGCACTTCATGCACATTCCATGGAAAGTCATACACCAACACCAGCTCAAGGGCAAAACTGTGCGCATCTTCCAAACCATGTTATCATCTCTCTGGCAGGCACTGCTTACACAGCAGTCTACCCCATTGCACAATCAGGTGATCTAACCGCTGCCCTGGCTAGTGATCAGGCCAGCCTGCCATTGGATTTGGCACATGCACGAGCACTTCAGGAGCTGAAAGAGAGGTGCTGGTTGAGCATTCTGAAGTGGCGGAAGGTAGGCACAAGGGTCATGGTGCAAGTCAGCGTTAGGTCCCACACTAGAGCCCATACCCTGCACATGAACTTGTTTTCAACGCCATTCCACATTAAGCCGGATGAACAGAGAAGTCATCGGCATGATGGCTTACAGCCACACCAATGCAAAGAGGCTGTGTAGAGTGCAATCAGGTCTGCAGTGACCCATCACTCATGCTCTACAGCAATGTCCAGGGCAAAATGCATCAATTCACTGCTAATGGCTCACTGCTCAGCTGATGTGCAAAACAGGCTGACAGCAGGCTTGTATTTTTGCACACAAACCTATGAAGATGTGCTACTCATACAGGTCTGCAGTGACCCAACTCCATTGCACAGCAGCACTGTTCAGGGCGAATTCATCAACCACTGCTCAGTGCTGCCCTGCTAAGCAGGCTGACAGGAAGGCCTGTGCCTCTGCAGATACACCTGTGAAGATATGCTGTTCATACAGGTCTGCGATGACCCACTTCCAATGCACTGCAGCACCGTCCAGGGCAAACTGATCAACCACGGCTCAGTGCTGGTGTGCAAAACAGGATGACACCAGTCTGCAAGAATACTTATGAAGATGCTGTTCATACAGGTTAACAGTGATCTAACATCAACACTGCAGGACTGTCCAGGGCAGAGTCATCAGCCACTGGTCAGTGCCGCTTTGCAAAACAGGAGGACAGCAGGCCTATGCTGGCCCTCTTGACCATGCCTATATCCATATTTGCCCAAGCCACTCTGATCATCAACTGATGCAGTCTTTGCACCTGGATGTGGACACTTTCTCTGTCAACACAATTGGATATGCCTCTGCCACATGGACAGGTGCATCTGGCCAAGACCAGAACATGCATGATTGCTTACAGTGGAAAGCATAGGGGCGAATTCACATGTACGCAAGGCTTGATGCTGCACGGCACAGACATCTTTGCACCAGTGACCAGAAGGTGTAGTTGAGCAGAAACATTGTAGCTTATGTCTCATTCAGTTACAAAGAAAATGCATTTGGCTGCAGACAGGCCAGTCGCATGTATGTTAGCGTGACACACTTCTCTGCTTGGCAGCGGTTTCACTATTGTATTGGCAACGCTCTGTCACATTTGAGACGTCCCCTGGGTTTCGCAGCATATTTCAGAAAGCACATGTAGTCCACCATGTAATGAGTGAGGTTGCAGCAAAGAGTTTTACATTGCCTCAACTATTTCTTGCAATGCAACACATGTGGGCATGTGTGCAGCGTATGGGCAAGTGCAGCAAGCAGTGCCTGGATTGCCATTCCATAGTTGGTCCCCTGTGCATAGTTGACTTGAGACTACTGGGCAGATGCTGCTTGAGGAGGGTTTTGTCATGTGTCTGTAGTGCAGGCGCAAACTCCTGAACCTCGTCTGGCCATGACACATCTCTATGATTCATGAAAGAAGGGTAATGTACATCTCCAGCCCGCCCAGCCCAATCAAAGTCAATGAACCGCACATCAGGGATCCCACTTACATTCCTGTGCATTTGCAAACATGCATGTCAATCATGCAATGCTGCCTTACATGCCCACACCACCCATGACATGGGTGCCTACAATTATGATCTCTGATCCAGGATGCAAAACATGAGCAAGAGTAAGAAGACTATGACGCTTCACTTGGAGTCGCATGAAAACACAAGGCAACCACCTCAAATGGTTAGGTGCTTAGGAAAAACATGTGACACAATAAGATTATTGATGCAAGACTTGCACTTGACCAAGGTCAGCCATGCTTGACCCTCAAGGCGCTTGCAACAGAGCAAGGTGAACTTACTTGACCATCACGTTGCAGGGACGGCAATCTGCCAGCACTGGCAAACCACCGCCAGGGAGGCACAGCGCATGCACTTGGTCTAATGCATCCAGCACAGCAGGTTCTACCATAGACAGATCTTCTGCTGAAAGACTCTGTAGCAGAGTCCACCCATCCTCCTCAGCAAGCAGCTCCATCTCAACCTACATTACCTGCAGCAGTTGACATGGCAAGCCGCAGCAACCAAAATTTAGATGCACATGTAAAAAAAGGTGTACGTCTTCACTTGCTCTATCTCCAACGGCACATGGCAAATTGGTTGTCAAGGACCAGCTGACCTGTATAAAGCCCCCTCTCAGCTCCACGGTCCCATACAACACAGGAGCAAGCCCAGCATCAGATAACACCTGATGCACCTCAGTGCCGTACTCTGTCACGTACTTGATGACCTTGCCTGTCTTGGTATGGGCATCACGTGCATAGAACAGAAGGGATGTAGTATCTACCAGGCGTTGAACCTCTGCCCACCTACAGACAACATTGTGAGCTTGGAGCTAAGGCTCATGCCTTCTGTCTAAGACCAAATTTTGCCAACAGCCCATGCCCATATCCTATAGCCCACGTATGGACATACCAGGGGTTGACTGCCGTACGACAATACATGCACATGTCTGGCGACCACATAATGGTTGTTTGGCAAAAAACTTAGCTAAGTGCGTTGCTCACATACCATGCCAAAGCAGGCCAAGAGTCATGCCATTCACAACATGCTGACATGAGCTAGGTCTCCATTGCTTGCTGAAAGAGGTACTTGCCTGACAGAGTTCAACAATGGGTACGGCACATTGGCAATGTTGCGGATTGCAAGGGGCGATGCCTCGTACTCAAGTTGGAGACAGGTAAGTGCCTGCCTCAAGGCTTCAAATGCTCGAGCCAATTGTTCCATGTAGGCAGGCTGACCTGGCCGCATGTCAAGCATGTGGAACATGGGTGTCAAGGGCTGGAATGCCAGCTTCCCAACGTCAGCAAGTCCACAGATCCTGCAGACAGCATACTACAGCCTCCGAGAATTGTCTAAGGCCAGTAGACACGGACAACATGCCAATCAAGGTCAGATTGAGGCGTGCGGCTGCTGCTCTCAGTAGAGTCACAAGCCTCTAGAGCATGCGTGGATAGAGTTTGGACGCGATTATACGGATGAAACCTACCACAGCATGCAACCGATAATCACCATCCCAAAGCATGGGGATGCCAGAAGTCGGGACTTGGGCGCCAACCGGTTCATCAGACAATAGTGGTATGACATCAACTCTGCTGACGGGTCGGCAGCAGTGCCTGTTGACAGGTCCTTCTTGTACTCTAGGTGCAGCGTAGCAAACTGCATCACATCTCAAGTTGTCATCGCTGTGACCACCTTACATGTAGATGCAGGAGATGCTGCGCATCCATATGGGTCCCCAGGAGCTAGCAAACAAGCGTCAGCCAGCAGCTTGGCAGAATAAGCTCAAGCACTGCAGTGACTTATTATGTGTGTGCAGACTGCAAAGTTTCACGGAAGCTGTGCAATGGGCGGCGCCCCAGTTTCAATTCAGATCTGTGACATCACCTCAGGTTTCTCCAGATTATCTACAATGCTGCCATCAGTTGCACTGACTCCACTGGTCAGGCTGACCCTATAGATTGTCTTGCCCAGATACTGCGCAAGATGCCTGTTGAATAGCTGTTGCCTGATGCTCTCATCAGGATAGAAGTCAGCAAGAAGTGCACAAGTCTCCAGGACAAAGTCAAAGGTATCTGACGAAGGCTGAATGCCGGCAGCGTCCGACACAAACTCCCCAAACACTCTGTGCACCAACTGCAGCGGGGGAGGCTGCATGTAACAAAAAGGATCAAATTGAACAAGACTGCTACAAATCATGCTCTTGCAAGGCTTCCCGAGTGTAGCAAAGAAGTATGCAGCGGCATTAGGCTTTGAACAATTGTAGACAATGTCTTCAGGGCAGGGCAGAGCAGGATCAGCCGAGCAAACACACCTGCCCATCAACAATTCAAGCTCACCTTGGCATTAGCAGGACGCCCTGACAGGAAGAAAGGTGCATCAAGGCGCTCTTTTTGTAGCCTCGAGTAGTTCTCATAACTAGCTGCGCTTGAAGGCGGTTGCTTCATGGCACCATACTTGCTACCTGGTAGATAATAAGGGGATGGCAGAGGCGTTGCAATTCCTGCGCCTGCACAGCTCCCAATTCACAATAGAGGTAATAAAGGCATGATGTGCGATGATAAAAAACGCTATGTGCAACGTCATTCGTATAGCTACATGGCAAGAAGACTAACCAACACTTTACGCGCTTGCAATCCTGGTCTTGAGCAACTGTCAATGTTCCATTACGCAAGCAGTGAGAAGAGAGCCTGATTTGGGGTGAGCCATGGACAGACAGTTGCATGCAGGTAATCCCCAATGATGCTGTTAGCAGGCGGTGCTGACCTTGTTCCTGGGCTTTTGTTAGAAGTTTCAGCAAAGTGTTCTGGCCCCTGCGAAGCTCGACTACTTCCTTGCGCAGCTCCAACAAGCTTTCCCTAAGAAAAGCTACTTCAGCTTTGTCACCTGCCTGTTTCGCTGCTGCCAGCTCCCCTTCTGCCTTGATTATTATTGCATTGGCTCTATCGATGTCCTGCTGCACGGCCTGCATCTGACTGTCACTTGTCATTCTGCAGCAGCAATATATCGTCACCTGTAAGATATAGCGGTCGAAGGAGCTCACAAAAGTACAACTAGGATATGCATTGGAAACTCAGAACAAAACAGAAATCACTACGTAGCTGGGCCGGCAAAATTTGTCAAGCGGTAGCACAAAGGCTGCAGCTCGATGCAAGCGTCGCCTGCGTTAGATTGTCTCTACCTTCAAGGTGTGTATACTCCAATTTTACGTCCACTGAGGCGTTGGCATATTCTGGGAGGTGATCCGGCTTGCTCAGCACACCTTTCATGTGCATTCCAGTGAACAATGCCACGAACAACCCCTGTCTGAGAGAAACTGTCAGCCGCAGTGCCAGTGACCGCAGTCAACGTCCTTATTCCCGAGGTCGGGATTTCTCCAGATTCCCCTTGTCTGACTACAGCTCGAGGGCCTCAAGGCCCTTGAGCCAGAAGTTTCAAAGCAGTGATACTGCGCTCAATTAGCTCTGCAGCGCGATCCAGTACAGCAATTCGACCAGCACACCTTTTTCTGTTCGGGTTCACCGCTGTCGAAAACGGCTGAAGCGCGAGGGTGAGTTGTGGGTGAAGGCACCAGTGCTGTTGCAGTGAAAGCAGAGCCCCAACTTGGCAGCTGCGCGGCACGCAAAAGGCATGGGAAAGAGTGGCTTTTCTTGGTCGACGTTCGTGGCAAAACAAGACAGCTGGCACCTGTAGTATCCACTTCCTTCAGCAAAGCAACAAGAGCGCTTCCACAGGAAAATGCGGAAGCTTGCTGCCTGATCATGCTTTCCTCTGACAGAGGGAGAGCCTGCTCAGTCAGCAATGTTTCTGTGCAACCTATTGCATATGCACAGCAGTTCAGTGGACTTGCCTGTACAGAGGTTTTTGCCAGAGTTTGGTGCCTTCTGACTTGTAACTTTGACTTAGACGGCAGACTGCTGACTGCGTCGACAGCTTCAAAGCTGCCATACCCTGCTGACAGCAGGATTTCGAAGCTGTTGCATCCAAGTTTGATTGTGCGATCCCTAAGGGCATGCTGACTCAGGATGCAGACACAATTGCCCTCGGGCTTTTCTTTAGTGAATGCCGAAAAGCATAGTCTTTTCTTTCTTTTCTTTTCAGACACATTTGGGAGTTACAATGTGCGGTGCAATCTCTAGCAATGTAAGAGTCCAGCGCTGGATTTTATGACTCAAGCTGTAGCTTTGAAGCTGAATTGGGGCGCCTTGCAGCAATGCTATTGCTCAGCAATTTACAAGTCTGTATTGGCAGTCAAAGTTTCAGGACATCAAAATATATCCACTGTGATGCCATGTGCAGTGTGAATGCAAGCAGTAACCTCACTTGGTGTTTACAATATTGTGCCTGATTGACAGATTCACCGCTGATTGACAAGACATGACATCAACCATTTTGGTCAACTTGCATAGAGTGGTTCCATAGCTGCATTGTATGCCTAAATATAGCTAGCAGAGGTACAATTGCCAGACCCACGCTTGCTGCATGCCCTGGTGTCACAGCCTGCTCACATGATGCAATTGTGCTGCCTGGATGCTGCTATTCTCTGCATTGCGCCCTGGGGCTATCCCAGGGCGCCCTGTCGTTGAGCCTTTCTCTGCAAGCTTATGCAGGATAAGGACTCCTGAACGGACTGGACATCAGAAACCACAGACACCCAGACAGAGCCACAGACGCCATCCTCACTTGCAGACAGAGCTGGTCACGAGTTCCTGTATGCCCTTTCACATTCGTGTGCCTGTGCCTGGACGGACTGCATGACCTAATACTCGCTCTGGAGTTGCTGCTCGTGCTGAAGGCCGTTCGTGTCCTTTCTTTTTCAGGTATAACGAATCATTACACCACGGACATTTGCTTGTGTCTGATGACTCGTGGCCAGCAGCGCTCGGCTCAGATCTAGCATCTCATATACACACTCAGCACGGCACAGACAGGCTTCACAGCTCGGCCGTGAGTCCACGCTCTGCGCGTCAAGGCTTGCGATTGGGGACGACAGAAAGCAACAAATCAGCACACAGATTTTGCCCGTGCAAAACAGTGGCGTCAGGCTTTCCCCGCAAGGTTGCCACAAACTCGACGTCAGACGTGTGCAGATGAACCTTTGGTCACTGCCTTGACTCCGTCCCGTTGCATTTCGTGGTGCATGGCAGTGGCACTGCGGGTAGCAGGAGTCCTGGTTGAGACCAGCACCTTTCTGTTCACCATGTCTTTGTGTTACACAGACAAATCGTGGCAAATTCTGACGCATGATCGATGCAAGAGGGATCAGTGACACAGCACCTTGACTTCTGTTGCTTGCTAGCTGATGCCAATCTCTGGTACGGCCTTTTGCTTCTTTACGGCTGGGGCTGGGCATGTCTTCAGTTTTCTTGCACGTCTCGTAACGTTTCAAGATTGGCCTGGAGGTTCGTGAAAGGCTCAACATTTAAGTTTCCTTTTTGCTGAGCGGTGCAACGACGACTTGTGCTGCTTCCCCATCTATGCCGGTCCCTGGCTGCGCTTGAGGCGATCCATATAGCTCAGGCATTGGGAAGTCTTCAAGAGCGACGACGCATGCAAGTCGTCAACCGAACCCTCAGTGAAATAGGTCATTGCAAACGCTTTTCATCTTTGGCTAGCCTCAATTGCGGACAAATGTTCTCCTCGCCGCTGTTGCTTGCTTATCTGACGGTCTTTCACAGTTCGAGCGATCTGCACTAGCAATGGCGAACTATGACAGCTGGAGTCGAAGTAGCCGTGGTCTCCTGAATGGCTTCTCTTTACCGTTGCATAAAGGAGACGCTGTGCCGCTGATGACTCACGCACACAGTTTTGCACCGTCGGAGATCGAGCTTTCACACACCGGCTTGAGGTCCGAGCCACCAATCCCGCAGGACGCGAAGGTATACTTGACGAGCAGGCTCTTTGAGGTCTCAATTTGCTGCATTCTTATGCATTGTTCAGACCCACAAAGCAACACGCGAACAGCTTCGGGAGCCCTGATAGTTTGAGAGTGCTCCTGATGCCGAGGTTTTCTTTTGAGAAGCACATACACCTTCACTGAAGCTGCTGTTTGGCCTCAGATCAAGTTGCCTATTGCCAATCACTGCGTAGCGCCTGCAAGCACCAAGCTTCCTTTGGATGCCCCTGTGGACTCAATTGCAGCGCCAGGATTTTCTGAAGAAGGCAACAGTGCTGAACCGTGATTTTGCGCACTGATGGCCCGATACACCGAATGCCCCGAATGCTCTTAGCCTTAAGCGTCACCAAGGTGACCTTGGTGAGGGATATGGACTTGCACAAGGTTGTAGACGTACTTGCATTCCTCATTGGTGGCCATATGTACCTGCAACAAGGCACAAAATGTCAAACAACAAGGAACCTTCTGGCTAGGCACCCAAGCCAAGATGGTGGGGCCTGTGATGCATGTCACATGACCTAACATGGCCACGTGAGAGGCCCTACCACGTGGCAGGGCCAGAGCAAAGCCTAAGGGTGAGATTTGGAAAATGGGAAAACCATTCGGTTGAGTACTCCAGGAGTTACTCAAGGTCTTAGCTTTACATGAGGAGCTTTGTAACTGTCCCTCAAGCCATCTCTACCCTGTCTGTTGCTGGCATCAAGGTGTTTACTCATGCGCTTTTGCACGGTCATGCTTTTGCAATCTTGACAGCCATATGTGAGTGGTGGAGGATGATTGGTTGAAGGGTTTGGTGTTGGTCATGACATTCGGGGCATGGAGCGCAGGGTGACGACCGTCTTGCTCACAAAGGTGGGCAAGCATGACAGGCATGGGTGCATCAGATCATGACATCATGAGCTCTTGGGTGATGTGGGTATGGTGGGCCCAAAGGTGTGTGACGCCGTGTCTTAACCCCAAACAGTGTTACAAGACATGCCAAGGTGATGTGGACTGAAAGCGAGGTCATCGGTACCACCCAAGGTTGTGTCACCCCATGAATCTCCTGAAGGAAGTCCTCCACAGCTGTTGCCTCCAGCAAGGTGAGGTTTGTCTCTATGGCCTCTGCCTGAGCTGCCACTGCTTCTTGCCTGCGTTGTAGTGCCACACTTGCCTCATGATAGCTGGAGCTCCAAACCTGCATACACGGTATGACTGTGACTATGTGTTATCGCAGTCACTTCTCTGCCTTGAAGCAGTCAGTCGCCTCATGATAGGTGAAAACCCAGACCTACGCATTGATAGGAACACTGGGCATGTGGCTACATGAAGCCAAGACTGATATGCCTGCAGGACATGAGGACCTTGTTGTCAGTTACAGCTTGTCCAATGATGTATTTCCAAGTTTGTAAGCATCTTCAGGCGCCTGATGTTTGCGCATTGGCGTCATGACATGAGAGTGCATCTGCCTTGCCAGAAGCAGGTCCTGACCTTGGCGGCATCTGACATCCTTGCTTTAGTACAGGTCTAGATGAAAGCTTGTGCGAGCAGCCAGATGCTCAGCTCTGGCTGGGCCCAGGCAGGAGAAGCAGACCTGACACTCTGTCGCTGACGTCCCGCTGACATAGGCATAATGTACTCAGCCCTTCCCTAGCCATTTCTGCAAGGTGTGACTGGCTAGCCTGTTTCACTTTTTGCTCTGGCGCCAACTGAGCATAGATCATGCTGTCTGCCCCCCTGCAGTACAGCCGCACCCTGTGTACCAATATGCTAGCAAATTAGTCAAACCCCAGATCGTGTGGCCTTTCTGACTGCCAAGAGTTTGTGGTGCTGAAGGCATGCAGTTGCAAATTCTGCTGACCTCCTATAGCCAAGTATACTTTAGGCAATGTTGTCAGAAGCAAGCTGACAGAGCAAGAGTACAGGAATTTATCTTGTTTTGTCTTTGTCCAGGGTCTTAATAGCAGACAAGCAGTGGGCAAGGCGCCCTTTTTGCACAAGGGCTGACGTTCCGTCAGGCAGGCGACACAGGATGCTCATGCGCTTCCTGTCACTATTAAACTCCAGCACCGCTAATACCTCCAGCTGTACTTGCTTCCCTTGCACCACCACCACCTGGCAATGCACAGACTGAATGCATCAGGCTGAGCTTGCACATTGCCTTCATCACCGGCAGTCATGACACAACAGTCTAGCTCAGTATGCTAGCATTTCACAGGTGACATGCTGCATAAGCCCAGACATGTGTGAGGTGAGGATTACAGGGTGACAAACTCGCGAGAGCGGCACAGGGCTGCAACAAGGCTCGCCCAATAATGCAGCAAGGCTCGGGTAAGGCCGGGGTGAGACTGGAGGCTCAGGTTAGGCTGGGTCAAGACTTGGGTGGGCATAGGGCAAGGCTGGGGCAAGACCGGGGGTAAGGCTAGGGTCGGGGAATGTACTTGGTCAATGGATCTAGTCAAGAGTTTGAAGCCTAGCATGGCTGCTCGCTGTACCAATGCCTCCACATCTGGAGAAGCAGCCTACATCAACATGATATAGTATGAGATGAGTCTGGCACAAGATTGTAGTTAGCAGCTCTTGAAGCAGTCTGTACAGCAGCTACTGCGAGCACCTTTACTGCCCTTGTCATGGCGTTGCATGCTCACCTCACCTCTCACACCAGTGTTATTGCAGCTGCATAGCCTTGACAAGGCATTGACATGACCTTGTATGTTCCCAAAGTTGCCGCCATCAAGATTGAGAGTAGCAACCATCTCACTGAAGTGATGCCAAGATGCTTTGGGCAAGGCTGACTGCGGCCTTGAGCATGGGAAATAAGTGAAAGTAGTGTCTTACCTGATAGATGAGTTGATTCGCTGCAGTGGTGGCAGGAACGACAGTGTTGCAAACAGCCAGATGTGTCAGGAAGTCCACAGCCTGCTGATGCAGCTCTCCATTGCTCTTCTTCAGCACGCTTAGTCGCTCAGAATTTTGAGTGATGGTGTGTGGTGTGTTGAGTTCAGACGGAGCTTGCTTGCCATACAGCTTGCCGATGATGCTGCACCAGCCAAAGCCCATGATGTTCTGTGTCAAGGTGCCTGCAGCCAATAACCAGCAGGTTATGCGTTGCAAAATGAAACCCAGGCATGCTTGATGCGCACCACTTTAAAAGGTTGCAAAAATGAACAGCATGACAGGGGCAGGCCCTTAGCACACACACATCTGTAGGGGCAGTGGAGCACACGCAGCTCAAAAATAGCTCGGTGACAATTTGCAGTAGATGTCTTGACAAGTTGAGCAAAGCTTGTCATGCAGCCAGCTCACAAATTGGTTGCCTCACCAGGTGTCCGTTCACCCCTAGTGAGGCACAAAAGGCAATTTGGCAGATCACGGTATTGGCTGACCTGTCTTGTCTGACATACTGCACTTGGCCTAGCTCTTCGTTCAATGTAGTTGTTCGGCACAAGAAGGGCGTCCCACTGGCTTTGTGATACATCTGGTGGTCCCACATCAGCAATGTGCACCTTCACTAACTCCAGAGTGACATACAGGGAGATTGGGATGAGTTGATTGATGAGGATACTGAAATGCGGGAACTGCACTAGCACTGCTCCTCCTCCAGGAGGCAGGTCTAGAAATACCCTGCAGCATGGTGTCACATTGCAGGCATTGATTCCTCGCATATCTGTCTTTGCTGGCGCAGGTGTATTCTGTCCTCTTTAGCTCTCTGCAGGCACCAGCAGAACAACAGCAGCAGCTTTCAGTCTGAGTTATCATCAGATTGACATCATTACAGTAGGTTTAGTACAGGCTGCTAACAGGTGGGCCTGTTGAATGAGTTGTTGGCGTCGTGCGTGGCAAACAGATAGCTGTTCTTCGTTTGCTGTTGATCAAATGTCCAAAGGTGTGAGTGCAGTGACACAAGCCTGCTGTGAGCCTGTTTTGCAGAGCACTACTGAACAGTGGGGAATGGGGAATGCATCTTGCCCAGACCAGTGCTGCGGTGCACTTCTGTTGGTTCACTGCAAACTTGTGTGGAGAGCAAATCTCCATAGGTGTGATTGCAATGGCACAAGCATGCTGTCAGCCTGTTTTGCAGAGCAGCACAGAACAGTGGGGAAGCTATTCTGCCTGAATCAGTGCTGAAGTGCTTTGGTGCTGCATCACTGCACACCTGTAAGAAGAGCAATCTCCATAGGTGTGGTTGCAGTGGCACAATGCCTGCTGTGAGCCTGTTTGCAGAGCAGCACAGAACAGTGGGGAAGCTATTTTGCCTTGACCAGTGCTGCTGTGGTTTGGTGTTGCGTCATTGCACACCTGTATGAAGAGCAAATCTCCATAGGTGTGGTTTGCAATGGCACAAGCATGCTGTCAGCCTGTTTTGCAGAGCAGCACAAAACAGTAGGGAAGCAATCTTGCCCTGAAAAGTGCTGCAGGGCTTTGGTGTTGCATCACTGCACACATGTATGAAGAGCAAATCTCCATAGGTGTAATTGCAGTGACAAAATGCCTGTGGTGAGCTGGTTTTGCAGAGCAGCACAGGACAGTGGCGTATCTATTTTGCCTTGACCAGTGCTGCAGTGGTTTGGTGTTGCATCACTGCACACCTGTGTAAAGAACAAATCTCCATAGGTGTAATTGCACTGACACAATGCCTGCTGTGAGCTTGTTTTGCAGACTCACAGCAGACTTGGGTCATTGCAATATCACCCATGGAGATTCGCTCTTCATATAGGTGTGCAGTGGTTCAGCTCAAATGCACTGCAACACTG
>JAABUP010007036.1_pt1 | contig 15456 bp, 13 predicted proteins | sample 5559201 | NCBI WGS metagenome assembly JAABUP01 (sample SAMN10711887, study PRJNA513373) | rock metagenome | isolation source: Antarctica rocks | place: Antarctica
CAGTCATGATCGCGGAGTCTCCTCGCGCGAGCCGGTTGGCTGCTCGCGCTCCTGCCATCACATCAGATACTCGCCAGCCGCACCACCCAGATCACCACCCCGGAACCCGACAAGAGCCTTGCCGGATTGCCACTGCAAATGCTGGCCGCCATCCAGCGCGATCATCTGCCCGGTCATCGCCGGCAACGCAAGGATGGCGGTGACGGCCCGTCCGATCTCGGCCGGGCTGGTGCCGTGCTGCAACGGGACGGAGGCGCACTGCCGGGCGAACTGCTCCGGGGTTTGGCGCGGGCTGGGGAGGGCGGGGCCGGGGCCGATGGCGTTCACCCGGATGCGCGGCGCCAGGGCCAGCGCCATCTGCTGCGTCAGCGCCCAGAGCGCCGCCTTGGAAACGGTGTAGGAGACGAAATGCGGGGTCAGCGACCACACGCGCTGGTCGATCAGGTTGATCACTGCGCCGCTCGCTGCTTGGGGCAGGGCGTGGGCCATGGCCTGCGTCAATACGAACGGGGCGCGCAGGTTCGGCTCCATGTGGGCGTCCCAACTGCTGCGGGTGGCGTCGTCCCACTCGTCGCGCTCGAACGTGCTGGCGTTGTTGACCAGCACGCCAACCGGGCCGAGCGCTGCGGCGGCGACGGGCAGCAGGCCCTGCACGGCGGCCTCGTTGCCGAGGTCCGCCGCGAGGACCGTCGCGCGGACGCCCTGGGACCGGACCTGCACGGCCAAGGCCTCCGCCTCCGCTTTGCTGTTATGGCAATGGATTGCGACGTCGAAGCCCGCGTCGGCGAGCGCTGTGACGATCGCGTTGCCAAGCCGGCGTGCGCCGCCGGTGACTAGGGCGACACGAGGTATGGCGGTGGGGATGGAGGTCTGCATGGGGCTGCGTAGCCGGCCTTGATGGTGGCGGCTAGTGGGGTCGAATTGGGTGTAGAGGCGCACAACTGCCTGCTGAGTGTTTAGGATTTATGTATCGAGGGTGGCGCTGATGAGTTGGGAGGATCAAGGACGGCAGTATCACATGTGGTTCGGGCACGGGACCGCCGGCAACACAGGCATGAAGGCCGCGTCCGGCTCGTCCGTGGTCGGGCAGAGCACGGCAGACCGTGCCTTGGCCCTCGCCTATGGCGCGCTCGCGTCGCTTCCAGCGGCGCAGCGCAGGCAGGCCGAAGCGCAATACCAAACGGCACCTTGCCCCGCTTGAAGGAAGCCATGACGGCCTAGCTGCGTGCCACCGCGCTCGATCAAGCGGCCTTCGCGTCCCGGCTCTTCGGGCACGGCGCCGACGACCCTGTTGTCCAGAGCCTGCACAGCGCAGCCCTCCGCGCCGCGACGGCGACGAGCTACGACGACCTCCGGGAAGCCGCCGGCGAGGTCGCCCGAGCCATGGAGGCAGTCGGGATCGACGGTGGCCGCATTTCGTCGCCGACGCCCAGGAGCGCGCCCGCGACCCGGCCACGCAGGCCGCCATTGAGAACAGCAGGCAACCCCCTGCTCCCGGCCGCGATGCGATCCTGCCGGTTTATCCGCTTGAGACGCTGCTGCCCGGCCTTGGTGCCAAACGAGCAATCGATTTAGCCCGCATCTTCGGCGGCGCTATGCTGAGGCAGGCTTTCCCCGAGAGCCGACCACCGGCTGGGAGCGCGGCTGCAAATGCCGTAAAGCCGGAAAGCGCGGCGGGTAACATCGGTAAGCAGGCCGAGCCGGTGCCAAGTGGTCAGCCCGTTCGGCTGCACGAGGGTCAGCAAGGAAAACACATTGAAGGAGCCAAAAATTACACTCAATCCCGGAGCACTCTGACCGCCGACCCAAGGGCGCTACTGCAGCAGTTCGCCGGACGAGGGCAGCAGATGGGGCGGGTCCTGGTCGGGCAGGCAGGCTGGCTCAAAAGAGGTATTCGACGCGGGCAAGATCATCGGGACATATCGTACCCAGGCTGGGCTTTCAGCTCCGACAACCCGAGGGATGATACATTACTCGAACAAGGGCGCGCACATCGTGCCAGCAGCACCGAGGAACTGGCAGCCATGACGGAAAATGAACGCCTCCTGAAACTTGTATGCGGCTCCGCAAAGCGCGCTCTGAGCAGTCAGACGCCAAGCACCCTGCGGGCCTACTCCTTCTCGATCGATTACGACGCTAAACGGATCTTGCTGCGGGCGCATTTCGGTGAAAGCCCGTCAGAAGACGATCTGGAGGCGATCTCGATCATTGAGACGGAGATCGACGCCGACTTCCTGGACCATTTTGAGGGAAGAACGGACACCGAGGTCGTCGCGTCAGGGAAAAGCTTGTCGTTCCTGCCTGGCGGGGTTGCATATCTTCGCAAAGGAGAGCCTGGGAAGCTCTGTGCTGAGTGAGTTGACGTGCTTCGTGCTCGAACTTGATCTGTCGCGGAGCTCCTAAGTTCCGCGACAGGGACACCGCAAAGTTGAGCGCTGACCCTTGCTTAGGTTCTCCGTTTGCTCGCTTCCCAGACCCAAGTTATACTTGCGCCGCAATTGGACCAATAAAGAACGAGTGCGACGCCAGGTGCCCTCCTACTTTGCAAACGCCTCATCCAGCCGGCCGTCCCACAGCCGCACCCCGCCCGTAATCCCCGCATCGTTCGAAACGATTCGCACGTCGGCCGGCAGCTCGATCTCAAGCTTCTGCGCATCGCCGCCACCAATATACAGCGTATCGAAATTCACCACCACACGAAGCTGCGCCAACACCCGCTGCACCCGGCGCAGCCAACGCTTGAGGCCCACCTTCTTCAGCGCCGCGACCCCGACATACTGGTCATACGTCATGTCCTTGCGCACGACATGCTGGCTCATCTCCAGATGCGGGGACAGCCGCCCATCCTGGTACAGCGCAAAGCCAAACCCGGTGCCAAGCGTGATCACGCACTCCAGCCCATGCCCGGAGATCACGCCCAGGCCCTGCACCATCGCGTCGTTCAGCATCCGCACCGGCCTGCCAAGGCGCGACTGCAACGCCCCGCCCAGGTCGTATCCGGCCCACTGCTCGGTGCCCAGGTTCGGCGCCGTCCGCACGGTGCCGCCCCTGACCACGCCGGGGAAGCCCACCGAAATGCGGTCGAACGACCCGAGCCGCCCGGCCAGCTCGACCAGCGCCGGCACGACCCGGTCCGGCGGGGACGGGTGCATGGTGGCCACCTTGACGCGCTCGCCCACCATGCCGCCGCTGCTGTCCAGCAGGCCCGCCTTCAGGTTCGTGCCGCCGATGTCGATCGCGAGGGTAATAGGCGCGAGGGTGACAGGAGCAGAAGCCGCCGGGTGCGCTGCCTTCGGCTCGGCCTTTGTCTCGGCATCGTTCATCGCTGCTCCAAAATCCTCGGGCCGGCTTGGGTGCCGGCGATGACGCGGGTGGCCATGCCGATGAACAGCCCGGTCTCCACCACGCCGACGATGGCCTTCAAGCGGGCGTGCAGCGCAGCCGGGTCGGCGATGGCAGCGAAGGCGCAGTCGGCGATCAGGTTGCCGCCGTCGGTCCGGAACGGCATGCCCTCGGCGGCGTGCCGGATCACCACGTCGGCCCCGGCGCCCTGCATCCGGGCAACCGTCGTCTGCCAGCCGAACGTCACGATCTCCACCGGCAGGCGCACGCCCCCGAGTACGGGAACGAGCTTGCCCTCGTCCACGACGACGGTCATGCGCCGGCTCGCGGCGGCCACGATCTTCTCCCGCAACAACGCGCCGCCCAGGCCCTTGATGAGGTCGAGCGTGCCCGTGTGAACCTCGTCGGCGCCGTCGATCGTGAGGTCGATCACCGTGTGCTCGGCAAAGCTCGCAAGCGGAATGCCCAAGCTCCGCGCCTGCTCCGCCGTGCGCTCCGACGTGGGGATGCCCACGATGCGCAACCCCGCCTGCACCCGCGCGCCCAGCACCGCCACCGCAAGCGCCGCCGTCGACCCGGTGCCCAAGCCGAGCACCATCCCGTCCGTCACCTCCGCCACCGCGGCCTCGGCGGCCTGTTGCTTCAGCGCGGCTTGGTCCAACAGTACAGCCATCAGGGTGACTCCGGCATCAGGCGATCTCCGGCAGTTGCGCAATAATGGCCTGCACGACCTCGGACGGGCGCGGCGCGACCGAGACAATGATAGGGTCCTCGTCCGGCCCTGGCTCCTCCAGCGCCGCGAACTGGCTGTCGACCAGAGCCGCGGGCATGTAGTGGTTCAGCCGCGCCGCCTGCCGAGCAGCAATAAGCTGCTTGTCGCCCTGCAAGTACACGAGCCGCACGTCCGGCTTGCCACGCAGCAGGATGTCACGGTAGGCACGCTTCAGCGCCGAGCACGCCACGATCCCGTGCCGCCCGGTCGACCGCGTGGCGTCGATCCACGCCGCGATGGCGCGCAGCCAGGGCCAGCGGTCCTCGTCCGTCAGCGGCGTCCCGCCGTGCATCTTGGCGACGTTCTCCGGCGGATGGAAGTCGTCCCCGTCCTCGAACTCCCAACCCAGCCGGCCCGCGAGCAGGGCCGCGATGGTGGTCTTGCCCGAGCCGGACACGCCCATGACGACAAGTACAGCAGGAGGCAGCACAGCCGGCGGAGGTTCAGCGCTCATGGCGGCGACGATAGCCGCGGATGCGCCAAGCTTCTAGCCCGTAGCCGCCTGGTCGGTGAACCAATGCAGCTCGCCCGTGGGACGGTAGTGCGCCGCCGGCAGGTCGGCAGCGCCCGCCCGCACCTGGGCCAGCACGTCCCGCTTGTCGGCGCCGGCCACCAGGAAAGCGGCATGGCGGCAACTCTCCAGCGCCGGGTAGGTGAGCGTGATGCGCGTGGGTTCGCCCTCGGGCGTCACCGCCGCCGCCCAGGCGGTGCGTTCGGCCAGCACCGGCGTGTCGGGGAACAGCGACGCGGTGTGGCCGTTGGTGCCCAGCCCCAGCAGCACGATGTCGAACAACGGCCGGGCAGGGTCGAGGACCGGGGCGCCGTAGAACGCCTGCAACAGAGCCTGGTAGCGCGCCGCGGCCTCATCGGCGGTCACGCCCTCGGTCGGGATCGGGTGGACATTGCCGGGCGGCACGATGGCGCGGTCCAGCATGGCCTGCATCGTCATGCGGTAGTTGCTGCGCTCGTCCGATTGCGGCACGAAACGCTCGTCGCCCCAGAACCAATGCACGCGGTCCCATGGCACTTGGTCCACGAACGGCGGCGCCGCCAGGACCTGGTAAAGCAGCTTCGGCGTCGACCCGCCGGACAACGCGACCGCCGCCGGCCCCGGACGCGATCGCAGGACGCCAGCCATCCAGCCAGCGGCATGGACGGCGAGGGCCTGTGGGTCGGCAAGCGTTTTGTCCATCAGCGGCCCCGCGGCAGGATGAATTGGTCGATCGCCTGCGCCCAGCCGTCAGCGTCGTTGGAGCCAGTCACCGCAGCCGCACGCGCCTGCACCTCGGCCGACGCATTGCCCATTGCCACCGCGAACCCGGCCACGTCGAACATCGGCAGGTCGTTGGCCATGTCCCCCAGCACCGCCACGTCGGCCAAGTCGACCCCGAGTTGCGCCGCCAGCATGCGAACGGCGTTGCCCTTGTTCGCCTCCCGGTGCGTCACGTCGAGGTAGTAGGTCTGCGACAGCTTGGCATTGGCCGTGTCGCCCAGCAGCCCCTGCAACTCGGCCTCCAGCCGGGCCAACAAAGGGGCGTCGTCCGTCACGCCCACCACTTTTCCGCCCTGGCCGATATAGGGGTCGAAGCTCTCCACCACGCGCTCGTTGAACCGCACCGTATGGCGCTCATGGTCGACATGCGGGCCGTTCGGGTCCAGCACCAGCCATTCTTGCGCGGTGAAGAACCATGCGCTCACGCCGTTGCGGGCGAACAACGCCAGCGCCGTCCGCGCCGCCTCCGTAGGAACGGTGTGCTGCTGCACCACGGTCCCGTCCGGCTGCGCGATCGTCCCGCCGTTGAACCCGGCCAGCAGGCCCGCTAGCCCCAGCTCGCCCGCGATCCATAACAAGCCGCGCGGCGGCCGAGCGCTGACGACGGCGAGCGGGATGCCCGCCGCCCGCAGCCGCCCGGCCGCCGCCACCGTGCTGGCGGCGAGCGACTTGTCGGTTTTCACCAACGTCCCGTCCACGTCGGACACGACCAGGCGAACCGGCGAATGGACTGCGCCGCCCATCAGCCCAGTGCCAGCCAGCAGCGGCCGTCCCGTTCCAGCAGCGCGTCCGCAGCCGCCGGGCCGCTCGTCCCGGTGCCGTAGGTATGGACGGTGCTGTGGCCGGCCTCGACCTCGTCCAGGATCGGCTGCACGACCGCCCAGCCGGCCTCGATGTTGTCGGCCCGCTGGAAAAACGTCGCGTCGCCGATCATCACGTCATACAGCAGGGTTTCGTATCCGGTGTTGGCCAGCGTGTTGAAATAGTCGGCGTAGCGGAAATCCATCGCCACCGCGCCCAGTTTCAAGGCCGGACCCGGCACCTTGGCGCTGAGGTTCAGCGTGATGCCCTCGCTCGGCTGCACGTGGATGACCATGACGTTCGGCGTCAACTCATTGACCGGGGTGCTGCGGAACATCGCGTAGGGCGCCTGCTTGAAATGCACCACGATCTCGGTCCGCCGCAGCGCCATCCGCTTGCCGGTCCGCACGTAGAACGGCACCCCGGCCCAGCGGAAGTTGTCGATCTTGAGCCGCATGGCGACGAAGGTCTCGGTCGTGCTGTCCGGCGCCACGTCGCGCTCGCCGCGGTAGCCCGGCACGTCCGTGGCCCCCAGCCGCCCCGGTCCGTACTGGCCGCGCACCACATCCCGCGCCACCCTGAAGCTGTCGAGCGGCTTGATCGCCTGCAGCACCTTCGCCTTCTCCGCCCGCACCGCGTCGGCGTCGAAGCTGTTCGGCGGCTCCATCGCCGTCATCGCCAGCAACTGGAACATATGGTTCGGCACCATGTCCCGCAGCGCACCGGTCGGCTCGTAGAAGCCGCCGCGGCTTTCGACGCCCACCGTCTCGGCGGCGGTGATCTGCACGTGGTCAATGTAGTTGCGGTTCCACAGCGGCTCGAAGATGCCGTTGCTGAACCGCAGCGCCATGATGTTCTGCACCGTCTCCTTGCCGAGGAAATGGTCGATGCGGAACACCTGCGACTCGTCCATCCGGTCCAGGATCAGCTTGTTCAGCGCCTTTGCGCTGGCGAGGTCGTGGCCGAACGGCTTCTCGATCACCACCCGGCGGAAGGCGTTGTCTCCCTCCTGCATCAGCCCGCTGTCGGCCAGGTGGGTCAGCACCGGGCCGAAGAACCGGGCGGCGATGGCCAGGTAGAATATGCAGTTGCCGTTGACCCGGCCCTTCAGCGCCGCATAGGTGGCCGGGTCCTCGAAGTCGCCGGCCCGGTAGAACAGCCGGTCGCGCACCCAGCCCCAGGCGTCGTTGTTCAGCCCGTCCGAGGCAGACTCGCTGGAAGCGCTGCTCCGTAGCTCGCCGCCCTTGTCCGATGCGAAGCCCTGCATCATCGTGGTGATGCTGGTGCGGTATGCGTCGTCGTCAAGCTCGACGCGGTCGATGCCGACGACCTGGAACCCGTCCTGCAACAGCCCGGCCTGTTGCAGATTATACAGCGACGGCATCAGCAGCCGCTTCGTCAGGTCCCCGGCGGCGCCGAAGATCACCAACGTGGAGGGCGGCGCCGGGTCGGCGCGGGCAAGGCCTTCGGGGCCGGAAAGGGAGGCGGAGACGTCCATGGTCTAAGCCTCCCTTTCGTGTTCCTGCACCTTGACCGCGGGTGGCTGCTCCACCGGCTGGGCTATCACGCCCGGGGTTTTCGGTTCGACATGGCCGCCGAACCCGGCGCGCATCGCCGACAGCATCTTGTTGGCGAAGCTGTGCGTCCGCCGGCTCTCGAAGCGCGCGAACAGGCTGGCGGTGATCACCGGGGCCGGCACCGTCTGCTCGACCGCTGCCTCGACCGTCCAGCGTCCCTCGCCGCTGTCGGCCACGTCGCCTTGGTACTCCGAAAGGTCGCCATTCTTCGTCAGCGCGATGGCGATGAGGTCCAGCAGCCAGGAGCTGACGACGCTGCCGCGGCGCCATGTCTCGGCCACCTCGGCGACGTTGATGGTGAAGCGCTCGCCCTCAGGCAGCTCCTCGCTGTCCTTGGTGCGCAGGATATCGAAGCCCTCGGCGTAGGCCTGCATCATCCCGTACTCGATGCCGTTGTGCACCATCTTCACGAAGTGCCCGGCGCCGGCTGGCCCCGCATGGATATAGCCCTGCTCCGAGCGGGGGTCGTGCCCCTCCCGCTCCGGGGTTCGCTCAATGGTGCCGATGCCGGGCGCGAGCGCGGCAAAGATCGGGTCGAGCCGTTCCACCGCCGCCTTCTCGCCGCCGATCATCATGCAGTAGCCGCGCTCGATCCCCCAGATGCCGCCGGAGGTGCCGACGTCGACATAGACGATGCCCTTGGCGCTCAGCTCCCTCGCGCGGCGGATGTCGTCCTTATAGAAGGTGTTGCCGCCGTCGATGACGGTGTCGCCGCTGTCGAGCAGCTCCGCCAGGTCGGCCACCGTCGCCTCGGTGATCTTGCCCGCTGGCAGCATCACCCAAACCGCACGTGGCGGCGTGAGCTTCGCAACCATGTCCGCAAGGCCGCTGGACGCCGTGGCCCCCTTGTCCGCCAGGCCATGCACAACGGTTTCATTTCGGTCGTATACGACCGTCCGGTGCCCGGCGCGCATCAGGCGCTGGCTGATGTTGCCGCCCATGCGGCCCAGGCCGACGATTCCAAGTTCCATGCTTTGCCCTCCCTAAAGCGCTGCATCCACGGCGCGGGCCAGGCGTGCCAGCCCGGCGTCCACGTCCGCGCCCAGATGGACCCGCAGCGCCCGCCGTCCGCGCTCCGCCAGCACGTCGAAGTCGCCGCGGGCCTGCGCCGCTTTCACCGTGCCGAAGGTGAACTTCTCGCCGGGCACGGGCAGGTCCTTCGCGTCGTCGGCGGTGATCTGCAGCACCACGCCGCTGTTCGGGCCGCCCTTGTAGGTCTGGCCCGTCGAGTGCAGGAACCGCGGCCCGAAACCCACGCAGGTCGCAACGTGCTTGGCGTCGCGGATGCGGGTGCGCAGCTTGCGCAGCGCCTCGATGTGGGCCGGGTTGCGGTCGATGTACGCGAGCAGCGCCACGTAGTCGCCGGGTCCGGCGCGGCCGAGGTGGGCCTTGATGACGCCATCCAGGCTTTCCTGGCGCAGCGCGTCCTGGTCGCGGGGGTCGGTGAACAGCTTGATCCCGTCCGAGACCAGGAACGGCGCCTCGTCCGGCAGCTTGCCGGTGGCGGCGTAGGCGTCGGTCAGCTTCTTCGTCTCGATCTTGCCGGCCTCGACGTCCGGCTGGTCGAACGGGTTGATGCCGATCACGGCGCCTGCGACGGCGGTGGCGAACTCCCACAGGAAGAACTGCTGCGCCACCTGCATCGGACTCGACAGCGACAGGCGCACGACCGGCTGGCCGGCCTGCTCCAGCGCCTTGACCGCTGCGTCCTGTGCAGCGTCGGGCGCGTTGGTCAGGCGCAGGTAGGCGAACACGCGGTCCTGCCCATAAACGTCCGGCTTGCCCAGAGGCTCGTCGTCCACCGGGACGATGCCGTGGCCCTGCCTGCCCGTGCTCTCGGCTAGGAGCTGTTCGAGCCACGCGCCCATGTCGTAGATGCCGGGGCTGGCAATGATCGTCACCTTGTCCCGCCCGGCCTTTGCCGCCGTGCCCAGGATGGCGCCGAGCCGCACGCCGGGGTTCTCGTCCGGCGGCGTCCCGGCGTCGCAGGTCCGCTCCATCAGCGCGGCGGAGTGCAGGAACGCTTTCAGGTCCAGCCCCATCGCGGCGGCCGGGACCATGCCGAAGTTGGACAGCACGGAGTAGCGTCCGCCAATCGACGGGTCGCCCATGAACACCCGGCGGAAACCGTCCGACTCCGCCACATACTGCATTTTGGAGCCGGGATCGGTGACTGCCACGAAATGCTGGCCAGCCTTGTCCCCGACTGCCTGCCTCATCGCGTTCCAGAAGTACGCCTTGAAGATGTTGGGCTCCAGGGTGCCGCCAGACTTGCTGCTGACGATGCACAGGGTCTTTGCCAGGTCCACGCGGGCGTGCAACGCCGCAACCTGCGCCGGGTCGGTGCTGTCGAGGATCAGTAGCTCGGGGAAGCCCGGCTGCTTGCCAAAGGTTTCCGCCAGCACCTCCGGCCCCAGGCTCGACCCGCCCATGCCCAGCAGCAGGATATGCTGGAAGCCCTCGGCCTTGATCTCGTCCTGGAACGCCTGCAAGGCTGGCAGATCGGCGGTGCGGTCGTCCACGATGCGCAGCCAGCCGAGCCACTTCGCCTCGTCCGCCCCGGTCCACACCCCCGCGTCGTGCGCCCAAAGGTCCCGTAGCTTGCCGTGCTTGCGCCAGTCCTCCAGCGTCGCCTCCACCTCGCCCGCCAGCGGCTCCGGCAGCGTCGCCTCCATGCCGCCCAATTGGTCGCCGAGCATGGCGTTGCGCTTGGCCGCGACGGACCCCAGCAGCTTGTCCGCAGCCGCGGCGAACAGCTCGACGCCGTCCGCGACCAACTGCTTCGTCACCTCGTCCAGCCCGAGCTTGTGCTCGTCGGCCGCCGCCATGATGGCGTGGGCGCCCTCGACGTCCTCGGTCAAGCTGGCGCGCGGGTGCCCGTGGTCGCGGAAAGCGTCCATCGTCGCCGGCGGAATGGTGTCCACGGTGTCGGGGCCGATCAGCTCCTCGACGTACAGCACGTCGCTGTAAGCCTTGTCCTTGACCCCGGTGCTGGCCCAGAGCAGCCGCTGCGGCAGCGCGCCCGCCGCCGCCAGCTTCTGCCAGCGCGGGCTGGCGACCATTTTGAGATAGGTCTGGTAGGCCATCTTGGCGTTGGCGATGGCGACCTTGCCGCGCAGGGCGGACAGGGCCGTCTCGCCCTTCTTGACCCGCTCGTCGATGCGCTTGTCGATCACGGCGTCGATGCGGCTCACGAAGAAGCTGGCGACGCTGGAGATGCCGGCGACGCTCTCGCCCCGCGCCATGCGGTCCTCCAGCCCGGCGACGAACGCCTCCGCCACCGTCTCGTACGCCGCCTGCCCGAACAGCAGCGTCACGTTGATGTTCAGCCCGTCGCCGATCAGCGTGCGTATGGCGGCGACGCCCTTGTCGGTGCCGGGCACCTTGACCATCAGGTTGTCGCGGCTGACCGCCTTCCACAGCTTGCGCGCCTCGGCCACCGTCTCGTCGGTGCGGAGCGCGAGATACGGCGAGACTTCGAGGCTGACGTAGCCATCGACGCGCTTCGTCGCCTCGAACACCGGGCGCATCACGTCGCAGGCGTGCTGGATGTCCTCCTCCGCCAGCGCCTCGTAGATGTCGAGCGCGCCGTGGTCGCCGCGTCCAGCCAGCTCTTTGAAGCCGTCGTCGTAGTCGGTGCCCTCGCCCATCGCCTTTTGGAAGATGCTGGGATTCGAGGTGATGCCCTTCAGCCCGTCACGGTCGATCAGCTTTTGCAGGCTGCCGTCATGGATGAAGCTGCGCTGGATGAAGTCGAGCCACGGACTCTGCCCGAAGCCCTCAAGCTGCTTCAGGGCATTGCCGGTTGATACATGTTGGGTGTCCATTGCTAGTCCCCCTTGCTGCGTTTCGCCTGGGCACGGGCGGCTTCCAGCACCTTGTCGGGCGTGAAGCCGAACTTCTTCAACAGGTCGCCGGCCGGCGCGCTGGCGCCGAAGGTGTGCATGCCGATCACCGCGCCGCCCCAGCCGACATAGCGGTCCCAACCCAGCGTCGACCCCTGCTCCACCGCCACCCGGCCCACCACGGACCGCGGCAGGATGCTTTCGCGGTACGCTTCGTCCTGGCTCTCGAACAGCTCCCAGCTCGGCATCGACACGACGCGGGACTTGATACCCTCCGCCGCCAGCGCCTCGTGCGCGCCGATGCACAGCGACAGCTCGCTGCCGGTGCCGATCAGGATCACGTCGGGCGTGCCCCCATTCTTCGTCTCATCGTCCTTCGTCACGGCGTAAGCGCCGCGGCCCAGGCCAGCGGCGGGCGCGTACTTGCTGCGGTCGAGCGTCGGCAGCGCCTGCCGGCTCAGGACCAGCGCGATCGGCTTGTCCTCGATCTTCATGGCGACGCGCCAGGCCTCGGCGACCTCGTTGGCGTCTGCGGGCCGGATCACCACCATGCCGGGCACCGAGCGCAGCGCGACAAGCTGCTCGATCGGCTGGTGCGTCGGGCCGTCCTCGCCCACGCCGATGCTGTCATGGGTGAAGATGTAGATGACTGGCAGCTCCATGATCGCCGCGAGCCGGATCGGCGGCTTCATGTAGTCGCTGAAAATGAGGAAGCCGGAGCCGTAGGCCCGCATGCCGCTCAAGGCCATGCCGTTGCAGATCGAGCCCATGGCGTGCTCGCGGATGCCGAAGTGCAGGTTGCGCCCGCCGTAGTTGTCCGCCTCGAAGCTGCCCGCGCCCTGGAAGGTCAGGTTGGACTTGGTCGAGGGTGCCAAGTCGGCGGCGCCGCCCACCAGCCACGGCACATGCGGCGCGATGGCGTTCAGCACCTTCTGCGAGCTGTCGCGGCTCGCCATGCCCTTGGCATCAGCGGGGAACACCGGAATGTCGGCGTCCCAGCCGGCCGGCAGCTCCTGGTGGTCCATCTGGTCAAGCTCGGCCGCAAGCTCCGGGTACTCCTTGCGGTAGCGGGCCAGCATGTCCATCCAGCCGGTGCGCAGGCGGTTCCCGCGTGCGCCCATCCCCTTGTCGAAGTGCTCGCGCACGCCCGGCGGCACCAAGAACTGCGCGTCCTCCGGCCAGCCGTAGGTGCGCTTGGCGGCCTTGACCTCCTCCTCGCCCAACGGCTCGCCGTGCGCCTCGCGCGTGCCTTGCTTCTTTGGCGCGCCATAGCCAATAATGCTGTGCACCAGAATGAACGTCGGGCGATCATTGTCCCCCCCCTCGGCCACCTTCAGCGCCTCCAACGTCCCAGCGGTGTCGTTCGCGTCGCTAATGTGCAGCACGTTCCAGCCGTAGGCGGCAAACCGGGCGGCGGTGTCCTCGCTGAACGCCAGGCTGGTCGCACCCTCGATGGTGATCAGGTTGCTGTCGTAGATCCACACCAGGTTGGACAGCTTCAGGTGCGCGGCGGTGCTGGCGGCCTCGCCGCTCACGCCCTCCATCATGTCGCCGTCGCCGCACAGGGCGTAGATGCGGTAGTCGTACAATGGGAAGCCGGGCTTGTTGTAGCGGTTGGCGAACCAGCGCTCCGCCATCGCCATCCCGACGCTGTTGGCCACACCCTGGCCCAGCGGACCCGTCGTGGTCTCCACCCCCGAGGTGTAGGTGTACTCCGGATGGCCCGGCGTCACGCTGCTGAGCTGGCGGAACTGCTTGATGTCGTCAAGCGACACCGCCTCGGCGTCGGTCGGGCCGTGCTCGCCGATGCGGCGGGTGCCCGAAAGGTGCAGCAGGGAGTACAGCAGCATCGAGGCGTGGCCGACCGACAGCACGAAGCGGTCGCGGTTGGGCCAGGTCGGGTCCAGCGGGTCGAAGCGCAGCACGTCCTGCCAAAGCGTGTAGGCGACAGGCGCCAACGCCATCGGCGTGCCGGGATGGCCGGACTTAGCCTTCTGCACCGCGTCCATCGACAAGGTGCGGATCGTGTCGATGCACAGCTTGTCGATGCCGGTTTGCGCCCCGGATTGCGCTAGATTGTCGCCGTCTGCTGCCATGTGCTGAGTTTCCTAGGGATGACCTGTGACGGATGGGACACCGGACCCAGAGGCGATGGGGCACGGGGGACTTTGGCCAACCGCGCCGTCGGGTGGACTGGCTATGAGGCCGATGCCGTTTGGCGCCGGGCGGGCGCTCGCGCGATGATATTGACCGTTCTTGAACCAGAAATAAAGCTGGCCATTGCAGCCAGGCATCACGGAACCTTGATTTAATACACGGGCCAACGTGCCTGCTAGGGCATCGGTTGCGTGTGCCAGTCCCATGAACCTTGTGTCGGGCCGCCTTGTCTCTAACCTTTGGCGCTTCACGGCATAGGACGGATCACATGGCCGAGTACCTGCCGAGCCCATCGGCCGGGCCTACCGAATGATGCCGCCTGCGCTGGCAGCCGAACCTGCCGCCGCCCTTACGGCCGCGGCAGCCCCGCCCAGCATGACCGTCGGCCCGGTCGGGCCTTTGCTGCTGCGGCTGACCCTGCCGCTGGTCGGCGCGGTGCTGGCGATGATCGGCTACTCGGTCGCCGAGACCTGGTTCATCGCCCGCCTGGGGCCGCAGGCGCTCTCGGCCGTGAGCTTCACCTTCCCGGTCACGATGATCGTCATCAGCCTGGCGATCGGCCTTGGCGCCGGCACGTCGGCGGTGGTGGCGCGGGCGCTCGGCGCCGGGGAGGCCGCGGTCGGCGCGCTCGTGGCCGACGCCATGCTGCTGACCGCGGCAATGGCCGTTTTGGCACTCATTTTGGGCGAGTTGGCGCTTTATCCGTTGTTCCGCGCCCTGCGTGCGCCCGAGGCGCTGCTGCCGCTCATCGCCGGGTACATGCACATCTGGTTCCCGGCGGCCGGGTTGTTCATGGTCGCGATGGTTGGGCTGAGCGCAGCGCGGGCCGCGGGCGACGCCAAGTTCCAGGGCATCGCCATGGCCGGGGCGGCGGCGTTGAACCTTGCCGCGGCAGTGCCGGCGATCTTTGGCGCGGCCGGGCTGCCGGGCCTTGGCCTGCGCGGGGCGGCGGTGGCGAACGCGCTCGCCTGGGGGCCGTTGCTGGCGGCGACGCTGTGGCGGCTGCGGTCCCTCGGCCTGTTGCAGGGTGGGCTGCCAAGTGCGGCCCGCTTCTCCGCGTCGGCGCGTCGCGTGCTGCACGTCGGGCTGCCGGCGGCGGGGACGAACACCATCATCCCTGTTTCGGGCGCGATCGTGACGGCGATCCTCGCCACCTATGGCGCGAAGGCGGTCGCCGGGTTCGGGGTGGCCGGACGGGTCGAGAGCCTGTCGATGGTCGCGTTCCTGGCGCTCTCGGCGGTGATGAACCCGTTCGCCAGGCAGAATGCGGGGGCGAACCGGCTCGACCGGGTGCGGACGGCGGTCCGCGGCAGCTTTGCGTTCTGCATGGCGTTCGGCGTGGCCCTCGCCGCCGCATTGTGGCTGGGGAGCCGCGGGATCGCCGGGTTGTTCACCGGAGACGCCGAGGTCGCGGGCGTGATCGCGGCCTACCTGGCGTTCGTGCCGGTCAGCTATGGCGCGGCGGGGGTCATCGCCGTGGCGAACTCCGCCTTCAACGGCTTGGACCGGCCCGGCGCCGCGGTGGTGGTCTCGGTCGCGCGGACGATGCTGGTGAACGTGCCGGTCGCCTGGCTAGCCCATCTTATTCAGCGCTCTGAGGTTCGTTTTGAAATCTGAGCGCCGGACATGGTTCGGCACTGCGCCTGTTTCATCGCGATTTCGGTCCGAAGATGCTGGGCGTCGGGGTTG
>JAABUP010007037.1_pt1 | contig 15455 bp, 8 predicted proteins | sample 5559201 | NCBI WGS metagenome assembly JAABUP01 (sample SAMN10711887, study PRJNA513373) | rock metagenome | isolation source: Antarctica rocks | place: Antarctica
GCCCGGCGTCGGTGGACAAGGTAGAAACTGTCCGCGTGCTAAACAGTACAGAGTCGCTACCAGGCGTTGCTGACTGGGTAATGTGGAAGCTTGCGCTACATGGCTTCGACTTGTCTCCTAGAAGAACACCGCGCTCTCGCGCAAGCTGCTCCAATGTAATGGGTAAGAACGAGCCTAGGCATCGTAGAGAGCTTAGCCTTCCGGCGCAGTCACACAAGGTGACGTGCTTCTGTACCAATACCGCAGATAACGAACACTTCCGCGGCCCAGCCATAGCTATACCATCCGTACAACTCTCTATTACTTGTCAAACGTGTGTCTTCGCCGGGGTATCGAGGTGGGCCTCTGTATGTCCATTCAGTCCGTCGAGGACTCATGTCTTGCGTAGCTATTGAGGATTCGAAGGAGTACTCGTCGTCGGCTTCGAAAGATGGTGTGGGTGATTGAAAGGAGGCTTTGGTACTTGTGAGCTGTTCCTGATCAAACGGCCGAGGCGTAAATCCTGGGCGCGAGCCATGAAGATACGTTCGGACCTAACAATATATTTAATAAGAAGATTCTGGATGGGATGTGAATCGTAGAGCTCGAAAGGGGCGTCAGGTATATCAAAGATCAACAGACCATGGTGAGGTTCCGATTCGACCAGATAATAAGCGGGGGGCGGATCAGTTACTTTAGACTTGCAGGTTCTCAAGTCTCAATCAGTGGCTCGAAGTGGAAGGATTGAAGAACGCAGTAGTGTACCCTTGCCTGAACGCATTTCTATCTGATCAACGCCAGCGCCACGCAGAGGTCGAATGCTGCTGCTGCTTGCCAGTTCTCCTCTTGGAAGTCTAGCAAGAGCGGAGGGTCAGAAGCAGTCCGGCGGCCACATGCTGGCTTACCTACCTACCAACCTACCTTACCTTAAGGTACTCTAAGATAGGTAAGGTGGTAAGGTAGTCATGCGGATAGAGTGCGCGGGTGGACCCGCAGTGTAAGGCACTTTTACCTTCTGTACATCTAGAATACCGCATGTGCATGGAGGGGCAACTGCTCACAGTAGGTGACTGGCCTACAAGTATGTGCGGCGATGGCATTGCTTGTACGGAATAGCTGTGGAGATAATGATATATAGTACCTGAGTTCTAGCTGTTGTGTCACTGGGCACAGCCGTCTCCATCTCAAGAGCAAAACCAACCTGACTACTCCGTACCTAGCCGGCGTTGTGTTTTGGATATAAGACCTGATGCGAATAGAGTTGTGGAGCTCGGTTGGTACATGATCTGTAAGGTTGTTGAATTAGGCAGGAACAATACCTAAGGTAGGTACGGTATAAAACAAACAGGCCAAAAAGACCAAAAAGACAACGGGCAATTCCGGATTCATGACTCGCCATGCCTTTACAAGTACCCTTGGCGGGCCACTAGGTAGCGGAGCCGGAAACGGCGATTTTGTATTCTATGTTTAGCGTTCATACTAGCTACGTAAATTATACAGGTTGGACTTTGGAGCAAGACGCCCCGATCGAAATTGACCTGAAACAGCTTCACCAATACGAACCCTCATCTTCACATTCACCCTCACCTTCACCAACACAGCTTTTCAGACCAACCCCTCCAGCGATTGAAGGTGTTGTTGCGACACTCTCTACCTTTCAGTAAGCTAGGAACAACGCATCGGTGTATTCGGCAACGGCACCATACCATCATTTGAACAATCCAACGCGGCCGTTGGTCTGGATACCTTATTCTGTGATGAATGCAGTACCATACGATATCCCACCTGCGTACCCACACTTGAGTGCTCCAACGGCTTGATTGGGAACCGTAGAAGACGCAGTGATCTTTGTCGAATGTTGATTGGCCGGGCAAGATAGAGTCCACACGGCGAGTGGGGGGGGAATCGCTGGAGGCCGGGGGGGGAAAGGTGGGTAGCACGAATGCGAGAGGAGAGGGTGACTTGAGTGGGCGACCAGGAGAGATGCCAGGCATACTGAAGAGCTCGGAGCACAGCAACGGGATTTCGCAGCTCGGAAAGATGGCCGTCGAGGTCAAGCCTGGATGCACAACGGCCGGTGGTATGAAGGATGTAAAGACGGGAGGTAACGAGAACGGAACGGCCTACAAGAACGGAGACCATGGTTTAGCAAACGGTACTGATGCTAACGGTACTTCGTCGGATGCTTTGGAGATTCAGCGCAAGCCCTCGTACGCAATAGCCAACGTAATCAGCCAATTACCTCCGGAGATAGAGCACATCACGACGGGTTTTTTGCCGCTTTCTACACTCATTGCCAGGCTTGTACAGGAAACTTTCAATGGACTTACGGACGTCATCAATGAGATGTCGGATATGCAGGTGCCACAGGCAAGCCACCATACACCTTTCAATAGTTCCAAATCACAAGTCAACGGGAACGGAGCAGGGAACTCCAACCAAGTAAATGTCCAGAAGAAACTCCGCATGCTGGAGTTCGCCCAGAATCGACGAGCGCAATTCATCAAGCTTCTAGTTCTTTCCCAATGGAGTCGCCAAGCAGAAGAAGTCAGCAAAGTCATAGATACAAGATCCTGGCTAGCCAGTCAAGGGCGGATTTTTGATGAGGCTATCCATTGGATGGGCGAGATGAAGCGGATTCTGATACCCATCAAGATGCCAAACCCAGATATCAGAACGGCATTAGAGGCTCTGTCTCTGGGAAGGGCGCCCCGGCTTCCGGACCTTGGTTACATCCCTCTGGAACCGTTATCTCCGCAGCAGATGCTCAAGGCGCTTCGTAACATCAATACACTACTTTCTATACGTTTGAATCTGCACGAGACCGTCCCTTCCCCATTTCGAGACTTCTCGATAGCATCTGGTCGAGCGACCTTCCGTGTTCCTGGGGAGTTCGAAGTTGATTTGTCAATAGCAGAGGAGAACCCGTCCTCACAGCTTTACTTCATCGATTTTCGTTTCCTATTCTCCCCAACCCCAGCTAAGATACCGTCAGGTAGATTACGAGATGAGATTGAACGGAAAGCCAACGACGTTCTGAAACAACAGGGTTTGCGTGGATGCTTTGATTTTTTCCACGACCTTGTGCTCACTCATAAATTGAGTATTCTGAGAAACCAGGCCTATGACATGTCAAGGGGACATTGGTCAGAGCATCTAACGGTGGAAGCGGTTCATCGATCACTGGTCGTGCAATATTGGTTAAATAGACCTGGAGGCAGGAATTGGATCGAGATTGGTGTCAAGCGGCGAAAAGGAAATGAACGACTCTACTCTTCAGACACGCTACCAATCCCGTATATTGCCTTGCGCTGGTTTCGTGGCGGTAAAGAGGTTGCCGATGTCCAGGTTGACATGGGACTCAGCGACCTCTGTCTGGCAGCAATACTGAAACTAATCATCGCAAAGCATACTAATTCGATTTTCCAAGAGGTAGCCGCTAAGTTAAGAGAAGGTCCATTGTACTCAGAAAGACTACTACGACTAAAGCAACGGCTGTCTGCTGCCGAACCTATCGACGCTGCTCTGTTTGTTCAGCTTACAGTGTCAAAGGCTATCAAAATCATTCAGGAACCTGTTTCAGGCAGGTTTGCTCTGCTTCCGGCATCCTCTATGCATACTCGCACGGAGTGGGAACTCAATAACCTCGTTTCTCCCGCCACAGATGCGTCCTCGAGAACAGCCAATTTGCGGGCTATCGCTTCACAAGAGGAGTTCGAGACTCGTGCTCGATGTTGCGGTTGGGAGTGCGTTCGCTCTTTGAACATCAACCAAGAAACTAGAGCACGTCTGTTCCCGCGAGATACATTGAGGATAGGCTTCTTTAGAAGAAGAGCTTGGAGTTCTAACTGGATCCTGGCATTAACAACAGGACTTGGAGGTGATTCCTGGTGGATCATAGAACTACCAGGGAAGGAAGCTCGACCTGAAGGTACGAGCTCAATATCAAGACCGTCGGTAATTCGCGCTGCATACAAAATTCAAATGCCTGGATTCAAATCGCTCATCATGGAGCCTTCTTATGCCACGCTTGCTCAAATTGAGCGTACCGCCGCTGGCATGATCTCACAGTACATCGATACCCGTCATTTGACATTCAAGAGAATACCCCACAATTTGCAGCGGACATCAACCGTCGGCCAGCCAGTGACGCTGACCATAAAAATTGGCGAGGGCAAAACCCCCGTCACGCCGAAAACCCCCACAACGCCGCAATCTCCTAATCGCCCGTCACTACCATGGGCCAACGAAATCGTAACCCTCACATTCCAGGGCATCGATCACGCAACCTCCTCCGCCATCCATCTCGCTTCCGCCCGCATGGAGACACCTATCCCTAATATCACAGCACTTACTTCGTCCATCGACTCCTCCATAGCTTTCCATCCTACTACCGGTGCGTTCGCTTTCCGTCTCCTAACTCCTGTTGGTGAACTCACCATCCCCCCTCTCGTCGAAAAACTCTCGAGCATCGAACGCTTGATCCACTGCCTCCACATTATCAAGCGCCATGATCTCCGCTGCAACGCCGTATCTCTCGATCATCTGGAATTCACCTACACTACCACTCCATCCGCTTTGAAAGCAACCATATATCTCCAATCCGATACCTCCATGCGAATCTCATTCATGAGGGGAAATCCTCATCTCCGCATCCAAGACTACCTCGCCGCGCTTCTACGCACTTCCGGCGGGCTCAATCACGTTCTTCGTCTTCTTAATGTCACACTCCCCCTTCTCCGCATTTTCTCATTCATTGAAATCGCACATGGAACGCGGATCCTGCCGCGATCTGCAGAATGGTACCAGGTACGATACCAAGGGTCGAGAAGCAGATGGGATATTCGCTTGCGATTGCGAAGAGGAGAGGTGGCGTGGTTCATCAAGGACATTGGGGTCTGGACAGAAGACGGGCTAGAAAAGGGGAAGAAGGTTTCAAAGAGACTAGATGTCGATGTGGACGAAGCCATGATGGAACTGGAAAGAGCAAGCGGTGCAGGCTGGTTGGGTATGAAGGGTGGTATGGCAGCCACGCCCGAAGGAGTCGAAGAATTGGTAAAGAAGATGGATGAGCTGTATCGGACGAATCTTCTCAAGGACGAAGTTCCCAAACTGGCGAGCTCAGGCGAAAAGAAGAGAAAAAGGGGAGAAGAAGACGACCCAGTCGTGCTGGATTGAAACTAAGCTCTTATGAACCCCATCATAACTTTTTACAATGTACGACTAAGTGTTCTCGTTTCTTTTCATGCCCATGCGGTATCATGTCATTAGCGACACGGTGAAATCTGGATTTTTGGGCCGGGGGGGGCTGGCAGGTTGGGCCTTTTCTTTTCATTGTTACTTCATATACCCGCGGCATGTACTACGATGCGTGCATGTTTTGAATCCATGGCTGGTTAGGGCACAGGACTGGAGCTGCTTTAGATAGGCAGGATGAATGAAATGTTGAATGGTGATGTTTATGGCATCGTTGTGATGTGAAGTATCAAATGCTAGTAGTCTTCACCTGGGAGTGTGATGGGTTCTATAAAACTATTTTAACTGAGCTATTGCTGCCTCTTGATGCAAACCACAGATTTCATTATATCGAAAACTATGTTTCCCCTAAGATACAGCAGTACTGCGTCAAGATACTCCAAAGCTTCTGCGCACTAGACCGACTCGTAGAAAATAGCCTGTGAACGTCATAGATTGGGTGAAAGGGTATCAAAAAGCAAGCAGAAGTGAATGCTTGAACGGACCGGATGGGCACTGCAGATATCGGGGGTTGAATTAGAATGCCCAGGTAGATGGTAGTGACGCCTGAGACGCCGATCATGAATTCGTTATTCCTCGGAGACATTGATTTATCTTCAAGGGTGTCTCTCAATCTCAAGCACCAAGAAAGAATTGCTCGTAGGAATCCAAGATACGTGCGGTGCCCAGCTGTTGTTACATGACAATAACCCTCAAGGGAAGCTTGTGGTAAACCTCATAGTCAAATTCATGGCTCCACCAAACAAAGAACGCTTTCACCAGCGCAACCATAGTATCTGGCGAAAGGCCCTCATCGGTTCCCTGTTCGCGGGGAAGATCCAAGTGCTGGGCCCAAAACTTCGTGTGGTCCAAATTAACCTGACCTTTGTCACACAGCAGCTCGGTAATCGCAGCCACAATGCGGCACACGTCCCCGCTGCACCTATTGTCACCACGGATTGCAGATGCAGCCTGCTGAGCCATGTGGTCCCGGACGAAGGTCGGCTCCCATCCTCGGTGTCGCAGAGCGTACGTGTGTGTTGTTACCGCATCGTGCAGTGCTTTAGCCAAAGGCTCACGGTGTGCTACCATGAACGGTAATGCATAGGCAACGAGTGTGTCTTTCATTCCTCGGTGGATGGACCATGCAAGTGGGGACCATGGAAGATGATCCAGACAATCTGCGATTGTGGCGACTTCTGACTGACCCACGTATATGTTCGAGGTTTTATCATCTACGAGAGACGGCACAACAAGCTCACGCACAAATTCTAGGGCTGCTGGGGTGATGTATATCTGTTCTCGAAAGAGGTAGTCCACTCCGTGTGCTTCTCCACCCAGCATGTTGTAAAGGTCCGCGGCGCTTCGCTGAGCGCCGAATCGCTTCGCCAACAGCTTCAGTACGTAGAGACCTGGCTTCTTTCTTCCAGCAAAGGCTACTTTGAGAGGCTTCCCCACCACATCTACACCGCGATCTATCATGCCAACAGCCATCTCGTTGCACTTCCGAGGCCTTCGAGCAAAGCAAATTGGAAAAGAGTCCTTCCCGCTTTGGTAGACCTCGTGTATCTCGAACTTCAGAGTCGGCCGTTGACCAATAGGCCACTCGATCTGGTAGAAGCCGTTGTAACTTGCAAAACCCATGCGGAGGCCAGCAGCGCCGTCGTAGCGATAGATTTCTCTAGCTTGCGACAGTAAGATGAAAGAGATCAATGTCATTCTGGAGATTTCGGTGCAAGCAACATCTCGGTGGAAAATCAATGGTCTCGAATTTAGTGTCTTGTGCCATGGCTTTCCAGCTGCCGGCTTTTCTGCAAGAGGTGAAGGGGTTCTTGAAGAATCATGGACATATCCGAGAGCAGAAGATGCAGCTTTGTCCTCTACAAGACTTGGCTCTGACACATTGTGATACTTGGGTTGCTCAGATGGATGAGGATGGAAAACTGCTAGAAGGATAGTCCACGACGCGATACCAACCTGAGTAATTGGTCTTCTACTCAAATGTAGAGTCTCAACATTCAGGCATTTGCCGATGTCTGCTTCGACTACTGGACCAAGGGGCGGTGGTTTTGAGATATGCCACCATTTCTGGGAGGGGTATTCATTGTGCTTTCCCCAGAACGCCAGATGATCTTCTCCACGCGCAGCATTGAAAGGATCCAGCTGAGACTTGATCGTGCTCACCTGTGCCAGCACTTGGTAGCATCTAATCAGCTACTTTGACTTTCTCACTCTTAACAACCTATGGGTAACTTACCGGAACCCAACCCGACAGCTGTAGCGACAGCGGACACCCATGCTGCCGTGAGATTCGCTGCATCGGTTCCGGGCGACATTTGGATCAAAAGAAGAGATGCACACAGAAAGACGTTCCTTACATCACTTTTATATCTCCGTCCAAGAGAAAGGTAAGGCTGCAAGGCGGATTAAGCGCCCTCAGCCTCGCCGCCTCGAAAGAAAGTGACCCAAGGATAGATAAATACTGTTCGATCTCCACTAGTCTGGGTACTGCCTTTCTTCGCGGCTGGTCCAATTGACTGCCGCGTGAGCCATGTTCAGCCTGGTGAATGGGGAGGAACTCAGCATGTCCGCACATTCGACCTACCATGTTAAGGTATGGATTCTACCGAGACTTGGTGTCTCCTCAATGATATTATCAATTACGAGTAATATACGTAGTACAAACTAGCTTAAGTAAAGTACTTTACTAGTCTAGTCGATTGGCTTTTGGCGTCAATACCTTACTAGGTACATACCACACACAGTACCCTGGGGACTACCTAGACCTGGCACGTGGCAAGTTTCACCTATCTTTGCCAGTGCTGTTGGTGGAAGCGTAATCTAAGTAGGACTAACATTTAAGTACTTCGGTGCCTCAATGGAGGCTTGGCTCTTCTCAGCTGACAATGTGGTCCTATCTAACGGTGCTGTTGGTGTCAAGCGGGAATGCAATATATATGTCAAGCATATGTCTTGTTGTTCTCCTTCCATGTCAATATAGGTGACCTCTTTTTCTCGGATTGCTCGAGGTATAATTAAATAATCACAGCGTACTCTTAGCAGCTGACCTTCGGTTCGGACCCCTAGGGCATAACCACCTTATCTCACCTTGACTGATCTTGATAAAATATCTGCGCCGAACTCGGCCCAGGATCTAAGATGATAAATCCTGGAAAATAGCTGTCGATATGGGTTTAAACCCACATAGCTCTGCAGCATCTGGACAAAGATCTCAATCTGTTGTATGAGTTTTTCTCCTTGTCCTCTGAGTGTTTCCTGTATGGACCACTATCGAGATGGCGTAGAATTGTAGACCCATCTCGAAAAGAGCTTTACTAACGTTGAATCTGATTAGCCAAGAAAGCCGAGTTTGGTACAAGAGTGTCAATCTGTTAAAAGGCGGGGAAGCCATGGTATAGGTTTCTTCCTATCTTAAGCCAAGAACGAGCAGGAAATGGCTGATGGGGGATTTCAGACGAGGGTTCAATGGGTAAGACCAAGTTCACTATAGCGGTGGACCCCACTATAGAAGCGTTATTGCAACATGAAGACCTGGATAATGATTCAAAGATTACAATTGATGACTGCGGGCCTAAGGTATAGCAATGATCAAGTTGATCGCTGACGATATTTGTACTAATTCATCCCATGTGGAAGTCTTTTCCATTGGGCGCATTTGGCTCCGATAGGCACCATCGAAGGGACGTTCGAGGGAATTACAGGCTAGCCAATCTCCTTCAAGAACTTTCATTGGCCCGAAGCAAAGGCTGCAGATTCGTAACCCTTGATGACTCGCGGATTGAAGAGGAGCCAGTACATCGGCTCCAGAGGTTGATTAAAGGAACCTTCTGGGATAGTCTCACAAGACACATTGACGATTCGGGTATTGAGGTTGCTGCAAAGGATCCCAAGACCATAGAATCGCCACCAAGGATCTACGTTCCTCGAGGAGCACCGGAGCAATATGCTTACTACAGCATGATTGCCAAGGAAAGACCAGAGATGTGTTTGGACGTGCAATGGCTTCCCGAGGGCGAGATCACCGCTGAATTTGTCAAGAGCTTAAATCTAAAACCTGGAATGCTAGCGTTAGAGATGGATGCAGAGGTCGGAGTGGAAGAACTTGAACAGAAAGAGCTGAAAGGTCTGCCATTCATTGTGCCGGGAGGACGCTTTAACGAGCTCTATAATTGGGACAGCTGCTTCTGTGCATGGGGAATGTTAAGCAGCCACTCGCATATTGTCAAAGCCATTATAAGGCATTTTTGCTTCGAGATCAAGCATTATGGTAAGATTTTGAACGCAAATCGTTCGTATTATCTTGGCAGATCTCAGCCACCCTTTCTGACGGATCTCGCATTGAGAACGTACGAAGCGACTCGGCATGAACCTGGCTCCCAGGATTTCTTGAAGACTGCAATGCTGGCGGCGATGAAAGAATACCATAGCTATTGGATGTCTGAGCCAAGATATGACAAAGTTTCCAGACTGTCGAGATACCGACCCATTGGGGCAGGATTCCCACCTGAGTGCGAGCCCACAAACTTCTCTCATATACTGGCGCCTTATGCTGCTAAATATAAAATGACGCCTGAAAAGTTTACAAATGCATACAACGATGGAGAGATTGACGAACCAGATCTTGACGAATTCTGTCTTCATGACAGAGCGGTGAGGGAGAACGGGCATGACACGTCTAACCGATTAGAGCATGTCGCGGCCGACTTAGCTACGATTGACCTCAACTGCTTACTATATCGCTACGAGACAGATATCGCAAAGGTTATTCGAACGGTGTTTGCCGATGAACTTATGGTACCGGCTTCCTTCTGTTCTCCAGGCCAGGAGCCAAACCATATCGAATCATCGGCTCTCTGGGATATTAGAGCAAGACGGAGGAGGAACCTTATTGACAAATTTTTGTGGAATGAAGAAAAAGGTCTCTACTTTGACTATAACACCGCCACCAAGCAACAGTCCCATTTCGAGTCGACGACGTCTTTATGGGCACTTTGGTGCGGAGTTGCCAATCCTCACCAAGCGGCATTGCTTGTGGAGAGAGGCTTGCCTAAATTTGAGTGCGTGGGCGGCCTTGCCACCGGGACCGAGCATTCGCGAGGACCAATAAGTGAAACCAACCCACAAAAGCAGTGGGACTTCCCTTACGGCTGGGCTCCTCATCAGATGCTAGCATGGGATGGCCTGAAGAAATATGGTTACCATGAGGAGGCGGAACGGTTGATTTACCGCTGGCTTCACATGGTCACCAAAGTCTTCATTGATTACAACGGCACCATTGTGGAGAAATACGACGTTACGCAGCTGAACCACTCGCACAAAGTGAATGCCGAATATGGAAATCAGGGGCTGGATTTTAAGTTTGCGCCGCAGGAAGGGTAAGTCGCTTTTCAGTAATGTAGCTTTGGTAGAAGTTATCTTTATGCTAACACGGTATTGCAGGTTCGGATGGACCAACGCGAGCTACATTTATGGGCTCTCAATCCTAAGCCTGCACGCGAAACGGGCGCTCGGTGTTGGGGCGCCATACGAGCTGTACGCCAGTGCTATCAAAAAGAGGGATGAGAGCAACCTGGCACTCTCAATTACCACATCCTGGGTAGTAGTATAGGATTAGGGGAGCCGATAATTTCAGCAACCTGTCGACTACAAGAGCGTTACCGTACAGCGACCAGCCAACCCTAACTTTTCGGACGTGGCACCAAAATATTATGGCAAGACTGGATTTGGTCGACGTCGAGTCTGTAAGGGCTCGGATATTTCACAGAGAGTAGGTGAAGATTTCTAGAAAATGAACAATTCAATCTTCCATTTGGATATGTCAACATGTTGTGTTACAGGAATAGGATCGACTGGCTGGAACTTCATCTTCTCTGAGAGGCAACTTAGTGTCCCCTTGAGACCAAATCACCCCCGTAATGTCGAAGTCACATAAAAGGGTTCGTAGAGTAAGGTGACTGATACGACCAATGTTTTAATACCGTGCCGGGAAAGGGTCGATACACCTGCGCCACCAATCACAGTTATTCGCGGGCCCAACCCCGTGACGAGGGGTGAGGCAGTATCAAAAGCCTTGCTTGAACGCGCTTTTGAAGAACTAAGCGTTCCTCCATCTCAACTCATACTGCCTAGGTATACTTCACAGATCGGTTCAAAGATCCACTAGCAAAGCCGTCTCTGCTCGTTAAACCCGCAGATTCCCCGCAGCTTCAGCCCAGCCAGTTCAAAGCCTAAAAAAACCTCAAGCAATAGCAATGCCAGACTCATCCTTCAATATCCTCGGTTCTTCCAAACTCAACACCTCGAACGGAAAGAATCATGCCACCGCACAACCTGAGAAAACCTTCGACATCTTAGGCTCCTCGAAACTCAACACAGCCGACGGGAAAAACCCTGCTTCAGTAGCAGCTGGTCAAGCGGCTAAAGCGGACGACTACCGCAAATCATGTCTGAAGGCGCACAACGAGCTGGAGGCAAGGCTGAGGGACGAGGAGTTGAGCTCTAGATCGAGGGGCTGGTGAGCTATGAAGGAGGAGGAAAAGAGGTTCGAAGGTGATCGGGAAGTGCTCCTGGCGCGTTCATGCGGTGCTTAACCGAGTCGCAGGCTGTATGTTCGTGCGGGTTCCGATGATACACAAAAGCATTGGAGCGTTGCGCTGAAGCTGGGAACGTTGTCAGCGCGGTGTGTATCAAACAGCTTGTGTAACCGATGTCTGACATTGGAATCTAAAAGTACCGTTCACTTATTATCGAACATAATAATAATTCAGTCACCTGTTTTGAAGACATAGAAATTTCGCCTTGTGGAGTTGTAAATTATTTTCACGTATTACGGTACACTAGATGAATACCTCAAATAGACGCTAATCATGGATGACATAACAGGTAAGGCAATCAACTGAATGACTTCAACACGATGGCTAGTCCTTTTACTTTGAAATGCCAGGTGTGAGGACATGCTCAAGCCAACATGTCGATATTCATGGATCTACGCACAGCACATCTCTCGCAGATACCTTGCGGTTGCAGCAGCAGCCACTATACGGTCTGCCCTTCACCCCCCGAAGGCAGATCCTCCTTCTCCGTTATCGAGCCATGATGACCGTACCTTACGCAAGATTTTCGACTCCCAACGTTTCTGGCATGAGTTCTCACGGTCTAGTGTGACCGGTCCGCAAAGAGGCTTGTTCCAAAACCGACATCTCAAAGACCCTTCAGGGTTCCACGACTTTACACAAGTCGCATTGGCAAAATGTCGAGGAATAGTTGCAAAGGTGCTTCAAGCATCTACTATGGAGGACTACAAGGCGATACCCAGAGACCTCGACCGGCTGAGCGATTCTCTATGCCGGGTCCTGGATATCGCCGAATTCGTTCGAGTAACCCATCCGGATGATAGGTTTCAGAAAGCTGCCAACGAAGCATACGCCATGCTTTTCGAGTATATGAACATCTTGAACACCATGACCGGTCTCAATGAAAAACTGCAGAAGGCAATGGCAATTCCGGAAATCAGTGTAGCTTGGAGTGAGGAGGAGAAGACGGTTGCCACGGTCTTACTGAGAGACTTTTCCAAATCAGCGATTGATATGCCTCAGGACAAGAGGGAAAAATTCGTGGCGTTATCGACTCACATCAGCCAGCTGGGTACTACCTTCGTGAGCAACATGGCACCAGCGACATACGTCCTTCGCTTCAACAGCAGCCGGTTAAAAGGGATGGACCCAGTGATCCTTAGAGAGATTACACATCGATTTGGCACTGTCCGTTTGCCCACAACTGGTCCTCTATCGATCACTGCTTTACGAACAGTAGAGGAGGAGGATGCAAGGCGGCAAATTTATATCGCCGGAAGAACCGCTTCTAAGAATCAATTACACATCCTAGAGACGCTCCTGGTATGTCGTGGAGAGGTTGCACGACTGTCTGGCTATGAAAGTTATGCAGATATGAACTTATCAGACAAGATGGCAAAGTCTCCTGAGGCCGTCAAATCGTTTCTCACGGCGCTTGCTGCCGACAATGCTTCGCATGTCAAAGAAGAGTTGGAAGAAATGCTGAGGATAAAAAAGTCAGGCTTGAGTAGCAGAGATTCGCCTCTCCAGCTGAACGCATGGGATCGGGATTACTACCAGGCCCGCTTGGCAGCTCAGCTCAGATCCAAGTCTCGAAAACCTGACTTTATTTCCGCCTACTTCTCCCTTGGGACGGTAATGCAGGGGCTTTCCCGCCTCTTCACCAGACTATACGGCGTCCGATTCGTACCACGCGAGGCTTCAGCTGGGGAAACATGGAACCCAGACGTTCGCCGCCTTGATGTCATCGATGAATCCGAAGGTCACATAGCAGTACTATACTGTGACCTGTTCGCCCGGGCAGGCAAAAGTCGTAATCCCGCTCACTTCACCCTCCGCTGTTCTCGTCAAATTTCTCTTTCCGAAGTGTCAGAAGCGGCCTCAACCTCCCCCGACCAGTCACCCCAACTTGCCGCCAACGACGGCATGGCAATATCCCAATCCCCCACCACAGGCGCCATCCATCAGCTTCCCATTATAGCGCTAATTTGCAACTTCCAGTCCAACCAATCCAGCCCCTCCCAACCAACTCTTCTCTCCTTCCGGGACCTACAAACCCTTTTCCACGAAATGGGTCATGCAATTCACTCCATCCTCGGCCGCACTTCCCTGCACGTTGTCTCGGGCACTCGCTGTGCCACCGATTTTGCGGAACTTCCTTCTGTCTTGATGGAGCATTTTGCTGCTGATCCCGACGTATTGAGTCTTTTCGCTAGACACTGGGAGACTGATGCGCCGTTGCCCTATGAGATGGTAGCGGAGAGATTGGCCATTGATCGGAAAGGGCAAGGCGCTGAAACGGAAACGCAGATTTTGCTTGCCATGTTGGATCAGGCGTATCATTCCTCCTTGCCACTAAGTATGGGGGGCGGCTTCGATAGCACCCGTGTCTTCCATGATGTCTACGACAACTACGGCAGCATTCCGGAACCGCGAGAGACGAGTGCTCAGGGGTTTTTCGGGCATTTGGTTGAGTACGGCGGGACGTATTATAGCTATCTCTTTGATCGCGCGATTGCCGGCAAGGTCTGGAAGGAGGTTTTCAGAGGGGGCCAAAATGGAGGGGCCGTAAGTCGAGATGCGGGTGAGAGGTTTAGGAAGGAGGTACTTAGTTGGGGAGGAGGAAGAGACGGGTGGAGGTGCGTGGCGGGGTTGCTGGGAGATGAGAAGTTGAAAGATGGGGGTAAGGAGGCCATGGAGGAGGTGGGACGGTGGGGAGTGAAGGATTGAGAAGGATATGCCTCGATGGGATTTCTATCTCCCGAATTGGGGAGATGCCACTACGGATCTTATCCAGTTCAAACACCTTCTGACCTAGCAGGACTCTGAAGTGGTCAAGATACAGAAACCAGCTCAGTCATCGACAGAGGCTCAGAGCTAGGTAGCAAAGATATCGGACCTCCGATAACCACAAGCCAGCCAAACCACATCCCCTCATCGCCCGAGATGAAGAGTGTTTGCAGATGCCGATGAACTCAAGAACCGCACCTGACTTCAACGCAATCATCACACTAGGTCAATAATGAGAGAAACTCGGTGAAACCTGCACGAGTAATCTGGGCTTGAACGTATGGGCTCCAGAGGGCTAAGAGATCAGTATGAAAATTCCTTCCTCAACCCTATCGTCGAACCTATCTACTGTTCGGTCGTCATTATCCCGCAAATTCGAAATACCACTTTGCCATTACACTTGATATATAGGGGGCAGCGCGTCGGATAGTGGTTAAATATCATCTAAGGGTGTATGATTATCCGTAGAGAGAATATATATAGATAGACTTATCCAGTAGATCCATAATAAAAAGTACCAAAGCACCGCCCTTGGTCTCATCATTACCATAGCCGAGTGAATTTACCAATATTATAGTATATGTGAGACTAAAAGGATACAACGACTCAAAATGCCGGCTGTAGCTGTAGGGAAAGGAATCATATAGTTGGTAGAATACCGCGACAGTGAGAACGCATGGAAACCGATGCCACGTAGCCAGCCATGAGCGTCTAAAGTATTTTCGGCCTGAAACCCGAGCACGACGCCACAACAGGAAGAGAGCTATCTTAAACACCACCCTACCCACGATTAGCGCACTCAATAAATCGGCCGTCCCTCGTCCCACTTCCTCGCCTCCACCATCTCCCCCCTTCCAC
>JAABUP010007038.1_pt1 | contig 15454 bp, 10 predicted proteins | sample 5559201 | NCBI WGS metagenome assembly JAABUP01 (sample SAMN10711887, study PRJNA513373) | rock metagenome | isolation source: Antarctica rocks | place: Antarctica
AGGAACAATTGGAAGTGATAAAAGTTTTTTCCGCATTATCGTAGATAATATAGGTGGAAACCGCTTTGTGATCATCACATGTGGCATTGGAGGTAGTAATAGGGAATCAAGATGGCTTACCTCAAATTCTTCATCTCAATCCCGACCATGCCTTCTACGCACTGCTCACTACTAAAATTCGAGCCGTATTCCAGGGCAGGGTAATCCAATGGCGTCAGCATGAAGCCTTTCGTCTGAGGATCAGAGTAGCCAAGCCACGGCCGCGAGCTCAGCGCGAGAACTGCTGGCTGACCTTTGACGGAAACTTTAAACAGCTTCGCCGGCTTTGGGCCAAGAAAGCGAGTCCGTGTGTCGGAGAGCTCTCCAGTGACCTCGTCCAACACTGTACGAAGATAGACACCAGAGTAGAGACCGATATGGAGATAGAGCGTAGATCCACCCGAGGTCGAGTCAGCCATGGCCAGGATTGCAAGAGCGCTCGGTGGAGAGGTCAGTGCTTGAACAGATTTATTCTCAAGCGTGGAGTCAGGGTCGAGACTTAGTATCCGTACTGTAGAATCATCACAGCCAACTGCAAGAAATTGACTCCGCACTTGACCTTCAGGTACTCCTCCAAGACTGAGACAAGTCACAGTGCCGCTCATTTCACGCTTCTCGTCATACTCAGCAAGAGAACCGTCAGTGTCCATCTCGAAGTAGACGATTTCTCCGGAACTCAAGGCCACTGCTACCTGCCTCTCGTTGGTGGTTGCTGCAACTATAGATCGATGCTGGGGTGCTGGCCATTCATTGACGCGTCGATCTGCTCTGATATGTCTGATCCCTTTGGGATGAACTTGAATCAGAGCGTCTTCGCCGAGCTGCTGGACGGCTAGCGTCGGAGCGCTGGAGAGAAAGCCAGTGTCAGTTACCTCTTCAACTGTTTCTCCAATGCTGAGGACCAGTGTGCCATTGCTGAAAGACAGCACGATATATGCATCATACTCGTCTTCTCGAGTAATCTTAGTTGTCCAGACAGCTGTGGGACCTCCAGGCAATTCGGAATCGACTATGTCGTTGACTTCCAGTCCATGCTTGAGAGTCCGAAATGAGCTACGTGCCCCGCTGCCACAGGTTGAATAGATCTGAGGCGCGTCCTCCTCGGTCAAGTTTGCGACCTTACAGTCCAATTGTGGATTCATAGAATCGATGCTCTCGACCAAATTGACGTTCTCAGCAGCTCGAGGGTGGAAGTAGACGGGCGCATAAGGTTCGGAAGGATCTGCAGGGAAGGAGTCGCTATCGAACTCAGTCTCTTCGTCGTCATCTCCAAGCTTCTCGAATTGGTAGAAGTGGTGGTTCCCAGTCTCACTAGCAACAAACAAGAATCCACTCTTCAGAATGCAGAGGTTGGACGCTATTGGCACAGTGTCGAAATACTTAATCTTGAGTCTCTTCACTTCTCCCGTCGCCTGACCGGCTTCATCTTCTACCATCTCTAGTGTTACTTTGAACATGTCGCCATCTTCACTTTGCAGGAGGAAGAAAAATGCGCCTCGCATCTTGTGCATGACACCAGCAATGATGTATCTCTTGCGCTCAGGATTCTCGGTAGCTCCTCTTCGACGTGGTATGGAAACTCGAAATGGATCCTGGTTGGAATGCCTGTATGTGATGTTGTCGAGTCCACATACAAGAACTCCGCTGGGCCCATCTGCACCACCGGGTACTTGGAAGAGCATTGTAGCTGTTCGGTCCACTGGGTCGCTCCACTTTCGAACGACATGATTAAGACCCAAATCGAGCTCGTAGTAGACCAACGACTTTTCGAGATCTTCAAATGCTTGCCCTGTCGAATCTTGATCGCATTCTGTGTAGTCCACCTCTAGACAGGCGAAGATGGGATTCTCATAGCCAACGTCAAGCCCAACGAGAGCGAAGACCAGAGTCTGTGGCTTGTGCGCCTCGAGGGGTGAGGAGATGGTCAATTCAGCCTGTGCGTTTCGATTTAGAACGTAGACTAGCTTATTTTTTTCGACTGATGCGATCAGGCATGCCCTACCCTTTGGATCCACCGCAAGGTATTGACCTGGTATTACCCGTCGTATGCCTGATTTGCCGAATGTCTCGAGATGTAATCGATTGAATCGGTTCTGTGAAGGGACGTATTCGATAATGGTAATTCGGCCTGAATCAGAGCCTATGATAATGTAGTCTATAGAAATCTCAGCCTATGTCTCTGTTGTTTCTCGCGCCAGAAGCAGCACAGCCGTCGCTACTGCTGTGATGTGCCGAGCTACCTCACCATACTTCAAGAATCACTAAATGTAGCTTCAAGAGCCGGGGAGATTGTCACATACCTTTATTGCTGCCTGCTAGCCTGAAAGCCGCTAACGTCCGTATAATACCAAAGACATCCTGTGAGAGTATTGTAGTGATTTTGCCCTGGGTAGGGTCTGGGCGGTGTATGGTGAGTCGAGAACCAGACGCAGTCACTATCTGCTGTTCCTTTGTGCCCGCAAACTGCCCGAGTATTGTCTGTGTTATCGAAGAAGGTGGCTGTATCGTGAGCGAATACATGAACATGCTCGAGGTGGCCGCCATGCTGCCGGATTCCACAGCGCTAGGCTATGGGGAGGCTGTATCGATCACTTCCAATCAATTGTCGTTTAGTTGAGTTCCATACAGACAGCATTCATAGAGGAGTGAGAAGAGGCGACAAGCAGAAAAGAATCCGTCTCATCAAAAGATGGAAATTGTTGTGACTCCGCCGTGGCTCGAAATTCTGGAAGCTCTCTCGGCTGCCAAGCCATATAGGGCTAATGGTGTCGACCGCGTTGATGACGCTTTGAGCTTTGACCAGACTTCCATTATAGATTTGCAAATATGCAGTCTGGGTACACCTGCCAGAGGTGTTTGCATAGCTTGAGAAGATTAGCCAATACTAGGCCATATACTTCTTCCTACACTCATGCTCCTCGGCGAAGATGGCAGTCAACGGGTACGAAACCGAACTTGGAGAATAAACCCAAGAATGCAATCCAGCAACGACGTTCAATTGCTTCGATAGAAACTCAGGGACAGGTTCCAAACGATGAATCACCCCAAGTACGAAGTCCACCTGGGCTTGCTGATACGCCATCCCCCACTCTTTCCGGAAATGTGCTCCTTCAACCTAACAACCTCTTCCACCATTTCTCAGACTCGCCCTCGCCCGAAATTCGCAGGAGAGCAGCCTTCATGAAGACTCATGCCTATTGCCCTCATCCTGCACACCATCGAACACGGATGCCGCTTTCACCCAACGATCCAGAAACAAGGAAGGACCCAGAAAAGTCAAGTCAACCACCAGCATTCGTTCGATACGAATGTCCAGACTGTGGCATACCAGTATCATGCTCTGAAGAACATTGGGCGGACGATTACGAGTCTCACATGGAGATATGTGACACTTTGCGAGAAGTCAATGAGGATGATCATGACCTGCGATCTGGACGCTTCTTTCCGGAGTTCGAATACCCCGGTCCACAAATGGAGGAAGCTTTAGTAAATATGACGAATTGGGACACATATCTCTATACACGAGAGTACGGGGCTATAAATGACGAACGGTCTCTGCGTCAGGCGACAAGGCTCCTCACGTATCCTGTGACTATAGGGAGCATACTTTCTGAGCTAAGTCCATATGAAAACGTAAACCGGAAGGGCGGCCGTCTCACGGCTGAGGGCTTGAGATCTCTAGCAGCTCTCCGTTACACCCTCCATCCACCCCGCACCGGCGGGGACGATACCATCAAAGGCTTGCGCCCTAACCCGCCCGCCGTCCGCCTCTTCGTTCTCGGCGCCCGCGCGGAGTCCTCCCTCCCACGTGAAGTATGGGAACAAATCACCTTCATTTTCCCCCGTGTGCAATTCCATCTGATTCTCATTGGTCCTGAGTCAATGGCAAACCGAGACTCGGAATTCCCATTGCCAGAACGAACGCCAGGGAACCCATTTGGAGCAGTCGTCGAGGACAGGATAAGCCATGAGATAAAGATCAGCACCTTCGTGGAATACTACCATACTCTGCATCAGGCGGGGCTCTTTCATCCATTCGATCCTTACTTCGACTGTTTCGTGCTCTTCCATCCGGGTCTCGGTCACCCAGCGAGCGCCCACGAGTGGCAGGATACATTACCTCAGCTACTAGAGACCAAAGTGCCTATTATAAGTACAGGATACACTGAGTGGGACATGCAACGGGATTTGGAGTGGGTGAAGGATAAGGTGGGAGGGGAAATGGATATACTAATGGAGCCTGGGGAGAACAAATTCAGAAGCTTAAGGTGGGATTTGAATGATTTTGATCCCGCAGACGTGAGTTGTGGGAATTGGGGTGTCTGGGCTTTCAGAGGAAAGAGGTATGAGTTCCTTGACTTCACACGCCATTGACCTCTTGACTGACAATGGACAGATACGAGACTACAATGCGCGACTAGGTAGATAGCCTCAAGGTAGTAACAAAACATTAGCTATATACCTGAATTGAAACCACGCATTTACTACCGGGGCCCTCGCTGAAAACCAACACAAGCGGCATCACTCCTGACAGACAGCACATTGCGGGGTTGTTGATTGGGCAGACGCCATTTCCATAGCCAAGGTTTGGGCTATCGTAGACGATTATAAATAAAGTATTGTCCAAAGTCCACGCGATGAAGGATACTTACTTGAGTTGTATAATTTACCTTTGAGAAGAAAAACAATGGCGCCCAGCCCTTCGAAATCTCAGCACCAGACAAGGCACTCAAGGATGTGTCTTCGCACCTTATAAATATCCGCTTCCACTCTCAGCTTGAGGACGATGATTCTGACCTTTCTCAATTTGGCGCTCCTGTCGCTGATATACGGCGACTCTTAGCCTAATGGAAGGACGACCTCGATTGAAGAATAGCACGGTTGATGCTAAATAAGCTGCCGCATTTCAGAACGGCTGTGAAAGTTGACGGGTTCGGCGAGATTGATGTTCGTTGTACCAAGCGTGGTTGCGGTGTTGCTTTGCCTATCTGAAATTGACCTGATTGATATTGACGGTAGTCGTCCATCAGCGGAGTGAGGTCGAAGGAGCAGTACCACTTCTGTTTTACCGTGGACATATGCTTGGTTGTTTCCCAGTCACCCCCTATTGGATTATTGAATTTGGGTAACGAACCTTTCCAGGGCTAGGACTTTCACTTAAGTCAAGGGGTTACTGCCTTTGCTCAAGGGGGGTGACGACGGTCCTGCTTTTCAAGTCCAAGCGCCTTCACTACCCAATTTTGGGTTTCCAGCTGGTATCAACAAGAAAGGCTTTACGTTGACTAGGAAGTATCCTTCGGAGCGAATCCTCAGCCATGATAAACGCACCTATGGCTCCCCGAGATTTTCTTCCCCCCAAGCTATGCGTCCAGAAAGAAAGTATGATGACAACCGGCTTGGTGTAGGGTACGCGAAACATGTCATAAATTAATGCTCAGGCCGAGATACAATCAACATGGTAAACACCAGATAACCCCATAGCATCCCCATTTACACCACCAATAACGCAAGGCGGGGACTGGACTTCTCCGTAACTCGCGCCCTTAGTCTCCAATACTGCCTCGCCTCGCACCCTCGCCCATCCCCCTCCCTAATCCGCAATGCCCTCCTCACCATCCATCACGCTCTCACACCCTCCTCCAGTCGTGAAGAACCGGCCAAGAACACTAAGCCTGGTTTTAAAACAAGGGCTGGGGCTACAATATCTTGCAAAGTGTGAAACCGCAGACCATCGGGCTTTGCCCTTTCTGACTCTCTAACGGCACTGCTCGCTTGGATCAACGACATTTTGTGTGATTGCATAGATAGGTATGAATGGAGCGATGATGAGATGCTGACCTGGGTATCCATATACTGATTTTCAACCGCAGGACCCGCAGCAAGCGTGCGGATATACTACGAGGCTACGCGTCCAGAGCCGTATTTGAGGATATTTGGGAGAGGGGAGCCGTGTTTTGGGGTTGTTGGGGGGAGGTGTGGGTATTGAGGTATTGAGGTATTGATTATTGGAGTGAAGCCATTAAACCGCCTTGTAAGAATAGAGCGACATGGTTGCAAATGCGGCAATTCATTCAAGCTTAGTGCTAGTGCAAAGCTGGCTGAAGCAATACACGAAACAAATTGGTATCTAGCTTCCCACGCTTTCCATAGCCCTTGATCGCGATTCCCTCTTGAGCTCACGTCAAATCCAGTACTCAGAAACGATATTGCACGGGCTTCCTGACAACTTCCTCTTCCTCCTCGTCTTGCCCGTAATCATCATGCATCGCCTTGCTGCCCGCCACAGCATTCTGACCATTACTATAAGTTGAACTCGGTTGGTAACCAGAAGAATAGCCGCCAGGCTGGATATTTTCTCTTCCCATGTTTGGAGGTGGCGTGCCGAATCGTGGGACAATTGGGGCTTGCATACCATCACCGCGTTCGGTGTCATGTTGGTCACCAAATGGATTCTGCTCCTCTGCTTGCATCGCTTGCTTTCCGGGTGGTGGCCCTTGCGGCGCTTGATATGACTGAGAGCGCAACGGACCACCAGGTGGATTTGCTGGAGCTTCGAATGGTCCACTTTGGTTGGGTGGAGGATTCGGTGACGGCGTTGGGGATGTCGCCCCAGTAATCTTTCTCGCCTGTAGCATAGCTCTTTGATGTTTCGACATGGCCGTCGCTAATTGATCGTTTGTCTCGATAAGCGTGAGAAGGGTGTCTTCGTCCGGCGGAGGATTGTCAGAGTGTATGTAACTTTGCATTGATCTCGTAGCTGATTGACACCTCTCCACAAACTCTTTGATTAATTCATTGCCCAGCACTTCGGCTGGTGGCGTCGACTGTACGACTTGCGAGAGAAGCTTCGCGGAAGTCTTTGCTTCTTCGACACGCTGTGCCAATTCAGCTGGTGAGGGTAGACCGCGAGGCTTGTGATTATGAGCGAAGTAATTGTGCTGGTTATTGTACTGTTGAACCGGGTTGTATGGTAGCGTGGTCATGTTGCGAGCCTCGCTCCTCTGTCGAGTGTTAGCATTAGGACGAGATTGTATAAGCGGTACACGTACACCCCCATCTAATCTACCACCCCTCTTGGCTATTTTCGCCTGCTCCTTCTTCCACATGTCGTTGACTAGAGCCAGGGTCTCATCATCGCCTTTCTGCCTTTCGAAGCTATCCAACGTCTCCCTTAAGATCTGCTGTACGCTCATGTCTCTTCCATCTCGCAACAGCTCCTTCATCGTGCTCACGAATTTCTGATCTAAGTTCTTCGTGAAACTCTTCCCAGGGTTATCCGCCAATATCCGCATTAACATGATAGCATTGTATTGTACGTAGGCTCTTTGGTAGTTGTCTTTGGATAGAAATCTCCGTATTCGAACAGAGGCTTCTGTTGCGGCGGCAGGACTCGACTCGGCAGCTTCAACTATTGTAGGTAGATGTAGTACTTCCTCGCCCTGGATCCGCAATCAATATACCATTGGGAATCGGGACTATGGTGGGGAAGGGCGCACTGAATTGTTTGGGCCTCCAGACTCGCAAAACAGTCTCTGCGATCAAATTCAGCATACTGAAGGCTTCTACCATAGGCTGATATCAAGATTCACTAACCACTCCTCTGGCGACGCTGGCTTCTGGAGAATCTCCATTGGGGATCGCCTTCTCAGAGTCCTCCTGGCCTGCTCATCGGTCAGTACCCAAATTGTTTTATTTCCAGCACATCAGCAATTGACATACTCGGACGCCTGCTGATAGAGCCCCAAATTCGCTTATGCATACTTCAGAGATCCGAGATGTGTTGACTATTCGTTTACTTGAAACTTGAGTGCCTCGGGATCCCCGTCAATCTCACCGGCAGCGGCTCTTGGCGCGTATCTTGGCGGCAAAGGCGCAATTCAAGCCGCTGAGGTTTTCGTTTCTCCTTCACAATTCGTGTGACGAAATTTCATGGGAATAGATCGCTAGTGATGGTGAGATGCTGGGTAGTTGCTAGAAAGATACTTTACTTTCGATGCATAAATTAAAAATGGAACTACACACGTTGAAATCAATTTGCCACTGAAAATAATTCGTCAGCGCACCACGTGTTGTATCTTGGTATCTGAAAAATGACATGGTCTCATGGTCTCAAAGTACAATTAGCGAGCCGTCCCAATTTGGATTGCGACATGTGATCCCCATGGTCATCTTCTCCATGCAGCACTTCATGATATTTGTTGGTCTTTCCGATCAACTCTCCTCAATAAATTCGAAGCGCTACCAAATAATGCCCTTCTATTCAAACAACAGACTAGCCTTTTAATTTCCCCATTATCTACCAGCTCGTGGATAGGGTTGATGCTTGCGATACAGCTGTTTAGGGGTGTTTTCCTTCTTAGATCGGTGCCGGTTCTGTCACCCTATTGAAAACTGAAATGGTTAGGAGCTACCGCGGGCGTCCGGTTCTGGGAAAATAGTGTCAAGATTTCCATCAAGTAGCTGAGAGATATTGGGGTTATCTGATTCGTGGACCTCGTCAAACTCAGGGGCTATGAAGACTATGCTGCACTGATTTTGTTAGTCTCGTATCTCAGCGGCAAAGAGCCTAAGGAGGGGCTCAGGCTAAGTGTAACGATGTATGATTTAGAGATGAAAGGCTCCATAATCCTCTCGATCACTTGAAAATTTAAGTCATAAATGGTCACCTCGCTTCAACAAGAGGCCTGCTATTCACCAGCCTTATGAAAGACCCGCATGGGCATCACTTGTTTCTTCTCATCGAGCAGAGTGGAGATCGTGTTCTATACGAGCCTGGCATTTTGCATTGGTGGTTAAGCCACTACTAGGTTTTGATTGAGTAATGGGATGCGGCTCGCACACCGTGTGATCTCGTCAAGCAACCACGATTTGTCGAGATTTCAAAGGCCCAGCTAACCAACATGAACGATAGGGCAGGATTGAGTCAACAACGAGAAATACGGTTTCGTGCCTGCCGCGGCCGCGCCTCGGCCCGCCTTGCCTGCTAACCGCTTGTGGCTAGTCTGCCTCTACAATTGGTCCGAGGGGTCAATTCAAGCTCTTCGCATTGTCAACATAAAGTAATTTCCATGAGCACTACAGCCTTACTTACACCGCTACAGTGAGCTCTCCAAATTGAATACAATCCTAGAAGCTTGGAACGCTTGTTGAAGCTTGAACTTCACGGCAATCGACGGCCAAATTCTTACGTCACTTGTCAATTACACTGAAGCGTGGGGTTAACAGTGAAGTTCTTCTCCTTGCATTCTTATTTTCCGTATCGGAGGGCTCAATTCTCGTGGCGTAGAGTTCGTCATCATGAGTGCCTCCGCGTTAGCTCAATTTGGCACAAGGCATGTAGCCAGAGGCATCGGTCGACTGGCGACCGAGGTCATCGAGAGCGGCTCTGGAAGCTATGTCACCATGGTAGGAGGCCGCAAGATGCTCGATTTTACCTGTGGTATCGGAGTCGCCAACCTAGGCCACTGCCATCCGGCAGTGACCAAGGCGGCCCAGGCGCAAATCGGCAAGCTCGTCCATGGGCAAATCAACATCGCTTTTCAGAAGCCTTACCTCGACTTAGTAAAATCACTTCTACCTCTAATGCCTCACGAGTCGTTAGATACTTTCTTCTTTTGGAATTCAGGCGCCGAGGCCGTTGAGGCGGCGGTCAAATTGGCTCGGCAGGCAACCAGAAAACAGAACATCATCGTCATGCAGGGTTCTTATCACGGACGCACATTTGGAACAATGGCAATGACACGCTCGAAGACTGTATATGGCGAGAACTTTGCTCCATTAATGCCTGGCGTGTTTTCCGTCGCCTTTCCAGACTGCGCGCACTGCTCAGTTGCCACCCATTCTGATGGTAAGTATGGTTTCGAGAACTGTTGTATGGATCCTGTGCTTCAGCTTGAGCTTCTCTTGAAACGGGAGAGTGCCCCATCTGACACTGCTGCCATCTTCATCGAACCAGTCTTGGGCGAAGGTGGCTACGTTCCGCCTCCGCCAGAATATCTCGCTAAGGTCCGAGAAATTTGTGACAAGAACAATATCCTCTTGGTAGCAGACGAGGTGCAATCCGGATTCGGCAGGACGGGGAAGATGTTTGCGATCGAGCATTGGGGTGTCAGGCCCGATATCTTGGTCATGGCGAAAGGAATAGCAAACGGCTTTCCGCTCTCTGGAATCGTCTCGAGAAAGGAATTGATGGACATGCAGAAACCTGGATCCATGGGAGGTACTTACGCCGGGAACGCGGTTTCTTGTGCGGCCGGAGTCGCTGTGGCTAAAGCATTCCAAGAGGAGAGGATTTTAGAGAACGTCGCTGCCCGGGGAGCGGAGCTCAAGGCTATGCTCAAGTCAGCGAAGTCTGATTCCAAAACGGGAAAGATGATCTACGATGTGAGGGGCTTGGGATTGATGTTGGCGTTGGAGTGTACGCCAGGACATGGATATGCGTCAAAGATCCAAGCGAAATGTATGGAGAAGGACATGCTGGTGCTCACAACCTCGATATATGACACACTTAGATTCATACCGCCGCTCAACATTACGAAAGAGGATATGGCGAAGGGGTGTCAGATCATCAAGGAAGCGATTCAGGAGGTAGCTGCTGGAGAACGACCAGATGAAACAGGAACCAAAGGTCAAGCGTTGGAGTAGTATGGTATGTAAATCTTCTGTGAACTCATTCGCGAGTAAGGCTACATCGGTCAAATAATGATCTGTTGCATGTGTATTTAGTAATGTCTTCTTCCCCTGCACTCCTTCCAAGCAATCTTCAGACCTTTTCCTCCATTCCGCCATCGCTCTCGTGGCACGTCTCTTCGTCATTATTGAGTCCCTCAGTGTACTTGAGCACAGTGAACATCACGAACAAACCCACCGCAACCAACATGAATAGACAGACTGGGATCCATCCTAGCCATATATTGGCTTCGCCTTCCTTGCATTGGATCGTGCCGGCCCCTAGGATCACCACGGCGTTACATAGAGTAAGCACTGACACCTCCTGCCACAAGATTGATGAGAAAGCGAACGCGCTGGCAAAAGCTTCGAGGAGGAAAGCGACAAGCAGTATTTTACTTGGGGGAAATTTTCTGCTCTTGCGCACGACGCCACCATTGATTGTGCGCTCATAGTACTCGTAGCCGGGGAAGGCACATAATAGAGCTGTCGCAATGGCTGCGAGAATGGCACTGGTGATGCTGCTGTTCGTAAAAATTAATTAGTTCCCTCCCAAAAGAGAGGGTGTGCGGAAGACTCACGGAAGCCCTCGAATCAGGACGTTTGTTGAGAATATTCGAGCTTGTGCCTCCAAGCCGAGAGGGTCCTGTGAGCATTGGGAAGTCAGCATTCCCTTTCACGTTGTTTGCGGACAACATGCTGCAGATGGCTTTGGGAGGACATGGTTCAAAGATAATGATTGCACACTTCTTCTGCGAATTCATATCACGCAAAGATCTCAGAGAACATTACATACCTGGTCATCAACTTGTGGAGAGAGCAGATCAGTGGCGCTACTACTACAAACCACAGAGTCTTTGTCGATGGCGCAGATCCCGAAATAGCTCGCGCGAACTTCGAATGGCCCGATCGAACCCAGTGTTTCGACGGCATCAACGATACCCCTGATGGCATTTGATGATGCAGGCTGAGTACATAGTTACCGAGTAAGAATGGCGAGTCGAATGTACACCCGGCTAGCAGGAGTGCTATTGCTTCATTAGTATCAAAGAAATAGTTGACTTTCGTTGAAGAACTCACACAAGGAGACAACGGCTGCGATATTCAGTGATATCAAGGCGTAGTCTTAATGAGCCTGATTAGCGTCGTCAGTTGTGAGGAAGATGGAGAGTGCTTACGGTAGCCCAAGTAAGGCATCTTTCGGCCACACAATGCGGACAACATTCTGTAATTATTGGTACCGATCTGGGTTTATGACTTATGACCCGTAAAGATGATGATTGTAGAGTTTGTCTAATTACTTGAATGAGACCGAGTATTGACGAGGTACCTTGGTAGGAGAATTTGGGTGTCGAAAGAGGAGTAAGTTATTCCTAGGAATTAGATACCTATATTCATTTAGCCTTGCGGGGTAGGTAATAACACCAAAAAATCTTGTGTCACAAGACATAGAGACCCCAGAAGTGTGAACAGGAGGCTTGATAAGAAACCTTAAGCAAATCATTCACTCGACGTACGCCTCTCCCTCCAGATTCGTCGACGGTATCGCCCTAAATTTCGGGTCTTCGTCCTCGATAAAAAGGGGTATGGTCTTGTGATTCTCGATCAAAGGGACCAACAGATTGCGTAAATCTTTACCCTTCTCTAAACACGTTTGCATAGTGCTATCTCTATACTCAAGATGAGCCCACGGTTAGTCTATACTGACTTTCGTGATAGCATTAAAGAGTTATACGGAATTCTTCAAGACAATCTAAAAGCCACTTGCCTGCTCGGTAAGATCACCGCCGGCAATCATTATATGGCTGGCAACCCCAATCTGGACAACACCAATGATAGCAGCATAGACGCAATCCACGCATTCCTCAAGTTCGAAGCTCAGGAGAAGACATTTTGGATCGGACTTACTCCACCCTGTCCTCCCATCCAGCCATTCGATTTCCTCCTCAATCTTTTTCCTCCATATATCAATAGCTTCTGTGGCCCGACACTTCGACCCTGCGATGAATCCTCGTCATCCCCTAACCTGTCCACAAAGTCCATTGCATAGATCATGAACCCCAAACCCATTGTACTGCCGACAGGCAGAAAGACTCCACTCCATCCCTATGCCATCGCGCTCACTTCAATACTACCGTTGATGGCAGCAGATCCTAACAGACGTAACGCCTCACGGTATGTACGCGCGGCGCCATCCTGGCGCACGATCGCTATGAGAGCCAGCACGGCCGCTACCGTCTCCAAGGGAAAAGCCACAATCGCAACCTGTCTCGATTGATTCGAGCCCTTCCCGTCCGTTTCCTCGTCCCTAGATGGAAATGTTGCTACTACAATCGTGGCTAGGAAAGCTAGAGCTATGTTCAGGCTCTCGATCGGATCGCGGAATATACTCTCAGAGGGTGGGAAGGCAAGACCTTTACTGAGAAAGCCTGTACTTGGGTCTGCAAAGCGAGAGGATCCTGATCGCCGACGAAAAGAGGGAGCACTCCCAAGCCTCTACTGTCGCACAGGACATCCTTTATACTGAGAGTGCAGAGTCTGACATAACCTGCTCAGGATGCCAAGCTACCTTGTGTGATGCGGGCATCGAGTGATTCAATAACAGCCTGGGTAACATTAGGGTCAATTCCTGAGGGGGGAATATCCTGTTGCAGGGACATAATGTAGACTCAGGATGTACATGTTGGACATAAGTGTTGTGTTCGAGGAGCAGCCTGCAAGGAGTATTGCTGTGTATTCATCAGTACTACATAAGGCCTCAATGAGGTGACAGACTTAGAAAGGAATGCTATTGCATTAATATTGAGAATCATTAAGGCATGGTCTGGGTGACTCTGGTCAGCGATTTCCATAAGCGGGTTGTTTTCACTACGTAAGATAGCTTAACATCGATACCAGCTGCTAAAAAGACATGGTTATTTCCCAGATGTACCAAGTGCCCATGTCGTTTGGACTTTTGGTTGTAGATTTACTCTGTTGAGTGTAGGTGCTTGTGTTGCACGATGGGTATCTAAACCTTGAAGGCGGGGCATCATTTTGAATTACAAAGACGTTGGGTGTTAGGTAATGGGTATTGATACCAATGAATCGATATCTATCGTGAACTCAGCCCCACGAGGCTTTCAACACCATCACTCCGTAAAACATCGTGAGAATGGCACCAGGATGTAAAGCAGCAGACTCAAAGATTAGATGGAAGACATGAAGTGATACGAACGCAAAGCCTTAGAGTGTGCAGGCATGAGCCAATACCCAAGACAAACGCAATCGAATAAGGCTCGACCAAACACCATCGCAAAGCGCAGAATACAGTAGAGTATTCAACAATGCTGCAAGAAGAACAAAGCAGTGGAGTCGCACATCGAACGAAGTAATATACAGGGCAGCAATGCCCGCAACCAGAATCGCGAAGAAGACCGCCATGTCAGAATTAACAGATAGAACTATGCAGACGCGCTTAGTAGGAAGGACTGTGCATCATGCACAAGCGGGCCCTTTCCTTGAGAAGTATTTGGTCGAAAAGCAGACGGGGCGCGAAGGCAAGTTTGTGGTGGGAAGAGGAAGAGGGACCCCCGTCTTGGCAATTCAATCAAAAGTCTTCAAATCTTTGGTCTTCGTAAATCTTCCGTATGTCTTTGTAGAGGATCTGATCGAGTTCCGTACAAGGCATCGTCTTCATACCCTGTAAATAACGTATACCATGCCCTCCCTCGCTAAATGCCTTGATAAATGCGTTTGACGAAATCCACCATTTGGTATGGCGCCTAGGCCTCCTCTTCATCATCGTCGATTGGCTCCACAATCAAATTAGCACTTCGCCCTACTTTGTTCCCTACTGTTCCACCAGCGTGAACGTCGTAGACAGTCCGAGGCATTGGTGATACAAGTCGAAATCCATACTTGTGCTCGTAGCCTGCGGGCTCGGTTATCGCAGATAAACTTTCTCCGGCTTGTAGAGTATCGTAGCATTCGACAAATACATAGAGCTCCTCCATATCTGCATGCTCTGCAAATCTTCGAACCACTCTCTCCCCAGACGTGAGACGTATACTAATGCGTGTGACTTCTTTCACCCCTGCAGCAGGTTCAGCTGGTATTGATCGGGCCCTCCATCGTTTCCACTCTTGCATTTTCTGCGCTTCGGCTTCTATTGTTGCTACCCTGTCCTTCTGTTCCTGCTCGGCCCGCTTCTCTGCAGCCTCGGCCTCCCTCCGTCGTCTTGCACGTTCCCGGTCTTGCGCCAACGATCGCTCGTAGGCGCTGTTCTGCTCTTCTCGCAGATTTCGGGTGGCCTGCTGCTCAGTCCGTGTTGCTCGCACTCTATCCAACGCCTGAGAGTGTTGAACGATCCCTGTTCGCAATTTTGCGACGAAGGAAGATGCAGGTTGGAGGCCTGTGATTCGAGCAATCGTTGACATAGATGTCGATGAATCCTGTGGTGTGTGGACAACCAGAGCTGCAAACGGGAATTTGCTGCAGTTGAGTGCGGTAGAGATCTGGTAGGCCTCGGAGTCCTGAACATTCCCCGCCCATAGAATGATCTTGTTTTTTGGATCATTAACGTAATCTACCACTTCCTGCGATAGTAGTGTTTCTCGTACGAAAGTGGACATATCATCATGCTCTAGCGAAAGTAGCACCACCATCAAGAACTTCAGGTCTTTCTTCGCCAAGTCATAAGCTTGAGCGTAGCCTCCATCAAAAAAGTGTAGATCATGATTCCCATACTCTTCCTCAAATTCCCTCG
>JAABUP010007039.1_pt1 | contig 15453 bp, 17 predicted proteins | sample 5559201 | NCBI WGS metagenome assembly JAABUP01 (sample SAMN10711887, study PRJNA513373) | rock metagenome | isolation source: Antarctica rocks | place: Antarctica
GGAAGAGGCCGCGCGTGGGGTGCTGCACGCCCTTGCACATCTCGACCAGGTCGCGCAGGATGTCCTTGGCGCGCGCCTCCTTGGCGCGGATGAAGCACGAGCCCACCGTGCACAGCAGGTACCTGCGGGGCGGCTGCGCTCATGGGTGCCCACCTGCGCGGCCGGGCCGCCGCGCCGCGCGCGAACACCGCCCCCCGCTGCCGGGCGTGCGCGCGCCCCGCTCCGCAGCTGGCTGAAGGGCTTGTCTGCTTGTGAGTTTACGCTCTCAGTCGAACTGGGAGTTGTGGCGTGAGGGGGAGCGCGGGGCGGCTGGGCCTGCAAGCCCGCACGCGTCAGGGCTGGACTCTAGCACGGGCTGGCGTCTTGCGCGTGTCGGGGCGCACAGGCGCGGCAGCACATTCCCGGCGTGCTGCACCAGCTCGTACAGGTCGGCGTACGAGCGGCCCTTGTTGTGCTCCTCCGCAAAGTACGCCTGCCCGGCCCCAACGCCGCTTCACTGCTGCTTCAGAGCAGAACTTAGCTCCTGTGCTTGCGTGAGTTGATTGTGCAGCGCGCCTGCACACGCTGCAAGCAGGGCGGCTGGGAGGGGCGCGCCTCCAGGTGCCGCAGCTCGTCGAACGCCTGCATGTACAGCTCAAAGTACTTTTGCGGCGTCAGCAGCGACGTGCGCAGCTCGCCCAGCATCGCCGCCGAGTAGCGCAGCGCCTCCCGCAGGTTGTCGTCGTCCTGGGTGTTTCGCAGCATCGTGCGCAGTCAGTGCCGCTTCGGCACGGTGAGGTCTATCCGTAGGTACACTGGTGGACGTGCAGCCCTGCTGCGTTTCACAATCAGCGCCGAGTGTAGGGATGCCCGTGCACGCGCACCAGCGCGCGCTTCATATAAAACGCGTTCCGCTTGACGGAGTTGCTGGCGTCCTGCAGCCACTTCACCTGCTCCTCCTGGGGCGTCATTGCCCGCTCCTCTGCCTGCACGGCCATCACAGCAGCAGGTGAGGGGCCTTGCCGAACCACCTTGCCAACCCCGGCGCTGCTTTATAGCTGGCACACATGAACTGGTGCAGCAGTGACACTGCTGTGGCAACAAACGCGGGGCATACCATCACGGCCAAGTCGCGTGCGCGAGTGCCGATGTCGGGCGTCACAGTCCAAAGTACATCTACAAGAGCGGGCTGGTCTACAGCGCCACTTCACCTAATACCAAGCCAGGTGCTGGAGCATCTCCTCGCCCCCCGAAAGGCAACATGGAGGTGCATCAGCTGCCCTAGACCTCAGCTCGCCCAAGGTGGTCTGTCAGGTGCAGGCCACAGCGTGTCTGGTGCGCCCCGTGCCTGGCACAGGCTTGAGTCAGGCAGTGCGCCGAGCAGTGGCGCACACCGTGCCAGGGGCTCGTCACGCGCCAGGCGGCCATCAGGCGATTGGCGCGCCTGCTGGCACAGTAGCAGCCACCCAGCGTGGTGCGGGGGGGCCCTGTGGCAGCACCATCTCGCCAGCGGCAGCCTCCGTGGGCGCGACGCACGCTTGATTGCCCGGGCCGCTCGGCGGGCTGCGCTGCCGGGTGACAGGCGGGCTGGGCGGCGGCGGCGCGGCGCCGGGCACAGCTCGCCATGTCGCAGCCCCCTCGCGGGCCGGCTGTGCGGGCTGTGCCCGGTGCAAAGCCGGTGCGTGACCCCCGTGTCGAGCGTCACTTCATATGCGCGGTGCACAGGTGGCACCCGGACTCTCCTGCATCAATCTGGTGCCTTTTGCAGCACACCCTGTACCTGTGTACTTGATTGAGCAGTTAATGATGGGTGCGGCAATGCGTCGTCCGCTCAGCGAGGCTGCCGCCGATGGGGCCAAGTGGCAGTCAGCAAGGTGCAGATGCAGACTCCAAGGCGTGGCTGCAGACCCGCTCTGCGAGAGCGTGAGGGGGCGCTGCCTCTGCGGCGCGCAGCCCGGCGCCGAGCTGGAGAACTTCAGCGAGCGGCTGCAGGCGGCAATCGCGGAGGGCGGGCGGGTCGCGGCGGCCGCCGGCGCGCTGCCGGTCACGCCGCTGAGCACCGGCGTGCCCGTGGCGCCGGTGGCCGCGCCCGCGCCCGCGCCGATGCCTGCGCTGACGCCGGCGCCCGCGGCGGCGAGCGCGGCGGCCGCGCAGCAGCTGCTGTTCCAGTCGTTCCCGAACCTGACGCCGCAGCAGCAGGCGCAGACGATGGCGATGCTGCAGCAGCGCATGGCCGCCGCCGGCGCGCCGCCGCCCGCGCAGCTGACCGGCGCGCAGGCCGCGCAGGCGCGCGCCCTGCGGTGTTTGCCTGGCACCAGCTCAGCGCTTGGGAGTTGCACGTACTGATGCCAACGCCCTGAAATCGCCCTGGGCGTCATACGCAATTGTTGTCGCGCTCAGAGGTCATGAGAGATGGCCCGCCGGCTGCTGGGCAGCCGCTGTTGCTGGGCGCAGCTGGGCTTTGGCCCTGGCCTCACCACTGCGCCAGCCTCCCCGACGCCCGGGCGCGGTGGCCGCAGGCGGCGGCGGACTGGGGCAAGCTGGCGCACCTGCCGTACGCGGCGCACCTGCTCGCCTCGGAGCCTGGGCAGGCCATCCTGCAGAAGGCAGCGGGCCTGTCGCCCGACGCACTGCGCGGCATCCTGGCCTGGCGGGTGCGGCGCCGGGGCGCGGCTGCACTCGGGCCGCGCCCGGGGCGCGCCGCGGGCCGGCGGCCGTGAGCGCGCGAGCGCCGCATGCGCCCTGTGTGGGCGCGACGGGCCGCGCGCTGCGCGCATGCCGGGGGTGCCGACGAGGGGCGTAAGCCGGTCGCGCGCATTGCCTCGGACGTGCTGGAGGGCGGGGCTGCACTGCCGTTGCTGTCGCAGAACGTTTGCAAAGCGCTCCCAGCCCCTGTGCACTTGCTTCTGGCTGCGGCACGCGCGCGCACCTAGGAGCATGCCGTACGCGCCCGCGGCGCGCGGCGTGGTGCGGCCGCCGCCGGCGCGAGCGCGTGTCGCGCGGCGCGCAGAAGACGCCGGCGGGCGCGGCGGCGATCCGGCCGGGGCCGCTGCCGGCGGGCGCGGGCGCGCCGCAGGCGTACGCGGCGCCGGGCGCGGCCGTGGCTGCGGCGCAGCAGGCGCAGCAGCGCCAGCAGCATCAGCCGCAGCCGGGCCAGGTGACCCGGCGCCAGCGCCGTCCTCCTTGGTCGCTGCCGCTGGCGACGCGGTCCTGCAGGCCCACGCTGCAAAACATGCGCGCGGCCGGCCATGCGTCGGCGTGCGTGCGGAGCTGGCACTGTCAAGCACAAGCGTCAGCGTGTGTCTGTGCGGCGTGGCGCGAGGCGGGGAGGCCGCGCCGCGCGCAGGCGGGCTATGTGTGGTGGCCGGGGATGCCGGCGCCGGGCGCGCTCGCGGCCGCGTCGCCCGGCGGGTACGCGGCGCGGCCCGCGTATGGGGGCCAGCCCTACGCGCAGCCGTACGGGGCGCAGCTGCGGCCGGCCGCGCCGGCGCCGCGCGCGCTGACCGAGGACGAGCGCAGGGTGCTGCCGCAGAAGGCGCGCCCGTAGCGAGCGCCTGGCGCGCCGTTTGCTCGCACCCACCGCCCGGTGTCACCTATGGGCTTCTTTTTTGCGCTGCTAGAGCAAAGCCTTGCTGGTCCTGTGATACAAAGCGTACGCTGCACAGCAGGTGTGGTCAGGGGCGTGCCGTGCTGCCTTGGACATGCATAGTGGCGGAGTTTGCGCGGCGTTCCTGGGTCTGACAACGCATCCTTGTGATGCACACAACCTGGCGCGGCTGGCGCTGGCGGCAGCCGGCAGCGGTGGTGGCCAGCGGCGGCGGCAGCGAGCTGGGAAATCCCCAGACGTGCACGAGAATGCTGACTGTTGTACACACCCCACCATCGCGCAGAGCCTGGCGCGGCTGGCGGCGGCGGCGGCCGGCGCCGGCGGCGGCGAGCTGGCGCCGGACGCGGAGGCGGCGCTGCGGCGGCTGGCGGACGGCTGGCTGGACGCCGCGCTGGCGGCCGCGTGCGGCGCCGCGCGGCGGCGCAAGGCCGAGCAGCTGACCGCGGACGACGCGGTCACCTACCTCGAGCGCACCTGGTGCGCCCGCCTGCGCGCTCGCTCGCGCGGCACGCATCCATGTCATTAGTGGGGGATCTGGCTGGCAGGGTGGCGAGGCGGTTGCCGACAATGCGCTGGCCCGCTCGCAGCGCGGCGAGTGCGCCTGCGCTTGCGGCGCGCGCGCTTGTGCTGTGGCAGGCCAGGCCGTCTGGCGGGTGTCCTGCGGGAAAGCGTCCCGGACGCTTGCATGGAACGGCGCATGTGATGATATCAGGCCAGGCGCTCGGGTGCCTGGGTGTGTTCCACTGCTTGCTTGGCTGCGGCATCACCGGGCGGCCGCACAGCACGGGCAAGCATCGACGCAGGTGCGTGGCGCGCAGCCCTGGCGGCATGCCGGCCGGGCGCGCCGCTGACCGCGCCGCGCCGCCGCGCGCAGGCACCTGCAGGTGCCGGGCTGCGGCTCGGAGGCCGTGCGCGCGTACAAGCGGCCCGCGCTGTCCGAGCTGCACCGCGCGCGCGCGGCCGCCGTGCGGAAGGCCGCCGCGGACGCCGCGCCCGCCGCGCCGGCGCCCACGGGCGACGCGCGCGAGCCGGCGGCGGCGCCGCAGGCCGCGCAGGTGCTTCGTTTGGCACGGCTGTGTGTGGAGGCGTGGGGTGCCTGGCGAGTGATGGGTAGGCGCGCTGTTCCGCAGCCAGCGCTGCCAGTGAAGGGCATGGCCCCTCCCGCCTCTGTGAGCAAGCCGAGCGGGCCGCTGTGCACTGGAGTCACTGCGCTCATGCATGGCTTACGCTGCTCGCCCCGGCAGGCGGACGCGGCAGCAGCGGCGGGCGGCAAGCAGGGCGGCGCCAAGCCTGCGGCGGCGGCGCCCAAGGCTGCGCAGCCGCCGGGCGCGGAGCCTGGGCAGGCCGGCGCGGGCGCGGCCAATGGCAGCCTGTGACTGCATGCCCGGCGCCCAGAGCTGCTCGCATGCACAGAGGAGCCTCAGTGCTGCGGTTGGCCGCTGCGGCGTATCATGGGAGCTTGATCAGCAGGTTGGTCAGCTGCGAGCTGGGCGAGGGGAGTCAGAGTGACAGCAGTGTACCTGTGGGCCCGTCGCTTTGCCGACGAGCGCTGCCAGGAGGCATTGCTAGGCGCGCAGCGGCACATTTTGTGCTCGCATTGTAAAACACCAGCAGGGCTACCGCAAGACTTGACGTGCACTCAAAAGACGTCCAGCAATGACAGCAGGCATGTAGGCGCCTGTCATATGACGGTCCCTGGGACAAGGTATTGCGGAACGGCTGATGGCTGCAGACCGAGATGTGGCAGCGGATGTTGATCCGCCAGCCCACGTCTAACAAAGAAGTCGCGCCATACTGGCCCCAGCAGGGTACATCGGGGTGTGAAGCGTATGCAGCAACTTAAAGCTGATCATGTGTTCAGATCAGCAGCAGCAAAACGCGCTGCTGATGTGTGCACGTGCTCAGCGAGGTCCTGGTGCGCGCCAGCCTCATGCCCTACGTCAGCCTTCACCTCATCAAGCCAAACCATGTGCAAGGTGACCGCGCGGGGGGCTGCGCGCAGCCAAGGCGCGGCCAGGTGCAGGTCACAGGCGCAACCTGAAAGCTGAAAACACACGGATGCCCAGGGGGCGCTGGCTGGTGCCCGCCAGGCGCGCCCGGAGGCGGCCGCATAGCCAGGCGCGCGCCCGGCCCCTGCACATCCACAGAGGCGCGGCGCGCGAGCGGCGCGTTGGATAGGGTTAAGAGTAGGGTTTCCCGACACAGCCCAAGCCGCCTCGTCAGCGCCGCTGGCGGTACAGGCGCGCGAGCACCGCAAACGAGGCCAGGTGCAGCGCGAGGTAGCAGCCGAGCAGGACGCCGGCCGCCCGCCCGGCCGACAGCCGGAAGTCCCAGTAGGCCAGGATGTCGTCGCCGGACGCCGTGACCTGGCACGTGAAGCCCGCGCTCAGCGCCTGGGCGACCAGCGCGGGGCTCGCCAGCGCCTGCCGCGCGCCCCCCCGTGCGCACGGTCAGCCAGGGTATGCGTTAGGACACGTTTGGACGCCGCTCGCCATCGGACAGCGATGCAGTGCATGGAGCATGCCCGCAGCCCGCCGCACCTCCTGCCCTCGCGCCCGCACTCACACTGAAGCAAGCAGGCTGTCGCGCGCGGCTTATGCCGGCGCAGGACGTGCGCGCGCCTGGCGCAGGTCGTCCGCGGACGCGCCGGGCATGCCCTCCGCCACGCAGCCGGGCGGCTTGAATGCGCGGCCGCCCAGCTCCACGCGCGCCAGGCCCTGCAGCGTCCACCTGCGGCCGCGCGGCGTGCGCTGGCAGCCGGCGCCTGCAAGCCCGGAGGCAGGGCCGTGCAGCGTTGCAGCGGAAGCAGCGGGTGTGCGTGACAGAGCGCCAAGCACAGGCGCATGCATGGCTCGAGCAGAAGCTTCCCGCCGCACAGGGGCCCGGCTGCGGTCTTCGGCTGGCGCCGCAGGAACAGCGCGGCGCGCCGCGCACCGGCCCGCGCGCCGGTCAGCGCTGCCGCCTCGCAGGCAGCGAGCCAGGCTCACTGTGGGCGATGTCCTGCGCGCGGCCGGGCGCGGGACACGTAGAGGGGTGAGGGGTGCCGCAGGCGCAACGGGCGGCGCGCCGCGGGTAGGACGCGTAGGACAGCCAGACGAGCGGGCGGATGCGCAGCTCGCCCGTGCGCATGTAGAAGCCGGACAGCAGCAGCGAGAGCGCCACGTACCCGCACGCCAGCACGTACGCCAGGTCCTGCGGCGCGCGCGGACAGCCAGGTGGGGTTGCGCTAGGGTTGCACGCAGGTGGTCAAGCAGGGTGGCGCGCAGGTGGTCAAGCAGGGTTGCGCGTAGTTGGCCAAGCAGCGAGCTGCTGCGCCGCCTGGCCGCGCCGCAGCGCATGCGCAGGCGGCGCCCTACCTCGTGTCGTTCGCTGGCCCGCGCTGTGCTTTGTAAAGATGTCTGAAGCGGGAGGCCGCCGAGCAGGGCCGGAGCTGGTACGCACGCGTTGCCCGAGACATAGTAAAGGCACGGCTGCCCATGACATTCGCTTGCCCCAGTTTCTGACATGCCTCCTGGCCATGCAGGCAGAGCATGAGCGAGCGAGCAAGCAGCTCAGGCCCCGTGCCCCGCCCGGCGGCGCGCGGCGCGCCTGGTTGGGCGTGAGGTAGACGGCGAACATGGCCACCTGAATCGCCACCAGGCTCTGCAGCAGCAGCAGGCCCGCGAATTGCGCGACCGCCCAGCCCTCGTAGCGCAGCCCGGCCAGGCCGTACAGGACCAGCCCGCCCGCCAGCACGTTCAGGCAGATGAAGGGCAGCGCTGCGCGCGCGCAGAGGCCGCCTGTCACTATGAGTCCCTAGCGCGCAGCGTGGCCACGTGCAACTGCGACCGGGCAGCAGCATGCGTTGGACGCCAAGTGTTCACGATGAGCGTGAAGCTGCGCGATGCAGGCATCGTGAAACGCTGTGAGACAGCTGCCATTCCTGCATCGTCCGGCGCCTCTTCTCAGCGCTGTGCACACCGACCGCCTGGAGGCTCGCCCCTGCCGCCGAGCAGTGCATGTGCGTGCGGCCGCCATCACAAGCCGGGCAGCAAACGCCGCAGCGAGCGCATGTGCGCTGTGATGGCCATCAGGGGCCCGGCGGAGCCAAGCAGGGGGTGCGCTGGCCGAGCGCAAGCGCGGTGCGGCTGCCAGCAGGAGCCAGGCAGGGGCCAACGCCAGTCGAGCGCATGTGTGGTGCGGCCACCCCCACGAGCCGGGCGTGGGCCGGACCAGCAAGCGCATGGGCCAGGTAGTAGGCGGAGGCGCGGTACAGGCCCGCAGCCATGTCCGCAGCAAAGAACCTGCGGCGGGGACGCGCCGTGCTCACATCCCTGCTGGCTCTGCTGCAGCACGCGCTTTGGCGCAGCAACGTCGTTGCCGCGCGCGCGTGCGACAGCGCACGTGTGTGTCAGCTGCGGGGACAGCGCGCCGCCGCGCACAGCCAGGGGACAGCGCCAGACGAGGGACCGGCAGTGCATGCGCCCTTTTTAGCGCCCCCGAAACAGCGCGCGTGCGCGGGGCAAGCGCCTGCGGCAAGAGGTGCGAGGGCGAGGCAGCGCGAGGCACGGCCGGCGGGGCGCGCACTGGCGGTCGGCGACGTAAAAGGACATGTAGCAAAAGGGCAGCAGCTCGAACAGCAGCATGATGAAGAAGAGCGCCGACAGCCGTTGGAACGTGTCCTGCGGCGCCTCGCCCAGGTCCAGGAAGGTCAGCCCTGCACGCGCGCGCGCTGGCTCCTGCATCAAGGCTGGCCATGCCTCCTGCATCAGGGCTGCCCACCGTGGTACAACTGCCAAGCGCTTGCGCAAGTTTGATGTCCTGGTGGCGCGCGTCAGTGCCAGGTGTGACCCGAGCGGCGACGCAGCACCCAGCCATAAGCACAGCGAGTCTGCTTTTTTCCAGCCTCAGCTCACGCGGAATGCTTTGGTTCAGATGAGGTGCATGCAGTCGCATCACCATGCAAATGGGAAGAGGGTGTGCAGCAATGCCGCAGGCGCGCGGCTGCATGCGCCGCGGCCGAGCGTGGGCAGCGGGCGCGCGCCGGCCAGGAGGCCGACGCAGGTGGACATGAGCAGGCGGGAGGTGGCGTCGGTCGGGTTGCGCAGCTGCGCGCGCAGCGCGCGCCGGAAGAGCACGCCGAACTGCGTGCCCCAGCTGCGCGCAGCCGAGCTTTTCAAACACGCGTGCACGTGCAAGGACTCTTGACGTGCGCAAGCAGCTCCCTGTTGGAGGTCAGCATTGCATCTGCCCCAAAGCGCTCCATCCAGCATGCGGCGCAGCTGTGCACGTTCGCATTGTGCATGCACTCATGCCGCTGCAGGTGTCTCAGCGGTCACCGAAGCACACAGCACATGTTCACAGCCATCAATATGCCCGCCTGTTCTTGGAGGCTGCAGGAGACTGCAAGGTGCCGAGCGCGGGGCATGCCTGGAGGGGTACTGGCCGCACAGGTCCTCGCCATCCTCCGGGAGGCATGGCGGCGCCGGCGGGCCCGCTGGCGCGGGCGGCGCCAGACCCCGGCGCTTGCCAGCCCCGGCAGGATCCGGCTGCCTGGTAGGCGAGACGCTGCCACCGGGCTGCCGGGGCTGGCCCGCGCCCTCGACGGGTGCCGGCCAGGGCTCCGCCTGTGTGGGGCCCTCCAGGCTGCTCAAGTAGGCGACCGCGTCGCCGTCGTATCCAGCGCCGTGCTCGCGCCAGCGCAGGCCCGCCTCTTGCACCTCTGCGGTGGTTGTCATGGTCCTGCGCGGCGCGCCATGGCATTCCTCAGCTTTCTGTGAGCCAGTTGCCACATGCTTGGCAGTGCAGGCGCGGGTGGCTGTGCGGAAGCTTGCTGCCCTGCGTGCCTGCTGATACTCTCTTCACTCTGCTCCATTTACCAGGGCATTATAATGTTTGCCAGCCCATAGGTAAGTAGTGCGTTTTTTGTGAGGTTCACACCGGCGCACGAAGTGCGGCCAAGCCCGGCGCCAGCCTGTAGTCATGACAGTTGACAAGCATGTGTGTGTAACCTCAATAGTTGTCATGAAAGAGTGCAGGTCAGCGCGCGCCATGTGCTAGCACAGAAGACACGGCGCAGAGAGCGCGCGCCTGCGCGCGTAGCCGCTGGGCTTAGCGAAGCCAACAGACACGAGGTCCATGAGCCAGTCGGGCGCGGCGCCGTCGGCCGCCGGCTCGAAGGGGTAGCCCAGCACGTCCGCAAACCAGGGCACCGCAGCGGGCGGCGCGCCCGCGAATAGCTGCATGCCCTCCGACAGCACCACGACCTGCGCGGCCGGTGGCAACCCGGCGCCTGCGCTGACCCGACTGGCTAAGGGGTGGCGAGTACCTCAGCCATTTGGCCAGCATAGTTATACAGTCTACAGGACCGGATGGCAGCACGCCTTGCGAACCAGGGCATGGCGCAGGAGGCACTTATCACGTAACGAGGCCCACAGGCAGAACACAGGCGTCTGTGATGCTGATGAGTTACCCCGCCAGTAAGACCTAAGCGCCCGCGGCGGCAGCGCATGTATGTCACAAAAAGGAGCGGCTGCGCGCAGCACGCCTGCACCCAGCAGCGCAGCACGCCCGCACACAGCAGCGCGGATGCTCTGCGCGCGCGGCCGCGGGCGCGCCTGGTGCAGCAGGGCCCAGATGGCTGCGCGCGGCTGGTGCAGCGTGGCGACGACGGTGTGGCCCAGCGCGGCGAGGCATGACATGTGGTCCATCACGTTCAGCGCCGCAAACGCGTCCAGGCCTGCGCAGGCGCCGCCCCTTGAACAGCCGGGCCTCTTCTGGGGTTAGTTTTATGGTTACGGTAGGTGCAACATGTGGTCCATGTGGCCCTGCTGCGCCGCCCTGGACGGGCCTGGAACTGTCCCACTGCGCGCAGGAATATTGGCATATGATGACCTGCTGGCACTCTGACGCCGGCAACTTATGTGCAGCCCTAGCATGACCCTACCTGTCTGGCCCCGAGCGGGTGGTCAGGCAGCGCGCGCCCGGCGCGCACCCGTGGTCGGCTCGTCCAGGAAGAGCACCGCCGGCGCCGCGACCAGCGCGCACGCGATGCTCAGCCGCCGCTGCTCGCCGCCCGACAGGCCGCGCACGCGGATGCCGCCCGGCAGCACGCCGCCCACCTGCGCCGCTCGCAAGTGTATGGGTGACCTGATGTGCACTGCAAGCTCCCACTCCGGCAGCCACTCTGGCACCAAGAAGTATCCAAACAAGAGGCAGCTGCCAAGGTGGCGGTGAGACTGTTGCAGCGGCGCACTGCCGACCTGCGCCCCGCATATGCTTTACATTCCTCAAGAAATAGACCGCACTGCTTCATGATAAAAGAGGCACACAGCACCTGATACTGAAGTGCACAACAAGCACCTGCACAGCAAATCCTGCCCTGTGTTTTTTTTCATTCCCTGTGTGGCAGAGCGTGCCCTGTGTGGCAAAGCATGCCCTGTGCGGTACAGCACGCCCTGCGCGGTCAAGCGCGCCAGGCATGACCCAGGCTGTTCTGTTCCAAATCGCGGCCTCTGCCGGGCGCAGCGCAAGCCCGGCGGGCGTGCACCGGCGTGTCGCGTATGCGCCAGAGGCCCATGACGGCCAGCGCCGCGTGCATGCGCGCGTGGACGTCGGCGGCCGTGCTGCCCGGGGGGGCGCGCACCTGCGCGTGGAACTGCGCAGCGCGGCCCAGGGCTGGTATGCCTCACTGTTCGGGTGTGTGCGTCAGTGGCGCATATCTCACAGCTGTGCGGCCCGCACTGCAGCGCGCAGTGTGAAGCTGCCATTGAAGCCTGTTTGCATCCAATGGCATTCGAACGGCAGCAGCCATCGGCCGCGCGACCAGCATAAGAATTTGCACGCGCATTCTCCTGCAGGTAGGGCATGTGAGCAGCATACGCATGCATTTGAGCGCGTCCTTCGTCAGCGCTCGAATGATGCGCTGGGGCGCCAAGGGCCTGCGCCGTCTGCAGCTCGCCGCCCCCGGCACCAAGCACGACGGCCCGCCCATGCTGGCGGGGCACAGGGCCGCGCCTCCAGCGTCTCCCACGCGCTGAGCGTCGGCACGAACACGTCCTCCTGCGGCACGTACGCGCTGCGCCGCCGCAGCGCCGCGCCCGCCGGCCGCCCGTTGACCAGCACCTGCCGCGCTGAGCGAAGTAGGCTCAGGTTGTCGCCCGCGCGGCGCCGGCATGCGGCGAGCCCGCTCAGACAGGCGGTGGGGTCATCGGCACCGCCCGCCCGTCAGCCCGCCTGTGCAAGGCGCTGCTCCTGCGCTTGCCAGTCTGCAGCTCTGAGGCGGCCTGGCCTGAGCGGCACGCCCAGCCGGCGCCAGAGGAGGGCGATCAGCGCCGCCCGCCCATCGGCAGCCGGCCTGCGGAAGGTTTGGGCCACACGCTCACCAAGCGCCGTGCCCCAACGCCGCAGTGGCTGGCCTGAGGACATCATGAGTGCCAGGAATGCCACTGCACAGTGCGCTGTCAGCACGCAAGGAACAGCCTGTCTCACGCCAAAATGCAGGTCAGCATGGCATGGGCTCCAGCCTCTAAAAGGGCAACTGCTGCACGAGCTTGAAAGGCATGGCGCTCTGCTGACGTGCTGCATGCCTGTCATTTAATCAGTCCTTCCTGTCACAGCTGGCGCACAGGTCAAACATCCTGATGCACAAATCAGCCCACATCCAATGTGGAGGCAAGAGGCTGCAGGGAGGGCAGCAGGGGCGCACTCGGCCGCGGACGGCGCCGCCCTTGCGCTGCGCGAGGATGTCTAGCAGGGGGTAGCTCAGCATGTCATGTGGCAGGCCGGCGCCCAGGCCCACCACATCGCGGGCGAGCAGGCGCTCCCAGCGTGCAGGCGTGCTCATGCCCCGACCGCTGGGTCGCCCCGCTCGACCTGGAGGCCGGCGGCGCCGCGCTGCATGTGAGCGGCGCGGGCGACGATCTGGCGCGCCTGCGCGTGCGCCGCCCGGCCGATCTCGTCTGGGCGGACCTGGCGTGCGAGGTGAGCGGCGTGACCGGCGCTCGGCAGGCGCCTGGCATGCATGCGCGCGCGCGCGCGGCCCTGTTTGCCACTGCCGCCTGCATGGGGCGTCGCTGCAGGCCACCCTCAGCTCCAGCCCGCGCCGGCCAGCGCGGGCCGCTGGCAGGGCGCGCATGCTGGTGCCGGGCGCAGCGCCGAGTGCGGCTTGGGCAGGGCGGAGGCGCACAATCGCCAGCGCTGTGACGCTTTGGAATGCTGCCGTGAGCAGCCGCATGGCGGCGGCAGGTTGTGGACAAGCACACGCTGGCGCCCCGGCGCATTCTGGCGCCCAGCTCGGGCGCGGTCGCGCCAGGCGAGCTGTGTGCGCTGGTGGGGCCCTCGGGCGCGGGTGCGGCGGCTCCCCGCGCTCCCAGCGCTGCACGCGCCGCGCGCGAAGGCGTCTACAAGGATCCAGCAGCAGCTTACTTTCACTGTGCTGCGCGCTGGGGCGCTGGGGGCGCTGAGTGTGCTGACAGAGCATGCACCAAACGCGCAACAGTGAGGGTAGCCTGCGGGCCCCGCTGTGCGCTTCCAGTGCCTTCACCTGAGACCGTCGGCGGCACTGGCGCGAAAGCAACGCTGCTCCGGCCATCGCTCCTGCCTGCCGTCTGCGCATGTCCCGCAGCATGTGCAGTTGCCTGCAATCACGGCATCAGCAAGTAAATGTCAGCAGCGTATAAACAGATGCAGAGCGCGACCTGCGTCAGCGCGCGTGGCCGCGCAGGCAAGTCGAGCATGCTGCGCAATGGGCGACAGAGACAAACGTGCATCTTGCATGCGACCTGATGAGCTCTCAAGTGCATCCTGTGTTTCTATCATTTGGGCTTCCGCGCCATGCAGCCTGTGCGCTGACCTACCAGACGCACAGATACGGGGCGCGACGTGCCGTCCACATGCGTGCTCGGATAGACAGAGCAGCTATGCCTATGAGGCTGGGGTGACATGTCAGCGTCAAGTGGGAGGCTGCGGCATGCTGGCACGGTTGCAGAGGCGCCAGCAGTCTGCCGCGGCGCTCGTGCAAGGCGGGCGCGCGCCGCATGCGCGCAGCCGCGGACCCAGCGCGGCGCCAGGCGGTGCAGCTCGGACGCCGGCGCGGCGCCGCCGCTGGCGAGCAGCTCGCGCGCAATCTGGCTGCTGTCCCAGTCGCTCGGCCGCGCCGCCGGCGCGCGCCCGGGGCTGCGCGCCGCGCCGCCGCCGGGCGCCCCGGCTGCTAGGCGCGGCGCGGGCGACGCACCGGGCGTATGCGCCGGCGCTGGCTGCGGTGACGACGGCGCCGGAGGCGCCGCCTTTGGGGTGCTCGGCGGAGCGCTCGACGGGCCTGCAGCGGGCGCCGGGGCAGGGCGGGCGAGCAGGCGCGCGAGGCGGCGCCGCGCGCGCGACACGGCCCCGGTCACCTTCTCCAGCGAGTACACCAGCGCGCACAGGCCGACCAGGTGCGCCACCACCAGCGGCGGCACGAAGATGTCCGGGTGCACCATCGCCGGGCCAGCTGGCGCGCGCTGCCCCTGGGATCAGGGCAAGCGGCCGCAGCCGAGCATGAGCGCAGACGCGTGGGTTTCGCGTGCGGCTGCAGGAGGACTGACCTTTAGAGGCGACCCAGGCTGGCGACTCAGTGTGCCACAGGTGTGTGGTCACTGCGACAAGGTCGCCGCAGTGCGCGGCAGGTGCTCGCAGTGCGCGGTGCGCGGACGCAACCTCGGCGCAGTGGCCATCCTTGGCACGCTGATCATGTAAATGTGCCTCAGGTGGCTGTTGTGGGATGGGCAAGCCGCTGGAGTGCCAGCTTCCTGGCCATGCCAGGAAAGCCTTGCAGCCTTGGACAATGTTAGGGTCGCAGCTCTTCATGCATCTCCTGGGCTGCCAGACATCATACCATGTCTCTGCTCATGCAGTACTGTTGTGGGTAACACTTGGTACACTGCTGGTGTCCTTGCTCAGGCTCTGCCGCGCTGCAATCTTGGCGCTATCAAGCTTGGCGCTGGTGTAGTGTTGAAGCTGCAGAGGGGGCTCGGTTTGTGTACCTCAAACACGCAGCCCGCCCCATGAGTCTGCAGAATCTATGGTTCTACTGCCCAGTTGCGCAGCAGGGCGTGGCGACCGGCAACAGCTTCAGCCCGCTGGTCAAGCACCGCACTTTTCTGTGCAGCACAGAGCGGTAGTATATAGCCGCTCTGCGGCATCACGACGTGTCGGCAGTGCCGACTCGGCACGCCTGGCCGTTTATGACGAGGTGCATATTGTGCGCGCCGCTGCCTGCGTGGCAGGGCCAGGCAGCCGCAGCACAGCCCAGGCGAGCGCGCTTGTGCGCTTGCGGCCAGTGCAGCGGCAGGTCCTCGCCCTCCTCGCTGTAAGTGTGTGCGCCCTGCCCTTTGACAGCGAGGAGGGCAAGGAGTGGCCGCTGCACTGCTGAAAGGTGCACAAACGCATATGCGTGGGCCGCGCTTCGGCTGCCTAGCCCCGCCAGGCGGGCAGCGGCGCGCACTACACGCACCGCAGCAGCATCAGCCAGGCGCGCTGACATGTCTTGCTGCCATTTCAGTAGCTCTATGGTACTGCTCTGTGGTGTTGGCCTGTAGAGGCTAACTGGGCACCCTGTGAGCACTCTGCTGACTTCTGGCCATGGGCGCCACAGCACCAGGGCGCGAGCAGCAGTGGCTGCGCGGCTGGGCTGCCCCTAGCCTGTGCTCCTGCGTAGGAGACGCGGCCCGGGCCGCTCAAGGCCAGGCGCCTCCTGACGCTGCCCCTCGGGGGCGCGTCCTTCGGGACGGCTGGCGGCACGGACGTCAAGAGCTCGCAGGCTCCCAGCGCGGCCACGCAGCGCGGGCCTGCACTGGCCAATGGCGCCGCCGCGGGCTTGTCCGCCAGCCTCTCGCGACCGCTGATGTGCT